>TARA_B100000686_G_scaffold225052_1_pt1 | contig 27501 bp, 26 predicted proteins | sample TARA_B100000686 | Tara Oceans TARA_B100000686 (sample SAMEA2622733) | marine metagenome | biome: marine biome (ENVO:00000447); feature: marine epipelagic mixed layer (ENVO:xxxxxxxxx); material: "saline water (ENVO:00002010), including plankton (ENVO:xxxxxxxx)" | depth 150 m | reverse complement strand
CCGTCAGCGACACCATTGGTGAACTGAACGCCTAGATCAACTACCTTACCAGCAGGTGTTGTTGTAGATATACCACTAAATGTAGCATCCACATTAACACTAAACGCAGTACTAGTTACTGCATTAGCACTTGCACCAGATTGAAAATCAATAACAGGAGATTGTGTTGCTACCTCTACACTGTCAGTAGCATCAAATGTTGATTGGTTATAAACTAGACTTCTATCTTGGAAGTATTTAATAACCATAGTGTCAATATCATAAGAAGCAACATATCCTCTAGCAGTACCAACTCCTGTAATATTCTGCTCAATAGCAGTTCCAATACCTAGAGCCTGTGAAGTATCTCCAGTGAACTTAATTGACTTTAATGCAGAAAATTCAGAAGATTGTAAGTAATTAGTACCAGCAACACCAATTGCAGTTGGGTTTCTGATCAATCCAACTTGTGCAAATCTAGTATCAGAAGCAAAATCGTAAGAAGATGCGTCAAATCTAGTATAAATTAGAACCTTATCAGTACCTAATTCTTTATATGCATTGAATCCATGCCCATTTGAAGGAGGAATAATCGGAGTAAGTTTAGCAAACTTTGTAGCAGAACTATTGATAGAAGAAAGATCAACCCTTCCATAACTGTACCCCCTACCACCATTAGTAACTTGAGCTGAAATAATTTGACCTTGGGTATTAGTTAATATCCTAACCTTACCCCCAGTCCCATCACCTATAATATCAACCTCAATGGGACTTGATAGGAAATTATATCCTACACCAGCTTCATCAATTGATACTACCTTAATCTGGTTGTTATTTGTTTCGGAATCTCCATTCTCCCTAACAACCTTAACATCAGCATCAGCTGTTGTTTCCCACTCATTAGGAACCGCAATGTATTCAGTGGAGTCAAACTTCACGATATCCGCAGGAGGAACCGTGAACATGTATTTCCAAAGGTAACTATCACCACTTACACCAGCAGCAGATGGTTCAAGATCAGTGAAAGTTGGTTCATCTAGAGATGCAGCTGCAATAGTTGAAATACCAGCAGCACCATTATTGATACAAACATAGACTCTATAGTCTTTGTTCATAACATAGTAGTTTGCTGAATAAAGTCTACTTGAGTTAGAAACTAAAGAACGATTGGTCGTACTATAGTCATGGCGGTACATATCATATGATGTACCTTTAGTCCAAGTAACTTTTCTAATCAACCTTCTAACATCACCAGGAAAAACTTTCCTACCAAATAACATAGTATCGTATACATGGTTATTGTAGTTGATACTATCAACGGGTGATGGTGGTTGAATAGTTGTACTATTCCAAGTATCTGTTCTTCCGAATCCCGACACTGTAGGATTTGCTAATCCGAGAAAAGCATAGTAAGAGTTATTTCCACTAGTAACATCATCCATGAAGTTATTAGCGTTAATAATCCTAAACTGATCGGTTATAATTGCTGCCATTGCAATGTTCTAGTGTGAGGTCTTACTATTTTGGTATTTATAATGAAAAATTAAAGTTTCTTGCCAAGAGCACCAGTATTACGCAAACCAATATTCCTTCTTTGGACAATTGGCCACTTATCTAGGTCTGGATTATAGTCAAGTCCCTTAGCAGTTAAACCTAGAGGATAGTTAACATCTCTTATAGCTGAAGAGAAGCGTCCCCATGTAATTCTTCCTGCAGGATGTAAGGTTGATCCAACACCAACCAATCCGCTAACATCAGTTCCAGAATGGATGTTACATGTAATAACACCTGTTCTAGCACTTCCGTCCCATGATAATGCTGATGCATAGTATATATTGTCAACTTCATAAGTACTAATTCCGATAATATCAGAGTCATGAGTATCAGTACTGGTAATTACTCCAGCAGCAGGTGATAAACCTGTATCATAGAGTTTGAATGGATACCCTTCTTTAAAGTCTTGAACAAAGGAAGAATTCTCCGCATTAACTAAGTTGTTAGTATCCAATTGAATGACAAGTCCAAGATCAGTACCAATACCAACCGAAGTAGTAATACCAGTAACTAATCCAATATATCCTTTAACATCAGTTTCTAAAGGATCTATATCATTCCAAAACTCCCAGTTAACACCAGCTTGTGCTGTTGTGCCAATACCAACACCATAAACATAAAGTCCAAAATCATCATCTAACAAACCATCAATATCTCTAAAGTTTGCAATTTGATCAACAAACATTGTAGTATCAGTTGATGCATATGAAGCAATAACATTAGCATTTGGATAGATTTGTGCTTCCATAGAATCTCTTGCTTTGGAAACTAATCCACCAGCAAAGACTCTATCAACTTTTTGCTTATTCCATCTCATTGGTTTATAGTTATCGTTATTAACTCCCCCTCCTTGATAGAATGGAGTTTCAACAACAGATGCTGTTGCTATCCTAACAACAATTCTTGGATCTCTTTGAGCTAAGTTAGTGTTGTCTTTTGCAACCAGATTTTGCTCAAGATCCGCACTCTTGAATAGTTCTACTGAATCACCTTCTTTAATAATCTCATTGACATCAAAGAATATACTATCAGTACCAACTGTTCCTCTATAGAAGAAGATGAATACATCATCCTGTATAGTTGGAGCAGTTTCAAATGCAACAGATGTTCCACCTCTAAATGTGTAATGTTTATTTGGTTCTTGAAGAACACCATTAACAAATATTAGAAGAACAGGTCCAAGATCAATTTGTCTGGAATCAACATCATTATTATCAATTTCAAAACTAATTAACTGGTTCTGGTAATATAGAGGATATCTCAATCTTTCACCATCTTGGAATGGTCTAATATTATCAATATAATCCAAATTACCAAACTGCCATGCTGCAATATCATCATTAAAGATATTAGTTACTTCAACCTCAAATGGTTCAAATAAATCACCAGCATCAGGATCAGTTGATAATCCAACTAATCCAAACTTATCACCCACTCTGAATCCATATCCAGGTTTAGCTAAAGTCCACTTAGAAACTTCATTTAATAGGAACTCTGGTCCAGTTGAGTATCCAACATGTTGAGTACTTAAACCAACAACATCTATAGTGATGGAGCATCCAACACCAGTAACAGTTGTATTACCAAGACCCAATCTATAATTACCTTCAATACTTAGATAGTCTCCAGATGGAGCTAAAGAGTTAATAACTGTATTCTTAGAGTATCCAGAACCACCATTAACAAGATTGTATATTAAAGTACCACCAGCACCAACAGTTGCTGTTATCGTTGCTCCAATTCCATATGGTGAATTACCTGGATCTGTTACTCCAATAGCAGTTATTGTGCCAAGATCTGTAGTATAACCAGATCCATATGTCAATTCACAATAGTAGATAGAAGCTGTACCACCAGAATGATAAGAGTGTGGGATAGTGCTTATACCAGCATTAACCTTAAAGGTTCTAGCAGAAATAATACCAACTACATCTAATTGCTGATCATAGTCTGGGTAAATGTTAGTTGTTAAACCAACTCTTACTGTACCACCACCAGTGTAAGGATGTACTAATGTAGATACACCAACAAATGTAGTGAAGGATGTAGTGGTTCCTACAGACCTTACAGTGTAATAGTATCCTTGAACACCGCTAGGATAAGTCTTAGCCCCATACTGACATGTAACACCAATACCTGCTAACTTAAAGTTCTCTGGGTTTACTAATCCATGATTAGGAGCAGTAATCTGTAGAATACCTTTGCTAGGATTGTATGTTGCGTTTGTTGGAGTTAAAGCAGCACCAGACCAAGAATCAATGTATATTGCACTAGAAGCAGCAGATACAAATGTATGTGAGTAATTACCACCTGTAACAACTGCACCAGTAGTAGCATTGAGGAATCTATGAGTATGGTTACCACCAGAGACTACTGCGTTAGTTGCCTCATGTCCTGCCATAATATCATAACGATGCTCTGATGTATCAGTTGCAATACCAACTTGAAGTGTGATATATCCATTCTGTTTCTTAATACTACCTGTTGTTGCACTATCAAAGGTATGTGCAAATTGATCATTAGGACCAGTAGCACCAACATCTACCGCAAATGTATCAACAGTAGTACTTGCTATAGATACCCACTTACCATGAATAGGATCTGATACACGAGGATATGAATGAGCAATTCTATAATGATCTCTAGCACACTTCAGTGATATTGCTCCAGTATCAAACTTAACTCTATCACTGTTCATGAATCCATGACCAGCAACAGTAACTGTCATAATACCAGCTACAGGATCATATACTGCGTCAGTTGCGGTATGAGAAGTGGATCCAACAGAGTGAATACCAATTGCTTGGTCATATGCTCTATCACGCTTCTGATCCATGCTACCAACACCAGCAGTAACAAAGGTATGTCCATAAGCACCACCACCTACAATAGATGCTCTCTTAATAGCACCAGTTACACCAGATGAGAATATATGATCTGATTGTCCATCCAGACCAGATTGCATACTATTAACTCTGAATGTATTAGTAGTTACATTAGATACCTTAATCCACTTACCACTGTAAGGATCTGTTTCTCTAGGATATGCATGAGTTGTACTATAGTCATCCATAGCACAAGTAAATGAAACTGCACCAGTTTCAAACATAACATAGTCACCATTACTTAATCCATGATTAGAAGAGGTAACAGTCATGATACCTACAGTACCATCATATTGCGTACCAGTTTCAGCAGTTAACCCTTCATGCGGTACATAATGATGAGTTGAAATATTTGAGGATGGTGTTGACGCTAAAACTTGGAAAGAAATCGTATTTGCGGTAGTAGAAGCGATAGAGACCGCAGTTGAGAATCCAGGATCGCTAGTTCTTGGATAATTATGAACACTTTGATAAGTGTCTAAACCACATCGGAATGATAAAGATTCTTTGGCAATTCTTATAGATTCACCCGTCATGAAACCATGATCACCTATTGTAGCTGTTACAATACCAGCAGTGGGGTCGTAGACCGCCGAGGAGATGCCAAAAGGTGCATGAGGTGACTTACCTACATTTACACTAAATGAAGTGGTTCCTATGCCTGTTATTGATAACCACTTACCACTGACAGGATCGGATGATCTTGGATAGGTCTTCGTAGAAGTACCGCCATCCATGTCGCACTTGAAGGAAATGGAATCATTATCGAACTTGATAAAGTCGCCATCATGAATAAGTCTGCCGCCAGGTACAACCGTAACGGTCATAATACCAGCATTTGCGTCATAAACTGCACCATTTACAGTTTGAGTATCAATTGTAGTGCGTGGATATGTGTGAGTTGAAATATAACTGTCTTTATTGCAACGGAAAATAAGCGATGCAGTTTTTAATTTAATCGAAGTTTGTGCGGCTAATCCATGTTGACCAATATTAAGGTCAAGGAATCCAGTACTAGGTGTATATGTTGCAGTAGTAACACTATAGTTAACGAGAGGTGATGTACCTACATTAAATCTAACATTTGTTGCTGTAGTAGAAGCAACAGAAATAGCAGTATCATAATAAGGGTCAGTTACTCTAGGATATGAATGCTCAGTTACCATTCCATCCATAGAACACGCAAAGTTAAGAGAAGAATCTTTAAACTTAGCTGATGTTCCAGTCATAAAGTTATGATTTGGAATTACCAAATCCATAATACCTGTAGAAGGAGTGTATGTAGCATCAGTTGGTGTCCAACCAACATTAGTAGTAATACCAACAAATACATCGAAAGTATTATCAGTAACATTCCTTATTTCAAGGAACTTATCATTTACAGGGTCAGATGCTCTTGGATAAGTATGATTACTATACTGACCATCCATTTCACAAGTAAATGTAAGTCCATTGGTAGTAATACCAATTAAATTAGGATCAGTAAAGTTGTGATCACCATCAGCAATAACAGTAGCAATACCACTTGTATAATCATAAACAAAGGAGGTAATACCAATAGTAGTACCATAACCAATACCAGACTTACCAACATTGACAGTAATAGTGTCTGAAGTAGTTTTGCCAAATGCTACAATCTTATTATGATAAGGATCACTTAAACGAGGATAAGCATGATCTGACGCATATCCATCCTTATCGCAAGCAAAGGTTATTGCACTAGTAGCAATTCCGACATTACCCTTCTGTGCTAAAACTCTGGCAACACCAGTAGATCCTATAGAAAGTGTTAGATCACCAGTTAATGAGTTGTATGCTGCATCACTAAGAGAAACATAGCTAATAGTAGATACACCAACATGGAAGTAGAGTTGACCAACACCAATTGATGCAATACCAATCTGTCTATTATTAACAGGATCTCCTGTACCAGACTTACCAACAAACATTGTGGCAGTAGTAGCAGTAGTAGATGCAACCGCTATATTTGCACCATAGAACGGATCAGTGGTGCGTGGATATGAGTGCTGACTGTTATGACCATCTAGATCACAAGTAAAGACTAGTGAATCTTGAGCAATCTGAACTGTATTAGTACCAGCAACTAAAGCATGTGATGGGAATGTAAGTGTTAGATCACCAGTAGTTTCGTTATAAGAAGCGTCTGTAGGTGTTAAAGCAGTACCAACATTAGGTGTAACTGCACCAGCAGCAGCATTTACAAACTTATGACTATATCCTGCACGAGGATATGTGTGAGTAGTAGCGTAGTTATCTCTCTCACAAGATAGACTAAAGGAATTAGTTTGGATACCAATTACAGTAACTGCCTTTCTAATTGGTGAATTTGAACCAACATAGGTATGAATACCAGCAGTTGCGTCATTAGCTTTACCAACATTGACTCTAAATGTGTTTATACCAACCTGATCAATAGCTAACCAACGATTTGCAATACGATCTTTATCACCAACACTATTTCTTGGATAGGTATGCTGAGTACCATGAGAGTCTTTAGCACATGTAAAGATTAGAGCATTCTCAGGAATCTGAATATATTCTCCATTTTGGAATCCATGTCCAGTAATAGTAAAGTCTATCTGACCTAATGTTGGGTCATATGCACAAGTTGTAATTGAATGAGATGATGCTGTAGTAAATCCAGCAGTACTCACCGCTACCTTCATTTCACCTTTCAATGCATCATAAGCAAGATTAGTAGGTGCATGAACCACTCTAGTAGAAATACCAACATTAAGAGTAAATGCTGTATTTGAAGTCTTAGTTATTGCGGTAGTAACACCTGATATTGGGTCAGATGAACGAGGATAACTATGAGGAGTTTGATAGTTGTCTCTCTCACAAGTTAATGTTACCGCACCTGCATCCAATGTAATGGTGTCATTAGTAGACATGCCATGATTAGATGCAAATTCTAGTGTTAGTACACCAGTACCAGCATTATATGTTGCGTTATTAGGAGTCTTCTGGTTACCTGACTCCGCACCACTTTGGACATTAACACCATTTGTTAGTGCAGATACAAACTTATGAGGATAATCACCACCAGTAAATATCGCATCTGTAGTAACACCAACATGCTTATGAGTGTAATTTCCACCCAATACTAAAGCATTAGTTACAGAACTCTTGTAAATGTGCTTATAACCAATACACTCCATTTGGAGTCCATTGAGGTAAACAGTTTCAGCTACATCAAGATTGTGAGGTCCAATTGTGCTGACCTCCATAATTCCAGATACATTATCATAGTATGCAGTTTCAATACCTACACGCTTTCCTTCTGTAGGGAAACCAACAACATCTATAATAACACCATCTTCAATTACTGGTCTTACATTTGCACCTACAAATGGAGCATATCCTCTACCTGGAGTAGATGCTACAGAAACTATGATGCCACCTCTAGGTAACTGGTTTTCATTAATATCGCTTATGTCTATAATCGGCGTTTCAAACCCAAAAGAACTAATACCAGTAAAGGATACACTAGCAATACCAGCACTAGGATTATCTAAGATCTTGAAGTTAGAATCAGTATTGTTCTCACTGTAAGGTGCTTGGAAGATATTATTGATGAATAACACACCATTACCACCAGTTGAACCAATACCAGTAACAGCAACACCAATAGATGTTAATGGATAGGTAGTTTCTAATCCATCAAAATTATTAGAAATATCATCAAATACTTGGTTCTTACTATAATCTTGTCTAAGGAATGTTCTTCCACCAAAACTTGCTCTAGCATATGGTAAGTTAGCCGCATTAATAATACCCAAGTCACCACCAAGAGGTGCTTGTGTGAAATGAATCTGACTATCTAAGATCTGGAATGATCCTCTAAAGAGTCTAACATCTTCACCAGCAGCATGTGGAGTAGCTGCAGTACCTACAGCACCCCTCTCAATCTCTACAAGAGTCCAAGTACCAATACCAACTACAGGACCAATTTTATTAGTACCAAATCCAACTGTTCTTACAATAGAGTATTCATCTTCAATCTTAAGCAAATCTCCAGATCGAACAGAACCAATACCACTCAAAACAAATGCAGTTACAAATCCTGCAACAGGTTCCTCTAATGTATAGTTAATTGCAGTATAAGATAATGGTTTCTGTACAAGACCACTAATAGAGATCATAGACTTAGAATCTCTCTTTCTCATCGAGAATCTATGCTTATTACCAGCACCAGTATCTTGAAGGAATGTTACACCAGCACCTGATATAGCATCATTTCTAGTTAATGCAATTCTATACTGTTGATTATTATCTTTAATACAATATACAGTTTCAGGAAGATATCCAGTTACACCAGCACCAGTCTTATAGATTAGAGCAGATCCACCTATTCCAATAAGGTTAGAATCTGGTTTATATGTTAACTGCTCATAATTAGAGAAGAAATGATTTTGGCTAAAGACACCACTGTCATAAGTTATTGCTGCAGGATCTGCAATATTTGTCTCACGAGCATAAATTGGTGTTCCTTGATAAGTTAAATCAAATGATTTAATATTTCTGTTATTAATACCAAGATATATTGCTTGGTTAACATTCTCATATGCTTCTCCATAATTAATTCCACCAATACCATCAATAGAACCATTAGGATCTAGTAGTTTGTATAATACTTCATTATAAGCAGTAATACTAACAATACCAGCAACTGATGGATGGAACTCTAATCCATATGTACCATCAGGTCTGTAAGTAGAACCAAATGTTCCTAAACCAGCTGTATTGCCAACTGACGCAAGTGGAGTTTCACTAATAAATGTTTGACTCTTCTCAGGATCAGATAACATGTAAATCTGATGTAAAGACTGAGTTGCTCCATAAGAAACATGAATTGTAGATTTAACAGATAAATCTGTAAGACTTGTTATACCAACAATAGTAGAAATACCAGATTTTGCTTGACTGGTAACTTCAAATCTTCCTGTTCGTTCTGTACCATCTGGAGTGAATGGAATCTTAAATCTATAATTTGCAGCACCTACAGAAGATGGATCAACAATAATGGACTTATATTTAATACTTACTTCGTTTGTTCGACCATTTTCAAAGTCAAACTTAACTAAACCACCTTCAATCTTAGATGTTATCGTACCAATAAAGTTTGGAGCAGATAATCCACTTAAATTCTGTTTTGAGTTAAATGCTGCTAATTCAGTCAAATGGGTATCGACACCATCATGCATTATTGCATATTCTAGGTAATCAACCTGTTTTACTTCATTTGTTCCAGGATTATCAATAACTAGTACTTGTACAACAGCAGCTTGTGAAGAAGTAGTAGATATTCCAAAAACATTACCTGTAGTCGAAATTCCAAGAGTGCTCGCTGCTCCAATTGTAGCTACACCACCTTCTAGTCTAATATGACCAAATGCTGATGTACCAACACCTACTGAATCAGAGAAATATCCTTGAAGTGACTTAATCTCATAATCTGTGTCAAATGGTTCATTAGGACGGACAATTAACTGTGTTTCTGAGTTAAAAGGAGAATATTCAGTATCAAATGTAACATATCCAGTACTGAGACCAACTTGGTCATAATTCTTCATTTCATTCTTCTGAAGAAGATAAGTATCTTCATCAACAGTTACTGAAATAAATTCATTAAATTGATAATGACTCTTAGCAGGATCTTCTGCTCTATGAACAGTTTGTGTTAAGAATCTTTGGAAATACCTTCCTGCAGGATAAGTAGCTACAATTCTGTAATCACTTAAATCATTAGACTCATTAGACACAAATTTAGGACTAATATCATCAATATTGAGAACTCTGTTTGTTCTGTTTAAAATAAAGTCAGAAAGTCTAGTAGTTCTTAATTCTACAAATTTAGAGATATTACCTTGAGATTCAAAATCTCTTGCCATATCATATGGGTATATTGAGTCAACTCTAAGAGGATCTCCAATAAAGTCAAGAACTAAACCACCTGCGTCTTCTGCAGGACTACTTGTTTCACCTGGATTACCCAATGCCATAACTTCAGTATTGGCAAAGTTTTTAAGTCCAGATGGATGAACTATATCGTTGACAAAGGTAATTAAATCCTCATATGTCTTAGGACTATCAATTGCATAAGACATATTTTGATAATAATCATTATCTGGTAATACTTGGTTACCATCATTAATGATTCCAACATTATCTCTCCATCCAACCAATGTCTTAACAGAAGAGGCAATATTGAAACTTCCATCAAATTCCTTAATACCAACTACTCTTGCTTGAGCACCACTCAATTTACCTATCAAAATATCATCAATTTCTAAAGGTTCAGCACCACTAACAATAATCTTAGCAGCATTTGCATCAATGAAATCTAAGGCAACATCTGCAAGAGGATTATCATTTCTCTTAAATGGTTCATTTTCAATGAAATCGGATGATCCTTTTACAACATCAAATCTAGCTAAGAACCCATCTTGCGTTAATTGACCAAATCCATAAGCAACTGTTGCACCAGTACCACAATTAGTACTAATTCCATTCAAATCAAAAGTAACTTCTCTTGGGTTGACTGCATCATTATAATCAGTAACTTCAAAAGAAGTAAACTTATAATCTCCAGAGTTATATCCAGAACCAGATCCAGCATCGATTGAAACACCTTCAATCATTAACTTATCACCAACTGCTATTGGTTCTGTAACATAACCCAAAACTGGAGTAGTAATTGTAGCAGTTAATATTCCAGCAGCAGCCGTTACATTAAGAATACTAAGACCATTACTGTTTCTAACAGGAGCAATACCATAATCATTACCAGATAATCCAATTGGAGGTACTGAAATAGTTGCTTTAGTAACAGCAGAGTCACTTAATTCACAAGTAATAAGTCCATTGTCTAAAATATCACCAGTTCCTTTATCATATAGAACTAAAGCTGGTGCAGTAATATAGAACTTACCACCAAAGGTAACATTAACCTCTTTAAGAGTCGCAAAATTATCAATATTAATAACTCTAGGAACAAAAGCATCTGGTTTAAGAGTATTATCAGAAGGATATCCATAAACATCCTCTGGAACAGTCATAGATGCTAATTTATTAATTTCTAGCGATTCTGCAATTACTACAGCATTTTCCCCACTATCTCCTATACTAGAAATACCAGGTAGTCTAGAATACAATAATCCAGGACTAGCTATTCTTGTAGATGCAATTCCACCAGTAGCATTGAGAGAATTTGTAGTATATGTTATATCTGCAATATCAGAATCATAATATAGAGATTCTGGTTTATCTTGTAAATTAAGGTTAAAAGTAGTATCTCCAATACTAGTAATAGTATAGCTATCCGTATACGAACTATCAATGTATTTTATTTCAGATCCATTGAATACCGTACCATCAGCAGTAGATATACCAGCAGAAGTGAATAAACTGTAATATATGATCTTAGGTGAAGTATCAGAGTATTGAACTCTTATTGTAGGGTGATATACATTTGTATAAATTGGCATTGTTGATGCAACACCAACAGTTGCTGATGTACCAACACCAACTATCTCAAATCCAAGACTTGTACCAGAACCAACAAATTCATTAAAGAAGTTTTTATCATAATAGAACTTTAAGTCATTCCCAGCTAAACTAGGATCACTCATATCAAATATAAGATCATTATCTCTAAATGGTCTTAATTGTGGGTTAATTGGGTTAATAGTTTGTCCAGATCCACCTTGAGATGTAATATTAACAACATTTGGTGTTCCTGAAGACTCTTTAAATGTTTTTGCTAATTGGAGTGTATTTTCATCAATTACAACAACATAATACTCTCTTTGAGTTATTCCATCTGGAAGATTTGTACCATAATATAAAACTTTGTCACCTGTTACCAAATTATGCTTATATGAAGTAATTCTATTGGTTGTAGTGTTTATTCCAGTCTGATCAATACTAATTGGGTTAATAACTAGATAATTATCAACAATTTTAACAGTAGCAAATGTTGTTGTACCAATACCAGTTGCAAGACCAGATTTAACAATTAAATTGACTGAATCGCCAGTTTGTAATTCATGATTCTCTGCAGTCTGAACAGTAGAAGTAATTTTTTGTACAGATCCAGTAACTTGCTTATTTGGAGTATGTGTAAGTAAATAATCATAAGCATCAGTACCACCACTAACAAAATAGACCTCATTAGAGGTTTTAGTTGTTTTTATACCAATAGTATCTTCAGTTTTCCTTACAGCATAACATGGGTCGGGTATATTGAAGGTATTTCCAATTCCATCGGTTTTTAGACCTAAAGTAGCTCCACCAGAAGGAACAGTTAAACTTAAAGCATCATTAGTTTTTAAATTATGATTTTCTAAGAAAATGGTCTGAGTTTTAATAGATCTAGAGTTAGTACCACCAAGATAGTCAAAATTTCTAGTTATAGTCTGCCCTGTTGTAGTACCAAATCCTACTGCTTCTGTAGGATTAAAATAAATCTTTTTAGTTGGCCAAGAATCAAATTTATCAGTAATTATCGGAATTTCGATTTCATCAGCAAAGAATGAAACTCCCAATCCAGTTAAACTAGTACTTGCAGTTGCAACTGATCTACGAATTCTTAAAACATTGTCATCTTCAAAAATATTCAATATATGAGCAGTTTCTGTTCCTATCCCAACTGTTGTTCCTATCCCAACTGTAGATCCAGCACCACTATAGGACAATGGGGTCTGTGTCGAGAATCCAATTGTAGCACCAGCAGAAATTGAAGCTGGAACGAATTGAACTCTAATATCAGTGACTAATCCAACAACATCACTCTCTAAAAGTTTAGTTGAAAAATTTAAACTACTAATAATATGAGAATCTGTTAATTTAGCTACACTAGTAGATAATCCAGCAACTTGTACATAATCATCCAATTCTAATCCGTGTGATGGATCAAAATGACCAACAACACTTTGACTCTTCCATTCAAACACTACATCTTCATATAATTTAAATGTAGTGTCAATTTTATTAACTGTTTTACCATGTAAAAGATTTACTTTAGCACTTGCACCACTTCCACCAGTTCCATCATTATCAAACCTAATAATTGCATTAGAAGTATATCCTGTACCTGGAGAAGATATAACTAGACTTTCTACACCACCAGTTTCAATACGATCAGGTAATGCTACATTAGGAATCTTTTTATATGGTTGATATACAAAATCATATCCAACTCCATCCCCAAACATATTGTAAGGGAAGGTATTTCTAATTAATTTAGAATTTTCAAAGCTAAAGTTACTTTGTCTAATCTTTTTACCAGAAACTGTATTAACATCTATTGGGAATCCTCTATAAGTATTACCAATATAATATGGGAATATTGGATTATTGGTATTATCTACAGTAGCAAAATATGCATAGATTCCTTCTTCAAATTCAGGTGTTTTGGTAAATCTTCCATTATGGTCGTCTAGATCTCCACTTGCGTCATAAACATAATCTTCTACAAAGAAACCAGCCTCATATTCAGCAAGAGAAGGTCTATTCTCAACTTGAGTTGTATCGAGTTTATATGAAGACTTTAATCTTGTAGATCCTGACTGAATATTATCTGGATCCGATAAACCATAAGGACCATATATTGGTATACCATCATATGCCCATCCAATTATAGGTGAGTGTCCACTACCATCATCTCCAAGGTAGTTTCTAATAGTTTCTCCATAACCAACAGATTCTAGAGCTAACCCACCTTCAACTGGAGTTAAATAGTCACCATTTACAGTACCAGTAGTATTAAACTTATTAGCAACTAATTGTCTTACTCTAGTAGAGAATGTTGCAGCGTCACCTGGTGCTTTAACAGCAACAACTGTTGTAGTTGCAGCATATCCAACACCTTGGGATAATACAACAACACTGGCAATAGAACCACCGTTCATAACAGCACGAAGTTTAGCACCAAAAGCACTACCAACACCAGTAACTGTTATATCTGGAGGTCCATCATAGTTTGATCCACTACTTTGAACAAAAGCATCAATAATTCTACCATTAACAATAGTTATTCCTATTTGACCAAAATCACCATAATTGATATCAACTGCTGGTGCTTTTTCAAAGTTTATAATATTTGATCCATAATCCTTACCTTTATCATATAAAACAGCTTCTATAACTTCACCACGAACAATTGGATTAGCATTTAGAGTAACTGGTGTATCTGAATCGGTAATAACATTAACATCAACAGTTACTGGTGGATAGAAGAAATCTTGATATCCAACTCCATGAGAAGTTATTCTTACATATTCTTTATTATTATAATTTGTTTTATCAGGAGTTCTAGTAGTAGCAATACCAGAATAGCAAAGTCTAAATTTATCTTTATCAAGATTTAATACCTGATACTGGTTATTAGTACTTAAACCAGTAATAGCAGTAGCTCCAGCAGTAGTTGAGATACCATAATGAACTACTTCACCATCTTTAAATCCATGATTAGGAAATTCAATAAAATCTCTAAAAGTACTAACACCTGTAGGTGCTATAGAAAGTCTCTTATTTGTATATCCAGTTCCACCATCAAGTATACTAACTCTTGAAATTCTTCTCTTAGTATTATAATCTCTTAGCTCATGTATACCACCATTTAAATTTGCTGCTGTTGTACCAAATCCAACAGTATTAACTCCAGCAATAGAATCAGCTTTTGATCTATAAAGCTTAAATATGGTTGCACTACTAACACCAACATAGTAAGATTGACCTTGAACTAAACATGTGTCAATACCAACAGGTGCAACAGTTGTAAGTCCAACAACAGGGTTATTATTTGAGAAATAAAGTACCCTATCCCCATTTTTATAATAATGAGGTTTATCCATTATAAATCGACCATTACCTTGATCGGCATGTTCGATATTACCACCATTGTAGAAAGACTTAGCATTAAAGGTAAATTGTCTGTATGCTAATTCTGTTATACCTCTTGCCTTTGCATTAGATCCATTTCCACCATATATGTCAACAGAAACTACTTTTTTAATTTCAAAATCAACTGGATCGATTAAAACATCTACAACTGTACCACCAATAGCTATTCTACCTAAAGCAGTGTTAATTCCCGTAGAACTGTTCTCTATACTAATTGAAGGTGGATAAAGAACATCATATCCAGTACCAGAGTTAACAAGATCAAGTGCTTTTAAAGGTCCATAGTAAATATACCTGTCAGATTTATAATTGGTGATTTCTACACCATTTACCAACATTCCAGTGTTACCATCCAATGTTTGCTCAGAAGTTGTCTGTGTTGCCTTTCCTTTAGACAAGTCCTGCTGTAAAATATACCTTTTAAGTGTTTTACCTGGGAAAATTGATTTTCTTGCTTGTTCTACTTTAACAAAATCATGAATTCCAGTTGTTACATCTGGAGGAGCAAATTTTACAGAAATTCCTGATGGAATAAAGGATCTGGAAGGATATAACTTAATTTTGTTCTTTTGTGATAATACTTCAACAAAATAAGAGTTTGCATCTAATCCACCAATAGAAATAGTGCTTCCAACAGGAACATACGCAATTTCTTCACCAGTTCTAAAAGGAACATCTTGTGGGAATGAAATTATGGTATATTTGTTAGATAAACTATCATAACCACCCCATGATCCACCAGATACAGTAGGATTGGTTAAAGTAGCATGAACTTTGTCAGTATCAATAGGATATGTGGGAATAGAGTTAGAAGCTACAAATCCCTCTTTCTCAGTGCTTTCTGAGTTCTTTTTATCTAAAATATAGGTGTTAGAAACATCACCTAGAAGTTGATTTTGACCACCAATGATCGGAACAAGAGTACTTGTTGCTTTTACTTGAATTCTTCGTATATCATAGTATAATGAAGGATCAGTTGTAAAAGTACCAGATACACTAATTGAATTGTTCGTCTTATTTACATAAGTTACTGTTAATGCTGACGCAGCAATTGTTTCTCTATCTCTTACTAATAAATCAATCTTATCACCCACTCTTAAGCTAGCTTTATCAATATTACCAGCTAAAGTAAATGTACCACCTGTTAAATCGGCAATTTGGTATCTAGCACTAGTATTATAGATCCAAGAGTTAAAGAAAATCTGCTCATATGTCTTTGATGTTAATGGATTAGTTATAAACCTTCCAAGGTTCTTAACATTAACTCTTGAAGCTAATGATAATCCATACAAATCTTGAAGTGCATCAAATTCACTCAAAACACCAGTTATTTTCATATTAACTGGTTTTTCTAAATTATTATCCTCATAACCATAAACAAAAGTTGGTGTAAAGATGTTTTTAGTAGATTCAATATCTTTTGATGTTGTAGTTACACCGATAAACTGGTTTATAGTCTTTTCAGTGTATTCCAAACGCATATAATCAGTTTCTGTAGATACACCTACCTCAATAACACCAGTTTGACCAAACCCAACAGTAGAATCAACTGTAATAACTGTTGCACCAAGACCAACCTTACCAACTGACTGCGTTCTTCCTGGAACAACAAATGTACCCTGTATTAGGTCTCTATCATCATATCCAATAAAGACAGATATACGATAATAGTCATCTCTAATCTGCACAACCTCTGAAATAGGTCCACTAGCAGCATTTACTAAAGAATTACCTATTTCATTGTCTTGGAACAGAGTTTGACCAATTAATTTATTGGCATCTCCAGAAATTACCTGTACCGCAAAGGATTCTCTCCTTAAGTAATTGGCATAAGATGGTTTAACAAGATATTTTTCAAGATCATTGATTTTTGGTTCTAAACCAAATAATGCTTTAAATAGAATCTTAAAAGACTCGTTAGTACCCTTTGATTCATATAAACTTCTTGCTTCTTTTATAAAATTATTAACATCTAAAGTAGGACTTAGCTGTACACCTTCCAATCCAGGTGAATACTGTGCTTTTAGCTTATCATAGAACTCATGAAGGAATAAGGCACTTAAATTCTGTATTACAGACCCAGTGTTATGATCAGAAGCAGCAGTTTGAGTCCATGAAAGGTTTTTTGAGTCTTCATTTGCATGATATGTCTCAATACCACAAAAACCCCTTACACATCCAGTAAAACTGTTAGTTGTTACTCCTGAATAAGTAATAATTTCACTATCAATCTTTAAAAGACCCCATTCTTGTGGAAATCCCTTAGTAGTACCATTAAGTATAATTTCATCATCAGTAATACTAATACTAGAAGCAATTGATACTTCTCCAGATATAACATCCTTTGTTAAATTGTCAAGTCTAATATATTTGTCAATATTTTCAGCAAGATCTACAGGGCCACTCTGATATTCTTGTGAAATATAATATTGCTTTAAAAAATCCTCAAAAAGGGGATTTTCAGCAAGAGCGAATTCTGGAGCCTGATCTCCAACAAGTTGGTATGTCTTAACTCTGGAAGATAAGGGGCTATAGGTTTCTATCATCCTTTTTTATGACCTTGTGATGGTTCCATTGTTATAACTAGAGGTCACTTTATATCCAATTCCAGATATTTGTTTTCCAGAAGATATTGTGTCTCTGACGATATTTATCTTAGTATTTGACATATCTAATTGAAGGTAAATATCCTTCAATCCAATAATATCATTAGATTCTGGATATGCCATAATTTCAACTATACCAGATGCACGAGAAGTTCCCGTTATATTGATAGTATTGATCATAACTTCACCTTTTGTATAATCAACAGTTCCTGCAGAAGGTAAAACAACAGCTGGTGCTTCATCAGATAATTCAGTTAGCTGAACTACAGCAATATCACCTGTTTTTCCGTCAGAATGAGGAAGATCAGTGAAATATAATGTATTTAAATTGCCAGCAATAGTAAATCCAGTACTTTTTATGTTTTTACCACCTGGATTAACATGAAAAGCATTACCAAAGCACAATTCATACTGAGTAGAGGCATTAAAAACAGGTTTTAAGTCTCTTCTTATAATTAATTTGGTAATATTGGATGTAATAGCATTATTTGTCTCATCTATAACTCTTAAAGCATCAGAATACTTAAATCTACCACCAAATGCGTTCAAATTAGTAGATTTTCCATAATTTGTTAGTGAATTAGTAACTTGTGTCTTTAATCCATCAATATCACTATAAACATTTGAGTTAAAATAGACATTAGTGTCAAGTTCGATGTAAAGTATCTTCAGATCGACTATTCTTTGATTAATTCCAGCTATAGAATAGCTTTTTAACCTATCTAAGATCTGCACTTTAGTAAAGTCAGACAAATAGGTGGAATTTCTAGGTTTTACACTTAGTACAACAGTACCAAACTCAGGTGGATCCAACTCTTCACCACCAATGACAGAAACTGACTCTGCATCAGGGAAGACACTCTGTATAATACCTTCGTAATCCCTTGCTGTAACCGCCCTGTACTGCGATGAGTACACTCTAGGTGCAATGTACTTAATAGAGTCTATATCTTCGATCTCACCGCCTCCTTTGGCAGTTTGAACAGTAGAAATAACTGGTGTTATTGAACTAGAAAGAGGAGAATCAGCATCATCTACTGCATCTCCACTAAATGAGAAGAATTTTCCGTCATTTCCGTCCTTTCCATCAGTAATAATGTAGCTAACTTCAATAACATCACCATTATCAAGTTTTTTACCAAATAAACCATCACCAAATATCAATTCATACTTCTCATCTTTGATTTCTTGGATAAGATAGATGTTTGATTTGGCATCAAGGTTAATAATATTGTCAACTTTAGAATATTCCAGTCCAGAACTAGATCCAGACTTCCTTACAAACACTCTAATGGATGCAGTATCAATAAATGAGTTATCCAAAATAAACTTTTGGTCTAAACTAGCATTTACAGTAAAGAATTTCTTTAAAAGTGTTCCTTGATAGACAGTAATATTTCTAAATTTAGCAGTTCTTGGTGGATTTACTAAAATATTGCTCCCTTCATCTATTGGACTAGTAATAGTAATGTCTTCTGGGATAGAAAATGTATAAGAAGTGTTATTTTTTGCTCCAACACAAACCAATCCTTTCCTTAATTTAACACTATTACTATTTCCGTTGAATTTAAAGTCAAAATTTATAATAGCTTCTGCAGATTTACGAGATCTAGGTACATATCCTATGTTTCTAGCTAAAGAAACCACATTTTCTCTTAAAGTTGCTGAATCCAAGAAGGATTCATTAACAACCATGTTGCTATTAAACGCTGAAATATAAGTATTATACGCTAAAATATCAATAAGAACCGACATATTCGATCCTTCAAAGTCAAAATCAGTAAAATTACTGTTTGCTCTTAGATAAGAACGAATTTGTTCCTTAATTTGATCAAAATCAAGGTTAGTAAACTTGGTTACGGGCATTTTTTCTACCTAGTTGCCTCTAAAATGAAGTTAAATGACTGTAAAGGAGTAGGTTGTCCTACAATCTCATAAGAAATTTCTAATTCAAATTCATTTCTTTCGGGATTTGGATTTGCTTCAACTATAGTATTAGCAATTCTTGGTTCATATAATGCTAAAAGACTCTGTATTTCTCTTGCGATAACACCTCCAGTAGCAACATCACAAAAACCGAATAAAAGATCATATACATCTGATCCAATATCATCATAAAATCTCTCTTTAGTCTTGGTTTGTACCAGATTTCTCACGGAACGCATGATAGCTCTCTCGTTTCTCAAGACATTTAAGTCTCCTGTTACAGGATTTGGTTGAAAATCGAGGGTTATGTCTTTATATCCTCTGGATTTAGCCGCCACTAAAGAATTTGCAATACATATCAGGGTTATTTATACCCTATTTTCTCAATTCCAACGAGTGACTACTAATTCGATGCTATTATCATCCATTTCCCACTCTTCTAACACTTCAAATCCATCATTTTTTATTTGATTATGGATAGTCATTCTTGCATATTGTTGTGTAACTTTCTCAACAAACCTTTTTGGTGGAATTGGATCTTTCCAAGTTTGTAGGTCAGCTACTAGTTCATACTCTGTTCCGTTCCAACGGAATCCTATATCATTCCCTATAGCAACATCAACCTTTACTTTCTCATGGTTGTGATCAATAGGATTAACTAATAAATGATCCTCCTGTACATCGTACTGAAGGATCTGTAATGCTTCGAGTAAAGCAGGTTTTTTTGTTATCTTGGTCTTTATCGTACTGAAGTGTGACATTAACAACCTTCTGAATCGTGTACAAATTCTTCAACTGGTTCATTCTCGTAATAAGCAGGACTAAATTCCCTAGTTAATACTGTACCCAGTTCCTCTTCTATTCCTCTAGTTATCTCTAAACATTGATTACCAGTTACACCAGTTGTCTCTACCGATACTACACCATCTTGACGAATGGAATACTTAACCGTTTCCTGATTAGACATAACTAAAAAAGCGAGTGTGTGTTATTTAGAACTGTTTAGGATGCGTAATAACATCACCATGAATTTCACCTATATCATCTATATGGGCATGATCAATCTTTTCTATATGTAAATGCTCTAGAGAATTAGCTATTCTTTCAAGAGCATTTGCAATACGGTTAAACTCGTCACTCATGATGGGATTTCCTCCTATGATAAATTTGAATGCACATTACAAGTAATATAAGGATGAAAACAATGATATCATCAATCACGGTTTACCAGTTTTTACCTGTGTCTCTAGTATAGCGTCTTTTATAACAGTTTTCAACTGTCTTAACTTTTTCTTCCCAAGTCCTGCCCTTGTATCGATCTTTACCTTTAACCAGTATACAAATGTAAGTACTAGTAAAAATTGAATCCCTTCTGCCCAAGACATATTCCATGCCTCATTGAGATCGAGACTCGCCGCCGCTAGGAGATTAATCATTTGCCTTGTCCTCTATAAGGTTTACGAGCCGAGTTTCGGGCGGTAGGGGAATATTTGGTATTCTTACCTTGCCCTTGTCTAGTCTTCTTTGGAGTCGTCTGGATTGTTGTTCCCGTTGGACTCGTGTACAGTTTCGCCATTGTAAGTAGTATGAGAAATAAGATCAGGTGAAGGATACCCAGTATCATAATAACACTGAGATAGCTCCATCATTTTGTCGAGGAAACCCTCTTGAGAGAGACCCGTATAGATCTCTCCTCCTTGGATGGTTATATTATATAACTCGTTGCTTTTCATGTCCTACACGGATACGAGGATCACACCAGATCTCAAATCCAGCATCGAGTGCATCTAGACAGAATGAGACATCCTCTCCACACATGTCTTGTACCTCTCCACTTTCAAAGACTTGCATCTTAGGTGCGAACCAAGGATACTTCATCTTATCATGTTCCCATACACCATGCTTGATAAGAACCCATCCAAACCCTGTGTAATCGACAGTAAATGGTTTCTTACGCTTAGACATAGTTTCACCAGTCTCATGATTCATAACCCCTCCGTTATTACGGAAGTTATCTTCATCCAACCAGTGAGCAACAGAAGTAGTTTGACCATCTTCCGTCATATACCAACCTGCAGCTATGTTCTTCTCCATAAGAACAAGTTGCAAGAACTTAGGTGTATTGAATACAATATCACTATCAATCCATAACTGATAGTCATACTTAAGTTTACCATCCCAAGGTATTTGATCTGGTCCCCTTAGGACATTAGCACCAAGACATTTACATCTAGCAAAGTTTACCATAGATGAATAGTCTTGACTAATTTGTATACTTACTCCATGTTGCACTAAATCAAATGCAAGTTGCACGAAGTTCTTCAAGAAGACATATGAACAACCACGACCAGGCATACAGAATACAACGGACTTGCCCTGTAGTATTTCCCATGCTCTATCGTAATTCCATTCTTCTTCCTGATTCTTCTTAGGCGGGTTTTTCGCCTTAACAGTAAATCCTTTAGCCATAATGTTTTAAAACACTTCGTTATTATAACAGATTATATATGCACAGTCAATATGAAGCATCTCCCATATCATCTTGTTCTACTTTAACTATAGTAAGTTCCTTGTAATTATTAACCCTCTCTTTAATCTTTTTAATTAACTGATCCTCATCCAGATTGATTAAATCCCCCACTGGATAATTATGATCATCGTAGACATGGAAAGTTGTGTTCATTCTTCTTCAATGTAAAGTCCGTCATCTGAAAGTGTTATCGTAACCTCTGTATCTTCATACCAACTAAGTTCATTGACATATGACTCTGGAACTGCTATAATATACTCATCAGTTACAGGATCGACCCTTATGGGAGTTTTGAATTTATCGAATTTTTTCACATTATTGTGGACTGACCTATGATTTTATATATCAGAAATTTTTTTTCTAGAATGATATCGAAAGGTCGAATTGGGTCGTTTATAGCTTATGAAGTAGGAACCCTATTAAAACACGCATCGCAACACACCACGATAACACATAAGAACAAAAACACTGTCCTTAATTGATAATAACTGTGTGTTACAGTTAGTAATACATAAGACTGCCAATTACATAATGCTCAATGATACTCAGAGTGTCATGATTACCTCTTAGTTGTGTATACATTGTATTATAACATGATGCTCACAGACTGTCAACAACTGTGTGAGTCTTATGTTATAATAACTCCCAGCTAATTCATAAGACTGTGTGTTACAAACTGTGTATCCCCTAATTGACATTCTGTTCGTCTCATGTTACGCTCGCTTAGTCAACATCATAATGAGGCAATTACGCCCCTTAGAGTATCATTTAGTGTGCTTACAGTTAATGATACATAACACGCATATATGTTTATTTAACTATTTAATTAAAATGCGTAGTATTCCACAAAAGTATCATAAACTGTGGAAAACAGTTGTTATTACATAGGCATGAAATCGCTGAGATCTCACTGTATATCTGAATACCTATGTTCCTGCGCCTGGTACATACTTAGTGTGGAATCTTCTGTGTAATTGTTGTTAACAACTAGCTCACAATCTTTCCACTGGTGAGGATAAACTAGCATTGCAACTTTACAGGTTGGATGTAAACTATGCTCACAAGTTGATGGTCTTTCACTAACACAAAAGGTGATGTAATCCTCTCCAACAAATTGTACATCACCCACGATATTATCATACTTAATTGTTACTCCCACTTTGAAGTCTGCTTCCTGCATGATACTAACTGGTGTAGCGTTGATTGTAATAAATCCTGTACATGTTCGGGCATAATGTTATCACCTTTGTCTCTCCATGTGTACTGATAATTTAATAACAATGTATGTAAGAATGACAGTTGATTGTGTGATAATTCCACTGAGTATTGTGATGATTTAGATGTCATTTAACACTCCTATTCTCATTTGATTCATTATAATCTAGGGGCGAAATCGGGCGTGACTCGTTGTTACTAACTGATGAATGAAGATGCTCAGGAAAGTTATTAAAATACTCTACAATCGCATCATAGTTAGTGATAACAACTGGTTGAGGATTAGTGTTCATAAGATGATAATTAAGAGGGGTGAATTGTGTGTGCTTGAGTAATAAGAATAAGGGGGAAATGATCCCCCTATTGTTAACACTCCTCTATTACTAATAACTCGAAATCAATTACATTTATGTCCTCACGAATAATGTTAATTAGTGAGTGTAATTGCTTTTGTCCGTTACTATAAATGTTGAAATGTACGATATAGTCGTTAATACTAACTGGTTCAACGATTACATCATCTTGTGTATATTTAGAGATGAAATCACCAACCAATGTATCATCAACTGCTATAAACGCTATTTCACATTTAGCGACATAACCTTCAAAGAAGTTTATATCTTTTGCCAGTCTTTCTGGCGTTAGAGAAGATTTTCTACCCATGAATTACTCTCCTACGAGTTCATTTAGTCTAGCTAATATGGCATTACCATTAACACAATCCTCAAATACTTCTTCAAGGTCAATGTTAACGAAAGGCACTGATTGTAAGGACATTGTTAATAAGAAATGGTACAAAAATACCCCTGTTATGTTTATAGTCCCACAGAGGTGATTGGGGGGACTAAGTATATCAAACCACTTGTAAGTCTGATGTATTAAGTATTATCATACCGTCAAAGAATTCAACAGTTTGATTATACTTAGAGAAGAACCATTCCCAGTTCTTTTGATATACTTTGCAACCATACATTAACTCTTCTAAAATAGCATTTAGTCGAGATTTTGTGGTTACTGTTTCATATCCACATGATGACAATTTGAGTGCTCTAGTGTTATGATCTAGAGTTGCAATATTGTGACCATGTAGTAAAACTTGACTGCAATTTGTTGACTCGTTATAAAGAACAGTAGTGTTAGACCCTGCCCAGTTGCCCTTATTAGATAGAGCGAAGTTCATTTGCTTTTCAAGTTTTCTCATAAATCAAAAATGCTTGTGTTTGCTTTACTCTTTAATTATACATGATTTAGGGGGCATGTATACCACTTGTAGGACACTTTGTAGACTGTCACTTGATTTGTTTACATTTATCCTCTGTTAATTTAAGATAGATAAGTATTAGCCAAGCGAACACATTGTAAGACCAAAATAATACTATTGGCATTGATCTTCAAAGCGTTGCTGTGCTAATACTTCAGCACTAAATTGTAACTCTTCCTCGTTAAATTCTAGAGGATTGTTGTTAGTTAGTTCCTCTAATGCCTCTTCAAATAGTGTCTCTAATATGCTTTCGTGATGTAATGTACTCATGTTAATTGCCCTCCCAGTTGTTAATAAATTTGTCTAGTAATTGGATGTCTAAATCATCATCATCAAAGTCAATCTTTGCTGCTGATTGTACACCCCATTCATTCAATTCAATGACGAATTCTTCCCAATTAGAGCAGAAACATGCCATGTTTTGAAAGTTATCTACATCCTTAATTCTTTGGATTAAAGTATTAGTTTTGTTCATTAATTGCCCTCCACTAATGATGAGAATTGTGGTAAACCTTTGGTATTGTCAGTAACAATGAAATCAAAGTTATTTACTCTGTTAAGTATATCATCACCCATGTTAAATGCGGTGACAATTCTCTTAGTTAGTGTCTCACCATTAAATGTAAGAATTCTAAGGAATTTGTCTGTTATGTGTTGTCCACTCCATGTTTTTACAGGATAGAAATCAACAACTACAGAACCAGATTGTGATTGAATTTGCATAATAAAGAATGTGTAATGTGTGCTAGCTAAATGTTAAACTCCTTGAGAGATTAACAGATCTTTTAGATAATCTTCGGCACAATCTTGTGCCTCGTAGATATCATAAAACTGACCTAATTGCACAGAGCAACCTGATAAACAACCGTCATAAGTATAGTCCATTGTTTGAACTACAAAACGATCATTACCATAATGATAAATCGCAAGATGCGGATCTAGATTGTTATCTCTAGTGTATTTGTCAAACATATTTGAAGAGAATGATTTGACATACTCAAAAGATAGATAGTCATCAGTCAAGTCTATTGACTGGGAAAAGAGAGATTTAGTTTTAATTGAATTATTCATATTATTAATATAGCATAGATTAGGGTCAAAATCAAGGGATTTTGTGGCAGTTTGTCTACTGTCCATTTCTATACTCTCCCATAAGGCACTTGCCGTACCATACCTCAGAGTGACCATACTCTTCGGATAAATCAAGGCATAGACCCCAACATTCGTCTAAGGTCTTGAAAACTGAGTTTTCATGTGGTGCAGATGCACACACAACAGCGTAAGGGAACGCTGGATTAAAAGTGGTATTTGGATTAAACATATTCTTATTATACACACAAAACCACCCCATTTGGGGGTTTTATGTGCCACTTTGTCAACTGTTTGCTATCTCATCTAGTTTAACAATTAGTGGTGCTAATTCGTCATCTTCACTATCACTAATGTCTATTGCCATTTGTTCATAACACCACAGTAATAAGTCTGCTTGATGTTTAGTTACTGTGACAGATTGTGCAGTAGTTGTTGTCATTGTTTTGGATGAAATTAGGATGATGAAAGTGTTAGCTATTTAGTGATGAATTCAAAGATTAAGTAATCCAAACTAACATTTAGTTCTTTACATTTTTCCTCATAATATGCTAGACTATCTTTGTTAGTTTCCAGATCAAAATAGTCTGTTTGGATGATAAACTCTTCAGGTAATTGTTGGTTCATTGTTCCCAATGTAGAGCATTAAATTCAGCGATTGATAGATACTCAGGATCATGTAATCTGCCTAAGTGATCTACATCTTCAACACCATCTTCATCATAACAAATGAATACAAATTCCTCGAAAAAGTGTTCAACAGATGGCACATTTTCTCTTTCAATACATCTTAAAATGTCACCAATTTGTTCATCATCCATGTTACATTCATCAATGCAAAATGCAATGTTTCGTTCTAACATAGTCATCAATACTTACCTCCATTGTTGTTAGTGTCAAGGACAGTTTCATTGGTTACATTATCAACTAACTCATCTAATGTTTCCTCATCAAATGTATATTTAATCTCATCACATAACTCTTCTCTAGATTCAATTTCTCTTAAATCTTGTGTTAGAGTTTGTGTTACAAATGAAATCAAATCTTCTATTTCCATACTATCAACTTGTAACTCAACATACTGTTCAATTAGTTCATCCCACTGAAGTGAAGTTAGTTGTTTCATTGTTACTTTGCCTCCAATAGTTTAATGAATACATCATCACATAATGGATGAAGTTCGAGATCTAAATCTAAAATAGTCTCGTATAATCTCTTCATTTGATATAACTCATCAAATGAAATTGTTAGTGACACAGTGTTACTAACTTCGATAGGATTAAGGTCACTCATTATTAAGAACTCCAAACGAATTGTGGTTGCTCAAGTATAATATCTCTGACTCTTTCTCTATCTAAACTATCACCATCACCCCAACTATATGTTACATTGAACCATCTTTCGTTATTACTTTTAGCTATTTCTATTCTTTCTTGATATACTTTTAGTGCATCTAATATGTCTTGCTTAGTTAATCCTTTGATAGGATAAAGATCGCTGTTAGGTGAATAGAATGACCACACATAA
>TARA_B100000686_G_scaffold192700_1_pt1 | contig 27522 bp, 27 predicted proteins | sample TARA_B100000686 | Tara Oceans TARA_B100000686 (sample SAMEA2622733) | marine metagenome | biome: marine biome (ENVO:00000447); feature: marine epipelagic mixed layer (ENVO:xxxxxxxxx); material: "saline water (ENVO:00002010), including plankton (ENVO:xxxxxxxx)" | depth 150 m | reverse complement strand
ATTTTCCATTATGATTCCTTGATAATTGAATTAAGCCATAAAGGCAAATCTGTTGTTTCATAATCTAGATATTTTCTAGAATTTGCAATATCATCACTGTAATTTTCATTACCTGTATCTATCCATACTGTTTTAAAGCCAATTTTAGAGGCTGGAACAAGATTTTTAGCAATATCATCAAACATAATAGTTTTATTTTTATCAATATTAAATTTCTTTATTAGATTCTCATAAGAAATCATTTCAGGTTTTGGAATATAATTTGCATCAGTTATGTCAAAAATTCCATCAAAAGCACCATTTATTTCAAGACGATCAAGGATAGCATTTACATGAGATCTATTGGCATTAGTAAATATTATTTTTTCCGATTTGATTTTATTGAGAGCTTTTTTTAATTCTAAGTTTGGCTTTATTATTGAATAATCTAGTTTATGAACTTCATCTAAAAAATGTTCTGGTATTATATTGTAGTTATCCATTAATCCTTTCAGGGTAGTTCCATGTTCTTTAAAATATTTTTTTTGAATTATTTTTGCTTCTGAAATATCTACATTTAAATATTTAACAATATATTCTCCCATTAACTTATCTACTTGGTCAAAAATCCCAGTTTCTGCAGAATAAAGTGTATTGTCTAAGTCAAATACCCAACTATCAATTTTATTTAAATCCATATTCATTTTTTTATCTGTGTTCCTACACCAACTATTGTAAATAATTCCAGTATTATTGCATGTGGTATGCGTCCATCTAAAATAGTGGCGTCTTTAACACCACCCTTTATAGCCTCAACACATGTAATAATTTTAGGCTTCATCCCACCTTTAATAAAATTATGTTTGGATATTCTAATTGCTTCATTCACTCTTAATTCTGGTATTAGCTTCTTATTTTTATTTAATATACCTTGAACATCCGTAAGCAATATTAACTTGCTTGCTTTTGTAGCAATAGCAATTGCTCCCGCAACTGTATCAGCGTTAATGTTATATGTATTCTTTCCGTCTGTGCCCAGTGGAGCAATGATTGGTATCAAACTTCTTTCAAGATAACTATCTATTAATTTATGATTAATCTTATAAGGATAGCCAACATAACCTAAATCAATATTTTTTTTTCCAACTCGATAATTAATTTTTTTATTTAATTCTAATTTTTTCGCATATATCAGATTTTTTTTGTTGCCTGCCAATCCTACAGCATTAGCACCAAATTTTTTCATTTCCTTTACTATTTTTGTATTAATTTTGTTTGCTAACACATCCTCTATTATATTTATTATATCGATATTGGTTACTCTTAAACCTTCAACAAATTTAGATACAATATTCTTTTTTTTAAGATTATTATCTATTTGAGGCCCTCCGCCGTGAATTATTATTGGCTTTATGCCGACTTCTTTTAAAAGCCCTATATCTTTTGAGAAATTTGCCGATAATTCTTTATTGCCCATAGCGTGTCCTCCATACTTAATAACAATTTTTTTACCTTTGTGTTCTCTTAAGTACGGCAAAGCTTCTATTAGAGTTGATGCTTTAATAAGGGAGCTGGCTTTTTCTCCAGCTGACATTAAGTCAAATTTGTTCATTACTTATTTATTATAACTTATTTTTTTCCAATTATTTTTCTTTGGATAATCCACTGTTGAAGAATTGATAAAATATTATTTACTGACCAATACAAAACAAGACCTGCAGCAAAACCTGCAAGAATAAAAGTAAAAACGAAAGGTAAAAAAGTAAAAATTCTTGCCTGCACAGGATCTGTTGGAGCGGGGTTTAATTTTTGTTGAAGATACATAGTTAAGCCCATTACTATTGGAAGTACTCCAATATTAAAAATAGATAAAAATCCTGGAACATCCCACTTTAATAACCCGAATAATATTAAAATACCCGCTGGATCTGGCGCTGAAAGATCATGTATCCAACCATAGAATGGTGCGTGATACATCTCAATTGTAACAAATAAAGTTTTATATAATGCAAAAAATATTGGAATCTGAAGAAATATTGGCAAACATCCTGATATAGGGTTAGCACCCTCTCTTTTATAAAGTCCCATAAGTTCTTGTTGCATCTTCTGCCTGTCATCTCCATGAAGTTCTTTAAGTCTTTGCATTTCAGGTTGTAACTTTTTCATTTTTGCCATTGACTTAAAAGATGCTTGCGCAAGAGGAAAAAGAAAAATTCTCATTAATATTGTGAATCCTATAATTGCAATTCCGAAATTACCTACTTTTTGATAAAACCAGTTTATTGCATAAAAAATAGGTTTAGTAAGAAAACTAAACCATCCCCAGTCAATTGAATCGTTAAAACGTACTACCCCTAATTCATCTTGATACTCATTAAGTATCTTTACAACTTTTGCTCCTGCAAAAAGCATACCTTTATAGCTATGAATTTCGTGAGGTTGCACATTAATTATATTGCCTGCATATCCAATTCTAAAATCATCACTTCCACTGTTATTGCTGTGCCTAAAATTAACATTAACAACTTCTTTATTATCAGGGATGAGCGCAGTAAACCAGTATTTATCTGTGAATCCAAGCCACCCTCCATTGGATTTTTGATCACAAAATTGATCTTTTGTTTGGAGGTTTGTTGAACAATCATCAATCATATCATCATAGTCTTTTTCCAACAAAGTTTCATTCAGCATACTTATTAAACCTTCATGAAGTATAAAAAAATTAATTGTCTTAGGTTTGTTGACCCTTTTTATAAATCGATATGGAAATACTTTTATATTTTTTTCTGATTCATTAATTATTTCTTGATTAATTTTAAACAAATAAAAATCGTCAATTGATATATGAATCTTAAAGGTTATGTTTTCATTGTTTTTCCAGCTTAATGTTACTGGAGAATTTTGCGTTAGTTCAGAAGAAGATGTACGCCACAACGTTTTTTCATTGGGTAGTATAATATTACTTGAAGTATTATTTAATTGTTTCCATCCTATTTCAATATAATAAGGGTTTGAAGTACCATTTGGAGATAAAAGTGAAATATTTTTTGCATTTTCATTAAGTGATTCTTTATATTTAAGTAGAATCAGGTCATCGATTATCGCGCCTTCAAGATTTATTGAACCTTTAACATTGTTATTATTTATGCTTATTCTTTTTCCTGTTGACAGGATTGCGTCTTTTGATTTTGTTGTCGACACTTCATTTTCTTGAACCTGATCTATCGATGTAATATTATTATTTAAATCATCTTGGACCTGAACTTCCTGTTTTGAATTAATCATTGATTGTTGAGGAAAAAAGAATTGAAACAAAACTATTATTGCAACAGATAAAACAATAGCTAAAATTAAATTTTTTTGTTCTTGCATGACTAAATTATTTCTTTTTTACCGGATCGTAACCATAATTACCTAAGGGATGGCACTTAGAAATTCTTTTGATTCCTAAAATTATACCCTTGATTAGACCATATATTTTTATCGATTCAATTGTATATTCAGAGCAAGTTGGTAAATATCTACAATTTGAACCAATTAAAGGGGATATAAGTAATTGATAGGCTCTTATTACAATAATAAAGGTAAGTGAGAAAATTTTACTTATATTTTTAATTAGTAATTTCATTTTTTTGATAGTAATTTTTTAAACTCTTTATTCAAATTTTCAAATGAAGTATCAAAGATTGACTTTTTTGCAATCAAAACATATAAAAAGTTTTTTTCCCCATATTTAAGCAAATTATTCTTCACAAGCTCTCTCATTAGTCTTTTGGCTTTATTTCTTTTTACGGCACTGCCTAGCTTCTTAGTTGCTGTATAGCCCACTATTACGGAATTATTGAGTTTTTTATTTGCTAATTTTTGAAGAATCAAGTTATCAGAATTAGTTGAAATCCCCTTAAGTTTAACGTTTATAAAATCTTTACGCTTTTTGATTATAGATAATTTTATAGGCATTACAGCCGTTATGCACTGAGCTGGCTTCTTCCTCTGCTTCTTCTTCTCGCAATTACCTGACGCCCTTTTTTTGTGCTCATTCTAGATCTAAATCCATGGCGCCTTTTGCGAACTTTTTTGCTTGGTTGGTAGGTTCTTTTCATATCTTTTATTAAAGACCGATCTATACGAATTAGGTAATCATAAGTCAATTGTATAGTGATAAATTACATAAAGCTGTGATAAATAACTAAAAAATGATTATTAGCCGTGATTTAAAAAGCCTTAATAAATCTCTTGGATCTGCACGGATCAAAAATTTTGTTGGTTTAATTCCAACAATGGGGGCGATACATTCAGGCCACTTATCACTAGTAAAGACATCTAAGGCAAAAAAATGTTTAACTTGTGTATCTATATTTATTAATCCTACCCAATTTAATCAAAATAAAGATTTTGAAAAATATCCAAGAAATGAAAATGAGGATTTAAGATTGTTAGAAGAAAGCGGATGCGATATAGTTTTTATTCCACCGGAAAATATAATTTATCCCTCAGGAAAAAGAATTGCTAAAACTGTTAAAAATTTTAGAGATATTTTGTGTGATAAATTTAGGCCTAATCATTTTGATGGAGTAACGACAGTAGTAAAAATATTTTTTGATATTTTTAAACCACATTATGCTTTTTTTGGAGAAAAAGATTATCAGCAATTAATTTTCATAAATGAGATGGTAAAGTTTTTTAATTTAAAGACTAAAATTATTTCTTGTGAATCAATAAGAGATAAATATGGCATGTCATTATCTTCTAGATATCAAAGATTAAATAAAAAGCAAAAAATTATTTTTCAAGAAGCATCAAAGATAATATTAGATGCATTTAGTAAAATCAGGCAGGGACAACAAATTAAGAAGGTTACAAAGGAATGTAATTATAAACTTAATGATTATGGTATTAGAAAAATTGAATATCTTGAAGTTAGAAATGAAAACACAATGCAAACTTCAGAAGATGTAAAAAACTCAAGATTTTTTGTAGCATTTTTAATTGATGATATTAGGATTATAGATAATTTTAAATTATAAAAATTTAATACTAAAATATTATTTGCAAGTTCGATAAACTAGTAGTTTAGTCGTATAGTTATAGGCTCGCCATGTGTTATTAGTATTTTAGCTTTTTTGAATGAAGGGGGGCCCTTAGGGGTATAATTGTTGCTAAATGCATAACCCTCCTTTGGGCGCCAAAAAAGACCAGTGTTAAGTTTTCCATCCCCGTTCTCATCATGATATACAGCTATAGCAAATGGTCCTTCGTGAATTTTTGACAGTGGTATTATATTTTGACCTTTAACAGCTTTCTTTCTAACAGATTCAATGGCCATTTCTTCTTTTAAAAAATTTTCATTATTTATATATATCTTTACGTCTATGTAGCCTTCATTGTGTTCTACTCCCTCAATAATAATTGTTGCATGAGCTAATAATTTTGAACAGCTTAGAATTAAAATAATTAATAATAAAAAATTTTTCATTGATACATTTTGATTAATTTATGTTGGTAAATTTATAATTACTTTTAATCCCCCAAGAGTGGATTTATCAAGATTAATATCTCCTCCATGCGATCTTACAATATCTCTTGATATACTCATTCCTAATCCGCTTCCACCAACTGATTTGTTTCTTGACTTATCCAGGGTAAAAAAAGGTCTAAATATATCTTTATAATTTTCCCTAGGGACACCCTGACCATCGTCTTCTATTATAATTACCACATCTTCATTTTTTCTATCTAATGAAATATTTACAAAATTTGCATATCTTTTTGCATTTTCTATTATATTTACTATGCATCTTCTAATTTGAGCCGGCCTTCCTGATGAAATTGTTTCATTAATAATCATTAAATCAATTTTTTTATCTTTTGTCTTAAGGCTATGTAAAACTTCTTTAAGAAGATTTTTAAAGTCAATTTCTTCGATTGGATCAAGAACTTCTCCTCTAGTAAAACTTAAATAACTATCTAACATTGTAGTCATTTCTGAAATATCATTCTCAATCTCTTCCTTTATTTTTTTGTCTTTTAACATTGCTATTTGAAGCTTCATTCTTGTTAATGGCGTTCTAAGATCATGACTAACACCAGCAAGCATTTCTGTTCTTTGTTTTAAGAATCTTTTAATTCTTGTTCTCATTAGATTAAAAGCGTTAGCTGTCTGTCTAATTTCAATTGACCCTGATGATTTTAAAAATGGTGCATCTTGGCCTCTGCCAAAAGTTTCTGCCAGTATTGATAATTTTTTGAGAGGACGAGTTTGGTTTTTCATAAAAAGAAATGCGATAAAAAAAAGAATAATTGACGAAAAAATCATCCATAAAATGAACACAAAAGCTCTTCCGCTATAAATTCTATCTTTGTTAACATTTACTATAAGAATATTATTATCTAACTGTATTTTAATCTTTAATCCACTTTCTAAATCCTCTGAATCAAATACAAATTCTCTATTTAAGGCTTTTAGTTCCTGGCTTAATCTAGTGTCTAAAACTCTTTTTTTTGGTTTAAAATCTTTATAATTTAAAAATTCGTTTTCCAATAATTCTATTTCTAAATTAAGATATTTTTCTGAAAGAAGCTTTGCTTCGTTAAGATTTAATTTCGGTTCAATTATATTTTTTGCCTCACTTATTTCTTTTTTTTCTAACAAGTCTATAACTAAACCAATATCACCAACAACACTTTGGGAAAGTCTTTTTGAAATCACATCCCACGAAGTTTGATAAAACACTAGACATGTAATTAATACAATAGAAACAATTGGAACAAAAACTATAACTAAAGATCTTCCTAATAAACTTTTAGGCACGATCTTTTTGATTGAATTATTTTGCATTAATCAGTTATTAGCCTGTAACCGCTTCCACGTATAGTTTGTATGAAAGAGGGTTTTTTAGGATTTTTTTCAATTTTTTGTCTGATTCTTGTTATTTGCACATCAACTTTTCTAAGATCTGATTCTTCAAATTCGTTTTGCGTCAAATATTCTCTCGGAACAGTAGAATTCATTTTTTTTGATAATACATACAACAAATTTTTTTCGCCTTCAGTTAAATATACGTCTATTCCACCTTTTTTTAATTTTAAAGTTTTTAGATTAAAGCTAAAATCACCAAAAGAAACCAAACTATTCTTTGAGTATGTATTTTCATATCTTTTTAATATTGAATTTATCCTAAGATAAAGTTCCTCAGGCTCAAATGGTTTTGTTAAATAATCTTCAGCCCCATTTTTTAATCCAGAAATTCTATCTTGAGGTTCTCCTAAAGCTGTTAATAATAATATTGGGGTATTTGTTCTGGATCTTAATGTTTCTATTAAATCTAGACCATCGCCGCCAGGTAGCATTCGGTCAAGTATTATTAAATCGAAAATGAAATATTTTGTTAGATTATCAACCTCTTCAATATCTTTGCAAATAGAAATTTTATAACCTTTATCTTCCAGATAAGTGCTGATTAAGCTTCTTAATCTATCATCATCATCTACCAATAAAATATTCTTTTCCATATATTATTTAAATATTTGTTCTAATAATTATTGCAATTTACAGTATTAGCATCTGTTATATTGACTTAATTATGCATCACTGATAGTTCAAAGTCAGTAAAAAACAATTAAAAACAATTAATAATGGCTAAATCGTTTGAAAATCGCGAAGGGTGGATTTGGGTAAATGGATCGTTTGTTCCCTGGAAAGAAGCAACCACCCACGTTGTAACTCAGGGGCTTCACTATGCAAGTGCAGTTTTTGAGGGTGAAAGGGCCTACAATGGAAAGATTTTTAAATCCAAAGAACATACAGAACGCCTTTTTAAATCAGCAAATATTTTAGGAATTAAAATACCATATACTCAAGATGAAATTAATGAAGCTAAAAATTCTTTACTAAAAAAAATGAATTATTTAAATTGCTATGTTCGTCCAATTGTATGGAGAGGAAGTATGCAGATGGGTCTTTCTACATCCAATGCGGATATAAATGTAGCTATCGCTGCTTGGGATGACTGGGCTTCTTATTTTAAAATTGAAGATAGGCTTCAGGGCTTAAAATTAATAACTTCTCCATGGAGAAGGCCTTCGCCCGATACAGCTCCTTGTGAAGCAAAAGCATCAGGACCTTATATAATTTGCACAATGTCTAAAGAGTATGCTGAGAAAAAAGGTTATCACGATGCGTTAATGTTAGATTATAGAGGTTATGTTGCAGAAGGAACAGGTGCAAACATTTTTTTTATTAAAGGAAATGATATTCACACTCCTATAGCCGACTGTTTTCTTAACGGAATAACACGTCAAACTGTAATTGAAATGGTCAAGGGTAAGGGATTTAATTTGATTGAAAAACATATCTTAACAAATGAGATTGACAAATATGATGAAGCATTTTTAACAGGTACTGCGGCCGAAATTACACCTATCAGATCAATAGATAGCATAAATTATGCAACGGGAAAAAATACTACCTCCTTTAATTTAATGAATGACTTTACTGACTTGGTTAATTCTTCAATTTAATATTTTTTAACCACTTATAATTAGACTTATAGTATTCTTTTTTCCAAAATGGGGCATCCCTTTTTAGAAAATCCATAATAAAGTTACAAGCTTTAAAGCTTTTATCCCTGTGTTTCGAAAATGTTGCAATTAAAACAATTTTTTCATTAATCCCTAACCTGCCAAATCTATGGATAATTAATATATCAGTTATTCCCCATTTTTTTGAAGTTTTTAAACATAATTCTTCTAGATATTTTTTTGCCATATCTTCATAAACTTCAAGCTCAATTGATTTAACATTTTTTTTATTATTAACATCTCTAACATAACCTATAAAAATTGACGCCGCTCCAACATCTCGATGCTTTGATTTTATTTTGTTTATCTCATAGTCAATATTAAAATCTTTTTTTTGAATTTTGATCATCAACCGCCACTTACTGGAGGAAATAATGCCACTTCATCATTTTTGTGCAATTTCTTATTTTTTGTAGTATATTTAAGGTTTACTGATATTCTAATTACATCCTTTTGAAAAATAAACTTTCTAAGATTCGGGTGTTTTTTTGCTAAATATTTTAATAATGAATTAACGTCATTGATGCGGACATTTTTTATGATTTCTTGAGATGTGCCAGTTTTTGTTTTTAACCAGGCAAAGTATAATATTTTCATTTTAGATGTTTTATACCTGAGGTTAAATAATCTGATCCTGTATATAATGTTAATGCAGCAGCAACCCAAAGTGAAATCTCTCCAATAAAAAGAATTGGTAAATCTTGAATATTTCCTTCACTTAGAATTAAGATTGCTAAAGCAAAAATTTGCAATGTTGTTTTAAATTTGGCCACTCTTGAAACAGGCACACTTACACTAACACTTGATAAAAACTCCCTTAAGCCAGAAACTAATATTTCTCTCATCAAAATTATAAGAGCAGGTATTGTCGTCCATCCGCCAATAATACCTTTTGCAGTTAAAACTAAAATTACTGAAGCAACCAAAAGTTTATCAGCAATAGGGTCTAAAAATGTTCCAAAGGTAGTTTGCTCCTTTCTTATTCTTGCCAGATAACCATCCATAAAATCAGTAATTCCAGCTATGACAAAAAGTGCAAATCCAATCCAGGATGTTAACGAACCTTGCATAATAATCATCAATAGTATTATGGGTATAATAGCTATTCTTGACAAAGTTAGTATATTAGACAAATTATACGTCATTATTTTATAATGATTAACCTAATTATTATTTAATGACTATTAAAAAAACCATAAATATAATCTGCTAAATTTTTATTAATGCCCTTTATATTGTAAAATTCTTCAACTTTTGCATTGCTCATATTTTTTACAGTACCAAAATGATTTAATAGAATATTTTTTCTCTTGGGTCCAATGCCAGTCATATCATCAAAAACTGATTTTACCATTTCCTTACCGCGCTTCTTTCTATGAGAATAAATTGCAAAACGATGGGATTCATCTCTTATTATTTGAATAAAATTAGAAACATCTTCTCTTTTATCTAAAACTTTTGTTTTATCATTATAGAATATAATATCTCTTCCAGAATTTCGATCTTTACCTTTTGCAATAGCTATTAATCCTATATTAAGTTTAAATTTGTTAATTATTTTCTTTGCTATACTTAAATGACCTTTTCCTCCATCTATAATGATGATTTCAGGACATATTGAATCTTCCTGACTGTTAACCCTTTTAAGTCTTCTGGTTAAAACTTCTTCAAGCATATAATAATCATTTGACTTGGAATGCTTTATATTTAATTTATCATATTTAATATTAAATTTTCTATAACTTCTGTTTTCAAATCCTTCTTGGTTGACAACAATCATTACGCCTAAGGAAAATTTTCCAAATATGTGACTATTATCAAAAGCTTCTATTCTTTTTGGAAATTCTTTAAGTTTTAAAATACTTCTTAAAGAATTTAATGATCTGTAATGAGACTCTAAGTTAATATTTCTCCTTTTTAGACTCTCTAATGCATTTTTTTCAGCTAATTGAATATGCTTATGTTTTTCTCCTATTTTAGGATTTATAACTAAAATTTTCTTTCCAGATTTTTTGCTCATTATATCTTCAAAGTTTTTAAAGTAGTTTCTTTTTAGATTAATAATAATTCTGTGGGGAGGTTCCATATTTGAGTAAAACTGAAATAAAAAAGATTCTAAAACTTCTTCTGCCTCTGAGTTTTCAGAATGATAGGGATAAAAAGCTTTATTTCCATAATTACTTCCGTTTCTGTAAAACATTCCAAATATGCAACTTTTACCATCGATAATTTTAATGCTAAAAATATCTGTATTTCTAAGGTCTTTGATGTAAACAAATTGATATTTTTGTATTTGATCTAATGATTTAATCCTATCTCTTATTCTAGCACTTTCTTCGTAAGCCTGCGTGGAGCTGGCAATATTCATAAGTCTAATTAATTTCTTTTTTACATTTTTTGAATTACCAGAAAGAAATTTTTTTGCATCAATAATATTTTCATTATATTCATTCTCTGTAATTTTTTTAACGCACGGAGCGCTACATCTTTTAATATCATATAATAAACAAGGCCTTGATCTATTTGAAAATGTTCCATCTGAACAACTTCTTAAAAGAAATGTTTTTTGAAGTGATAATAATGTACTATCTGCAATAGAAGGTGAAACGAATGGCCCATAATAATTCCCTTTAATTTTTTTTGGCCCTCTATATTTTTGAATTCTTGCAAACTTGTGTTCCTTATTTATTAGTATATACGGAAATGATTTATCATCACGAAGTATAATATTGTATTTTGGTCTATATCTTTTTATTAGACTACATTCTAATAATAGTGCCTCTGTTTCAGTATTGGTTAAAGTAAAATTAACATTTTTTGTTTGAAAAACCATACGTTGCAACCTTCTAGTTAAATTAGAAATATTCGAGTAATTAACCACTCTTTTTGCAAGATTTTTAGCCTTGCCAATGTATAGGATTTCTCCATCATTATTTTCCATTTGATAAATTCCAGGCTTCGCGGGAAGTTTTTTGGCAATAAATCTGATAATTTCTATACCTGATAAATTTCCAGAATAATTGGTATTTTTGTTATTTTGTCCATTTTTGACAAAGCCACTATTGATATATTTTTTTTCTTTAGCCATATGTTTTATCTAGATTAAGAAAAAATAATAATATATGCCATCATTGTTTTATATAATTATTTTGTTTAAAAATTTATTAGGAGACAAATAAAATGGCAAAAATGACAACAGAAGAAGCTTTTGTTAAAGTTTTGCAAAAACAAGGTATCAAGCATGCTTTTGGCATTATTGGGTCCGCTTTTATGCCAATTTCAGATCTTTTTCCAAAAGCTGGTATCACATTTTGGGATTGTGCGCATGAGTCAAACGGGGGCTTGATAGCGGATGGATATACTAGATCAACAGGTAAAATTGCAATGTGTATTGCGCAAAACGGACCAGGTATTACTGGTTTAGTTACTCCTATAAAAACCGCTTACTGGAATCATACACCTATGCTTTTAGTAACCCCGCAAGCTGCAAATAAAACAATAGGTCAGGGAGGATTCCAAGAAGTTGAACAAATGAATCTTTTTAAGGATATGGTTTGTTATCAAGAAGAAGTAAGAGATCCTTCGCGAATTGCAGAGGTATTAAATAGAGTCATCGAAAAAGCAATCCGGGGGTCAGCACCTGCTCAAATTAATATTCCTAGAGATTATTGGACACAGTTAATAGATATTGAAATTCCAAACATTATAAGAATAGAAAGATCTTCAGGGGGAGAAAAGGCAACTATAAAGGCTGCAGAATTATTATCTAATTCAAGATTCCCAGTTATTCTTTCTGGAGCGGGCGTAATTTTAGCTGATGCAATTGAAGACTGTAAACTGTTAGCAGAAAAGCTTGATGCTCCTGTCGCAAGCGGTTATCAACATAATGATAGTTTTCCAGGAAGTCATCCTTTAGCATTAGGACCTTTAGGCTACAACGGATCCAAGGCAGCAATGGAAATTATTTCAAAGGCAGATGTTGTTTTAGCTTTGGGAACTAGATTAAATCCATTCTCAACACTTCCAGGATATGGGATTGATTACTGGCCCAAGGATGCAAGTATAATACAGGTTGATATTAATTCCGATCGAATCGGACTTTCAAAAAATATAACAGTTGGTATTTGTGGAGATGCAAAACTAGTTGCTAGACAAATTTTAAAAAATTTATCTGATAATGCCGGTAATATTGATAGAGAATCAAGAAAAGCATTAATTCATAAAACTAAATCTTCTTGGCTTCAAACGCTTACAAGCTTAGACCATGAAGATGATGATGATGGTACATCATGGAATAAAGATTCTAGAGAAAGAGAGCCGGACAGAATGTCTCCCCGTATGGCCTGGAGAGCAATACAAGCCGGACTTCCAGAAAATGTTATTATTTCTAGCGATATCGGAAATAATTGTGCCATAGGCAATGCTTATCCTACTTTTGAAAGAGGAAGAAAATACCTGGCTCCAGGACTTTTTGGTCCGTGTGGTTATGGTTTTCCTTCAATTTTGGGTGCAAAAATTGGCTGTCCCGATATTCCAGTTATAGGTTTTGCTGGAGATGGAGCATTCGGAATTAGTATGAGTGAAATGACATCATGTAATCGAAAAGAATGGCCAAATATTACAATGGTAATATTTAGAAATTATCAATGGGGCGCAGAAAAAAGAAACTCTATTTTATGGTATGATAATAATTTTGTTGGAACGGAACTTGATCCAGAATTGAGTTATGCAAAAATTGCAGAGGCATGTGGTTTTAAAGGTTTGTTGGTTAAAACTAGTGAAGAATTATCTGGTGCAATAAAGAATGCCTGTGAAGAACAAAATAATGGAATTACAACATTTATAGAAGTAATTTTAAATCAAGAGTTAGGAGAGCCTTTTAGAAGAGATGCAATGAAAAAACCTGTAAAAGTTGCTGGAATTAATTCTTCAGATATGCAAAATTAATTACTGTTTATTTTTTCTGATCGGCTAAAATCATATCTGCTGCTTTCTCTGCAATCATTATTGTTGGCGCATTGGTATTGCCAGATGTAATGTGAGGCATAATAGATGCATCCACAATCCTCAATCCTTCTAAACCATTTGCAATTAAACGATCGTTAACAACTGAGTTTTCATCATTTCCCATTTTGCAGGTACCTACAGGATGAAAGACTGTGTTGGCATATTTTCCTACTTCTTTTACAATCTCTTCGTCTTTTAAATTTAAACCTGGTCTTAGCTCTTCTGGCTCATAGGGTTTAAAGGCTTTAGAGTTAAGAACTATTTCTCTTGTTATTTTTATAGACTTTGCAGCGATTTCTTTATCTTCATATGTTGATAAATAGTTCATTGTAATCTTCGGACTTTCTCTTGTGTCTTTATTTGAAATTTTTATATTTCCTCTACTGGTTGGACGAAGATTAGTGACAGTTGGTGTAAAAGCCGGAAATTTATGCAAGGCCGTACCCCCTAATTTATCAGCACTCATTGGTGCCACATGGAATTGCAAATCTGGCGTTACGAGAGAGGGGTCACTTTTTGTAAAGCCACATAATTGACTTGCACCCATTGTTATTGGTCCAGATCTAAGAAAAACATATTCCAGACCTGCAAGAAACTTACGATAATAACTGTGATAAAGTTGATTAAGTGTATAAATATTTTTTACTTTATAGACTGGGCGAAGCATTAAATGGTCTTGAAGATTTTCTCCAACTGCCTTTATACCTTTTACAACTTCTATCCCATTAGATTTTAGTAAGTCAACAGGACCCACTCCTGATGCCTGAAGTATTTGTGGTGAACCTATTGAACCCGCAGATAGAATGATTTCCTTGTTGCATCTTATAAATTTTAGTTGATTATTTTGCCAATATTCAACTCCAACAGCCCTCAACCCTTCAAAAATAATTTTTTTAATATGAGCATTAGTTTCAATTTTAATGTTCTTTCTTTTTTTAATTGGATTTAAATATCCGACAGCAGTACTGCAACGTAAGCCATTTGTTTCCGTAACCTGAAAATAACCACAACCCTCGTTTTGCCCAGTATTGAAATCCGATGAACGCGGAATGCCTTTTTCTTCGGCAGCATCGATAAACTTATCAAGAAGTTTCAATCTAATTCGTTGATCGCTTACGGAAAGTGGTCCACCGATACCATGAAAATCACTTTCTCCCCTTTCCTGATTCTCTGCTTTTTTAAAATAATGAAGAACGTCATCCCATCCCCATCCTACGTTTCCGAGTTGTCTCCAATAATCGTAATCCCTAGATTGACCTCTAATATACAACAAGCCATTTATAGAAGAACTACCCCCCAAAACCTTTCCACGAGGATAATTCATTTCTCTTCCGTTAAGTCCAGGATCACTTTGAATTTTAAAACACCAATCTACCTTGGGGTTATGCATAGTTTTAAGATATCCTATTGGAATATGTATCCAAGGATATGTATCCTTGCCTCCAGCTTCAATAAGAAGGATTTTATTAGATTCTTTCGCAGACAAACGGTTGGATAGCACGCATCCAGCAGATCCTGCTCCGAGAATTATATAGTCAAATTCATTCATTTTAATTTATAACAAAACAATAATTAAAGTATTTGTTTTTTTGTGTATATAATTTTTATATTTATTATTTTTGGAGCTCTGGCATTAGGAATAGGGGCAGAAATGATTGTTAGAAGTTCTATTAATCTAGCAAACATTTACAAGGTAAGTGGTTATTTTATTGGTTTTACAATAGTTGCTTTAGGCACAAGTTTGCCAGAACTAGCCTCAACAATCCAAGCGCTAAGAGTTGTAGAAAGTTTAGGTATAGCTTTTGGAAATATTATTGGATCGAACATAGCAAATATTTTGTTAATTCTTGGCGTTATTTCTATTATTTGTCCGATAATATTTCCAGAAAGAAGTGAACAAAAAAATCAAACACTTGTGGTTTTGTTTATTACTTTAATTTCAGCATTTATTTTCTATTATATTTCTAGCAATAATATTGTTAATTCAGTTCCATTTGGGATTCTATTAATTTTACTACTAATTGGTTTTTTGTTATGGCAATACAAAGTCGAGTCTCAGGAGTTAACAGAAATCAATTCATCTTACAATTATTCGCAAATTCTTTCATATGTAATTTTATTTTTTGGTCTTATATTTCTTTACTTTGGTTCAAAGTACTTCATTATTGGATCAAAAATGATGGCCGAGCATTTCAAGATTTCTGAAGCAATTATAGGTTTGACACTTGTAGCATTCGGGACATCTCTTCCCGAACTTGCAACCGGTGTTGCTGCAGCAATAAGAAAGCAAACAAACTTAGCTTTAGGAACCATACTTGGATCCAATATCTACAATATTGTTGGAATTTTCGCGATAATTTTATTTTTAAAGCCAGCTAATCTTAATTTAACTTCAGAAACTTTAATATTAAATTTTGTTATAATGATATTGGTAACTTTCATTTTTGTTTACAAAGTTAGATTTGGATTAAAGATTATAAATTTAGAACCATTTCGTTTAGGCAGAAACAGTGGGATAATATTTTTAACTCTATATGCAATTTATATTTTTTATAATTTTGTAAACATTTAATTTCTTTAATATGCTTTGGTCGCTTAAATAATTTTATCAAGTATCTATAGTTGGTCTTATCGTAACAATTTTATCGCCATATTCTTTTTTGAGTTTACCTTCTCTATATGTGATATATATTACTGCAATAAAGACTATTGTCCCACCAATCCAAGTCCATATATCAGGTTGTTCAAAAAATATTATAAAACCAATTAAAGATCCCCAAATTAATTTTAAGTATTGGAAAGGCATAACCAGAGTTGTGTCAGCGATTTTTAATGATTGCACCAAACACAAGTGAGAAATTAAACCCCCAAAACCCATTACAAAAAAAATCAGCAATTCGATTAAAGAAGGTGATTCCCAAAAAGGAATAGCCAATAAGAATGTTAAAGGAGTCATTATTGCTAACATATAAAAAATTATTGTAAGACTCGAATCATTTTTAGAAAGCTGTTTTATAATTATTAAAACGAATGCCCATGAACAAGATGCGGCAATCATAAGATAGGTGCCTGTATCTACACTGATATATCCAGGTCTAATAATTATAATAATTCCTATAAATCCAATTAAAAGTGCTAACGTTCTATGAATTTTAATTACTTCTTTTAATAATACTATTGCTAAAATAGTTGCGAATAATGGAGTAGTAAAGCCAAGAGCCGTAGCTTTTTCTAAAGGCATCATCCCAATCGCAGTAAACCATGCTAACATTGATATGCAATTAATGGCACTACGAAGCAAGTGTGCGTTAAAGTTTTCTGTTTTAAGATCATTAAAGTTATTTTTAATTATCAAGGGCAAAACAATTATAAGGCCAAAAAGACAGCGAAAGAATGCAATTACAAACGAATGAAGATCATTAGAAAGAAATTTGACACCGGTTACCATTACTGCAGCTCCTAAAGTACCTACTATTGTTAAAATAAAAACACGAAAGGCAGTGTTATTGATAATTCCTTGCATAAAAATTAATTTTTCGCAGCAATAACGGCCGCAGCTATTGAGGCCAAACGTGACATTTTATCATCTGCTCTACTTGTAACTACTATTGGCACTTTGCCTCCAACTACAATGCCAGCTGCACACGCTCCCATAAAATAAATCATCATTTTAACTAATGAGTTCCCTGTCTCAAGATTTGGTACTAAAATAATGTCAGCTTCACCAGCAACCTTATTATTTATATTTTTTATCTTCGCAGCATTTTTTGAAACGGCATTGTCAAAAGCTAATGGGCCATAAACAATTGCTTGTATATTTTCTTCTTTAGCCCTTTTTGTTATTTCTTCAGCTTCAATTGAACTGGGGATACTTTCAATTGGATCTTCTGTTCCTGAAAGTACAGCAACTTTTGGTTTGATAATTCCCGTTTTTTTTGCAAAATCAACTGCATTTTTAAGAATATGCATCTTTACCTCTAATCTTGGCGACACATTTAAAGCTCCATCAGTTATAAAAATTGGTTTATCTTCAGAATCTATTGTCATATGCCATAGGTGGCTTAACCTTCTTGATCCAATTAAATTTAAATCCTTCTTAAGCATAGCTTTCATTAGAATATCTGTATGTATGTGACCTTTTATTAAAATTTTCACTTTTTCTTCACTAGCAAGCTTTGCGCCAATGCTAGCGGCATAATCATCTCTTTTTTCATCGATTATTTCAAAGGATTCTATATTCCAGTTTAGCTGTTTTGTATGGTATTCTATTTTTTCTCTGTCACCTATAAGAATCGGTCTAATGAACGATCTATTGCTGGCTTCCATAGCAGATTCTATGGATAGAGCATTTCCAGCACAAATAATCGCAGCTTCTAAAGGTTCTGGCGTTTTCGCCAGATCCAATAAATTATTAGGGCATTCAATTTTTTTATTAGAAAGCATTAAGTTATCCACTTTTATATTATACTAGATGTTTTTCCTAATAAATATATTAAAAATCTAGTGCTAGTAATCGATGAAAATGCTAATCCAATGTTATAATTTATAGTGAGAAAAATTTTATGGCAAACCAATCAAATTTAAATATTCCAAATTCTTTAGAGGAACACTGGATGCCATTTACGGCAAATCAGGATTATAAAGAAAGTCCTCGCTTAATGACTAATGCTTCAGGAGTTTATTATACTGATCATCATGGTAACAAATTAATAGATGCAAGCTCCGGCCTATTTTGCAATCCTGCTGGCCATAATAGACCAGAAATAAGAGAAGCTGTATCTAAACAACTTGAAGAGCTTGATTATGTTCAACCGTTTCAACAAGGCTTTCCAGGATCATTTGAATTAGCTAGAAAAATATCACAACATACACCCGGAGACCTAAACAGAATTTTTTTTACAATCTGTGGTTCATCAGCTGTTGAAACAGCTATAAAAACAGCTGTAGCTTATCACAAGGCTAGGGGCGAAGGACACAGGTCGCATATTGTTGGCAGAGAGCGTGGATACCACGGAATGAATGTAGGAGGCATTTCAGTTGGAGGTATGATTTCAAATCGAAAAACCTTTGCTAGCATATTAATGCCAAACGTTCATCACTTAAGACATACTCACTTGCCTGAGCACAAATTTGTTAGAGGTCAGCCAGAGACTGGTGTGGAGCTTGCTGATGATTTGGATAGAATAGCAATGAATATAGGAGGCGAAAACATTGCAGCCTGTATTGTTGAACCAATTGCCGGCTCAACAGGCACACTTGTTCCACCTAAGGGATATCTAAAACGTTTAAGAGAAATATGTGATAAACATGGAATATTATTAATCTTTGATGAAGTAATAACTGGATGGGGCAGAACAGGAAAAACTTTTGGCGCACATTCATTTGATGTGATTCCTGATATGATGACAATGGCTAAAGCAATGACCAACGGCGTTATGCCAATGGGAGCAGTTGCTTCAAAGGAAAATATATATGATACTATAACCAAGTCATCACCCAAGGGTACTGTGGAATTTTTTCATGGTTATACCTATTCGGCTATTCCTGCAAGTGTCGCGGCTGCTCTTGCTATGCAAGATATATTTGAAAAAGAAAATCTTATAAAGCGAGCTCAAGAAATGACATCTTACTTTCTTGACGGACTGTTTAGTTTAAAAGATATAGATTCAATAGTAGATATTCGTGGTTATGGAATGATGGGCGGCATTGATATAAAAATGGATGAAAGACCCGGTAAGTCTGGTTATGCTGTTTTTAAAAAATTATTTGAAGCAGGCTTAAGCCTTAAGGCAACTGCAGATTGCTTAATTGTTGCTCCTCCATTTATTTGTGAAAAATCTCATATTGATGAAATAATAGAAAAATTAAGAACAGGAATTACAAATTATCAAAAAAATAATTGATGCTTATAGGTGTCCCAAAAGAAATAAAGGCTCAAGAGTCAAGAATAGGCCTAACGCCTTATAGCGTTAAAGAGTTAGTAAGCAACGGTCATAGCGTGTTGATAGAAAGCAATGGTGGATTTGAGGCCGGATTTGATAATGCTGAATATGAATCTGCAGGTGCTAAAATTGCTAATTGTGCAGAAGATATTTATAATGATTCAGAATTAATAGTAAAAGTTAAAGAACCTCTGAGTAATGAGGTTAAAATGCTTAGAGAAAACCAAATACTTTTTACATATCTTCATTTAGCGGCAGACTCAAAACTTACACAAGGGCTTATTGATACAAATTCTATATGCATAGCTTATGAAACAGTTACTGATAATTATAAAAGATTACCACTTTTAGCTCCAATGAGCGCTGTAGCTGGGAGAATGTCTATACAAGCAGGAGCCCATTGCTTAGAAAAGACTCAAAAAGGAAGAGGCTTGCTTCTTGGTGGAGCTCCTGGAGTTGAACCTGCAACTGTTTTAATACTAGGTGGAGGCGTTGTAGGAGAAAATGCAGCATTAATCGCTGCCGGAATGCGTGCAAAAGTTTTCGTTGTAGATAAATCAAAAAAGAGACTAGACCAGCTTTTTTCAAAATTTGGAGACTCAATTAATCCTATTTTAAGTTCTGAAGCTGATATGGATAAATTAGTTAGTGAGAGCGAGCTTGTAATAGGAGGAGTTCTTATTCCCGGAGGCGAGGCTCCAAAATTAATAACAAAAAAAATGTTATTAAAAATGAAAAGAGGTTCGGTTATCGTTGATGTGGCAATTGATCAAGGAGGTTGTGTTGAGACAAGTAAGCCTACTACACATGCCGATCCAACGTATATAGTTGATAATGTTGTTCATTATTGTGTTGCAAATATGCCAGGAGGGGTGCCAAGAACCTCAACCCTTGCATTGAATAAGGCAACTATACCTTATGTAGTTAAGCTTGCAAACCAAGGTTTCAGGGAGGCATTAAAATCTGATGATAATTTTATGAATGGACTAAATGTTTTTAAAGGTACCATAAACTATGAAGCAGTTGCTGCAAATTTAGGTTACGAATTTAATCCCCCTAGGGAAGTTTTGGACTAATTTAGTTTTGCAGCAGAAACCAATCGTTTTAATTTTATCGTAGCTAATTCTCTGGAAAGATGACCCAAGCCACAATCTGGTGCTGCAATTAACCTTTCTTTGTTAATATGCTTAAGCGCATTTTTTATTCTTGAATCAATTTCATCAACAGTCTCAATCTCACTACTTGCAATCTTAACTAAACCAAGAATAATATTGGTATTTTTAAATATTTCTAATATCTGCAGGTCATTATGCCGATGCGCATCTTCTATGGAAACAGTATCAATTATCGAATCTTCAAGAGAAGATGCAATTTTAAAATATGAATCCAGCGGAGCTTTGTTGTAGTCAATAGCGTCAATCTTATCAGGATAACCACAACATATATGTGTTATTTTTTCTACACTTTGATCGCAGCCAAAAAAACATCTTTCTAAATTTTCAATTCCAAAATTTATTGCCTCTTCTGGTTTTCTTGCAAACAATGGTTCATCTATTTGTATATGCTTGCATCCAATCTCATAAAGTCTTTTGATTTCTACATTAATAACTTCTGATAAATCTTTAGTCAGATCTTTTGTAGAAGAATAAAAATTATTGCCAATTGTATCCGCAATTGTTAGAGGACCAGGTATGGTTGCCTTAACAGGTTTTGAGGATAAATTTTGTGCCATCAACCATTCATTTGTTAAAAAAGCTTCCTGAGCTTTAACCTTGTTTATTATTGTTGGAAGATAACATTCATAATTTCCGGTTCTAGCTGATTTTTTTGTGAGATGATTGAAATCTATACCATCTATGTGTCGACAGTGGTAGTGTATGTAGTTTTCTCTTCTTACTTCTCCATCGGTAACAACATCTATTCCACATTCAATCTGATCATTTATTACATCCTTGGTAGCATTTAAAAAAAATTTTTCCACATTAGTTCCTAACTTTTTTATTTCTTCACTATAAAATTTTGTAGGATACTCAGTGTCAGTTCCACCTTTTGCCCTGAACCAATCTGTTATATTTAGGTATTCAGGCTTTGGGTAGGCACCAATTACAGTTGTAAGCATTTTGCCGTTTCTAGCCGTTAAATCCCCACTATTCAACAAAAAATAGGTAAAATTCCCTATTAAAAAGTCAAAAAAATTAATAATTTTGTAAAAAATACTTGTCATAAAATCATTAGTATAGTTGAGTGTATCAATTAATTATCTAGGAGGATCCTTATGGATAAAATTAAACAATCAAGCGTTAGAACTCAAAAAGTTGCGAGGAAGTTTTCTCGAAGAACAGCTTTGAAAAGAGGTGCAGCTGCAGCTGCCCTTGCTGGCGCCGCACCACTATTTGTGAAAAATGCATTTGCTGCTTCAAGCGGGGAAGTTAATGTAGTTATGTGGGGCGAATACTTACCGGACTCAGTTGTTGCTGACTTTAAAGCAAAAACTGGAATTACTGTTAATCACACAAAAATTGGTGATAACGGAGAAATTATTGCTAAGATGAAAGCTGGCGGTGGTGCTGGTTATGACCTTGCAAGTCCTACTAATATGAGAGCTCTTCAATGGGAGAACTTAGGAGTGTTACAACCATTTGATATGTCAAAAATTACTAATATAGGTAATGTTAATCCAGGAATGGTTGCAGTAGGAGACAGAGACTGGAACTTTGGAGGAAAAGGTTCGCATTGGGTGCCTCAGTTATGGGGAACTGAATCAATTTCTTGGAGAACTGACAAATGGCAACCAGATGGATTACCAAGTTTTGGTGATATTTGGGAACCTAATCCTGCTGTTTCTGCTCCATTCATGATGGGTAGAACTTACTCTATGATGACTGGTTGCGGAATATGGATGCACCATCAAGGTAAAATGGATTTCTGGTCTTCGTATAATGATGAAGATACAATGAGAAAAAATTGGCAAGTAATTACTGATTATTGTATTTCTAAAAAAGGAAATCTAGTTAAGTTTTGGTCAGGAGCAGATCCGCAAAAGCAAGGCTTTACTTCAGATGGCGTTGTTATTGGTCAAACATGGGACGGACCAATTGCAGCTATGATGAAAGCTGGCGAACCAGTTGCTTATCAAACTACTGACGAGGGCGCATTAGCTTGGATTGACGGTATTACATTATCAGCTAAAGCAGAAAATATTGATGAAGCTTATGAATTGATAAATTATAGCTTTACACCTAAAGTTGGTGGACAAACTGTAAATGAAATTGGTTACAATTCAGCAGTTGTTGGAGCGTCAGATCATTATTCAGATGCTACAAAAGCGTTGTCCAAAGCAATTTATCCAGGTGATACAGCGACTAAGTTAAATCCTTGGCCGCCTGAGCCACCTTGGTATGCAGATGCAAGAGCTGAATACGCAAATAAATTTGAAACGGCGTAATAAAGCTTAATATATTAAAGTTTAGGCGTCCTGATCTATATAATCAGGACGCTTTTTAGTATTAGTTTTAAGGGTAATTTTTGTAAAGTAATTAACAGAACTAGATTGTTGAGGAAATAATGAGTGCTGATGTAGAGCTGCAAAATATATCTGTGACTTTTGGAAATTTTTATGCTGCAAAAAATGTTAGTGTAAAGATACGAGAAGGAGAGTTTTTTAGTTTTTTAGGGCCATCAGGATGTGGAAAAACCACTTTGTTAAGGGCTATTTCAGGCTTCTTAAATCCTTCTGAGGGTAAAGTTTTAATATCTGGTCAGGATATGGCAGGTATAGGTCCGAATAAAAGACCTACTTCCTTAATATTCCAAAATCTTGCTTTGTTTCCACTAATGTCTGTATCAGAAAATATCGTTTTTTCTTTAGAGGTAAGGGGAGTTGGAAAATTAGAAAGACAAAAAAGAGCTGAAGAACTATTAGAATTAATTGCCTTAAGCGGACAGGGAGACAAGAAAGTTCACGAGCTTTCAGGCGGACAAAGGCAGCGAGTAGCTATAGCTAGAGCACTTGCTATTGAACCCGAAGTATTATTGTTAGATGAACCTTTGTCAGCATTAGATCTAAAATTACGTCAAAAAATGAGAACTGAGCTAAGGGCAATACAGAAAAGAGTTGGTATTACTTTTATTTATATTACACACGACCAAGGAGAAGCTCTAACAATGTCAGACCGAGTCGCTGTTATGAATGAGGGTGAGCTTGAACAGGTTGGATTATGTGATGATGTTTATGACTATCCCCACACACCATTTGTAGCAACTTTTGTTGGGGAAAATAATGCTTTTTACGGAAAAGTAACTTCGGTTCAAAATGATTTAGTTAATGTAGAATCATCTGGAATTAATTTTTTTGCTAAGGCTGGAAAAAAAGATGAAAATAGCAACCATTCTTTTTCTAGCGGAGATGATGTTATACTTTTTATTCGACCAGAATCAATCTTTATAAAAAATGATAACAATAAATTAGATAATACATTTACTGCTAAAGTTAATACAATTGAATTTGAAGGAAATTTGAAGAATATTTACCTAAAAATGAATTCTGATATGAGTCTGAAATTCAGCGTTCCTAACGCAGTAGATACAAGCGAGTTATCAAATAATACAGATGTTGAGTTAACTTTTTCTTCTCAAAAGGCAATAGTGCTCCCAAAGGGTGCCCTTGCTGTAGACTAGAGTTAAATTGCTAATGAATACTTTTTACAAAAAAAATGGCCCATTAATTTCAACTTATTTTATAATTGCTATTGTTTTTTGGCTTGTTTTTTTAATTATTATTCCACAATTATATATGTTGGACTTATCTTTTAGGCCGAATCTTCCGCCTTTACTCAGAGGAGGACCAGATGATGTTCATACGCTTGTCCATTATAAGCATTTTATTTTTGGGTCAGAAACAAGTCAAGATAATTATAACTATGTAGATATAGGTGTTTTTTTCAATACAATTATTACTGCAATTTTTGTTACAATTATAAACTTATGTTTTTGTTATCCAATTGCATTTTATATGGCAAAAGTAGCAAATCCTAAATCAGCTAGACTTTTAATAGTATCTCTTATTATACCTTTTTGGATTAATGAGCTTCTTCGCTCTTTTGCGCTGCGTATTTTATTTGCCGGAGAAGGAGTTATAAACAATGTTTTAATCGGATCTGGTTTAATTGATTCAGCTATTAATTTTATAGCTTTGGATATAGCTCTCTATACAGGTTTAACATATGCTTATATTCTTTTGATGATATTTCCTCTTTATAATGCAATAGAAAGTCTAGACACAAACCAGCTTGAAGCGGCAAAAGATTTAGGATCTTCAACTCTTAGAACTCACTGGCGAATTGTTATTCCTCATGCAAAAGCTGGAATCGCCTCGGGATGTACTATGGTATTTATGTTAACGGCAGGGGCACTTGCAACTCCAGTAGTATTAAGTAGTCCGAATACATATTGGTTTACGCAATTAATTTATCAATGGTTCAATATGAACGATAACTGGTCTAGGGGCTCAGCGTATTCAATTTTATTGCTTTCTGTTTCAGTAGTTTTTGTCCTGCTAATGATGCGTTTATTTAAAGTAAAAATCGGGGAGATAATTCGATGAAACCTCAACATGCGTTAAATTTTATATTTGGCATTTATATATTTATTTTTTTAACATACTTGTTTGGTCCTTTAATTATTATGAGTATTACTGCATTCAATTCAGCGGAATTTCCATCTATTACCCCCTGGGAATGCTTCAGCTGGAGATGGTTTCAAGAAGGCAAAATTGCTTATGATGGTCAGCATCTAGCTGGGCTAGCAAGTGACTGGCGACTACATGACGGATTGATAAAAAGTTTAATTATAGGTACTGGGGTAGTTATTTTGGCAGTTCCAATAGGTATGGCTGCTTCAATCGTATTAACCCAAGTCCACAGCAGATTAAGAACTATTTTTTATTCCGTATCTATTATGCCGGTATTGTTTCCTGGTGTAATAATTGGAATATCAACAGTTGTACTTTGGGATCGTATTGCAACAATCGGAGGTGAAGGTTTTATAGCTGATATTGGTCGCAATGGAATTTTTTTAACAATTTTGGGTCAAACCTGTTTCATTTCAACATATTGTTTTCTTATTTTTGTAGCCCGTCTGCAAAGGTTTGATCAAACTCAAGAAGAGGCAGCTTTAGATCTTGGAGCTAGTCAAACACAAGTTTTTTTCAAAATTTTAATTCCATATTTAATGCCTGCAATCGCTTCATCAGCAGTTATTGCCTTCTTGGCTTCCTTTGAAAACTATAATACCACTGTTTTTAGCATTCTTTCAGATCAAACATTAACCACAGTTATTGCCTCTAAGGTTAGATTAGGTATTAGTCCTGCCATTAGTGCGCTTGCTCTAGTCATTATTGCGTTAACTTTAATAGCGGCAATTTCTTATGAAATATTAAGAAGGAGAGAAGATCGCCGAAAAAAAGAAAGACAAGATTTATTATTATTTGAACAAACTAAAGACAGTAGATTGCAAAAAAATGAAAAAAAATCTTTTAAAATCCCAAAGTCAGTATTTGTTATTTTATTTTTAATGGTAGTAGGTATTTTTAGTTTTAATCAACTTATAAAAAATAATTTATACGGACCAGCTTGTGTTACCGCAGCTGAAGAAGCTAAAAAGTCTAAATTTTCAGAACAGTTAAAACTCCTTCAACAAAACCAAGTTAGCGATGATGCGCTCCAAGAAGGAGAGTTAGGCGGAAATCAAGATTATGGCGATATTTTTGGTGATCCAAATTTATTTAAGGATTTTGGCGGTTTTGACTAATAATAATTTATAATTTACCTGAAGTTTTGGTCATTAAACACAATATCTCAAATGCAATATTTGCCGCAACTAAGGATGTTTGATTGTTTACATCAAATGGAGGGGAAACTTCTACAACATCAGCTCCAACAAAATTAATATTACTTAATTCTCTTAATATGCCTTGAGATTCTCTAACCGTAAATCCCCCAACTTCTGGAGTTCCTGTTCCAGGTGCAAAAGTTGGATCAATCCCATCAATGTCAAAGCTAAGGTAAGCATCATTATTTCCAATAACTTTTTTTACAATCTCCATTGATTTATTTATTCCATATTTAAAAAATTCATCAATAGTTATTATTGTTACACCTTTTTCTTTTGCCCAATCAAGATCTTTAGGATCATAGAGTGATCCACGTATCCCAAGCATAACAATTCTTTTTGGATCTAAAAGATTTTCTTCAATAGCTCTTCTGAAAGGAGTTCCATGAGTGTATTTGAATCCTCCAAAGTAACTATCCCATGTGTCAGTATGAGAATCAAAATGAAACATACCTAAGGGTTTATCTTTAACAATTCCTCTTAGTATTGGAAGAGATATTAAATGATCACCTCCAATGGAAATTGGTTTAATCCCTAATTTATTAATATTTGTATAAAAGTTCTCTATTCTTGACAGTGAATCTTTTAGATCAGCTGGATTTACTGAACAATCTCCCAAGTCAGCAACTTTAGAGACGTCGTATGGACTTTTTAATGAAACAGGATGATACAATCTAACTAAAGATGATGCACTTCTCACTTCTCTTGGCCCATGTCTAGCTCCTGGCCTATTTGTCGTTCCACCATCCCAAGGTACTCCAATTATACCTATATCAATTTCTGATGAGGATGGATTTTCATTTATAGGTAATCTAAAAAAAGTTGCTAATCCCGCATAACGCGGAACTTCCATTCCTTGAAGAGGTTTATAGTTGCTCATTATAGTTTACATATAATATATATTATCTATATTTTATATATAAAATGAAAATTTATTATTATTATACATTAATGTCTCCTTGGGCATATTTAGGTTCAGAAAGATTTTACCTATTAAAAAATAAATACGATTTTAATATAATTCATTGCCCATTAGATCATACAACACTTTTCTCACTTTCTGGAGGACTACCCTTGTCAAAAAGAGCTGAACAAAGAAAAGTATATCGTTTAATGGAATTAAAAC
>TARA_B100000686_G_scaffold115804_1_pt1 | contig 27530 bp, 27 predicted proteins | sample TARA_B100000686 | Tara Oceans TARA_B100000686 (sample SAMEA2622733) | marine metagenome | biome: marine biome (ENVO:00000447); feature: marine epipelagic mixed layer (ENVO:xxxxxxxxx); material: "saline water (ENVO:00002010), including plankton (ENVO:xxxxxxxx)" | depth 150 m | reverse complement strand
TGAAAAAACTAAATTCTGCAAAAGTTTTAATTCGCAATGATATCAGTTCCTACCATTAAGTTTAGTTCTTTCTGAAAAAAAAATAGTTTGTATTTAAGTTTATGAATAATAACTATGCCTTCTTTAAAATATTTTTTATCTTGGATCTGACTGACGAAAGGTCAAGTCCCTGCTCCTTAAGGAGATAATTGTAAGTTCCACAATATTCTGTAAAACGATCTTCTACACCTATTCTCAGAACTTTTGCTTGAGAAATTTCAGAAGCTATTTCAGAAACTATTGACCCCAAACCTCCAAAAATTGAGTGTTCCTCAAGAGTAACTACGATTTCATTTCTTTGGCAAATCTGACTTACCTGTTCTTTGTTTATGGGTTTTAAACAGGGCGCGCTTGATACACTAACTTCAAATTCTTCTGCCAAAGTTACAGCTGTTTTAACCATCGAGCCTGTAGCAATAAAGTGAATATTAGATTTATTTACTTTGATAGGTAAAAGGTCTCCTAGCTTCAGCTGTGGTGTATCTTGGTGTATGTCCCCTACATCAGATTTACCCATTCTTAAATAAACAGATTCTTCTAAACTGTAAGCAAGATTAACGCAACTAATCATCTCAAATCTATCTGCAGGAGACAGGATGTTTATATTTGGAATTGATCTTATTACTGCTATATCTTCAGTAGACTGATGGCTTGTTCCAAGATGACTATAGACAAATCCCGCTCCATCACCAATGAATATAACAGCTAACTTATCATGACATACATCAATCTTAATCTGCTCCAATACTCTAACAGGAACAAAGCAACTTAAAGCATAGACAAAAGGTTTAAATCCAGATCTTGACAAGCCCGCTGCAACTCCGACCATATTCTGCTCTGCAACTCCTACATTTAAATATTGATCTGAGTGCTTTTTTCTCAAGCTATCGAAAAGACCGTAGCCGTGATCTCCTGTTAGTAGAATAGCTTTAGGGTCTTTTGAAAATAGCTTTATCAGTTCAGTAGAGAAAGCATCTCTCATTTTTTTAACTCTAGTTCTTTTAATGCTGCTTGGTAAGTTTCATCATCTAATCTCTTGTAATGCCACTCATTAGAATCTTCCATGAAAGAAATACCATACCCTTTTTTTGTATTGGCAACTATGGCTTTGGGTTTTAAAGTGTCAGACTGAAATAGATTTTCTATGGCTGTGTCTAGTTCTTGCTCGTCATGCCCATCAACAGATAAAACTTCAAACCCAAAAGACTCTATACTCTTAGAAAGATTTTCTTGATTGATTATTTCTTTAGTTTCGGCAAGGGCTTGAAAATTATTCTTATCAACAATGATCATTAGATTTTCTAGTTTATGATGACCTGCAAACATTATGGCTTCCCAACAAGGACCTTCATTTAACTCTCCATCTCCAACTACAGCAAAAATCTTTTGATGTGTTTGGTTCCTTTTGGCACCCAAAGCCAGTCCGGTAGCTACAGATAAACCATGACCTAATGTTCCTGAACAGACTTCTAGTCCAGGAACTCTTGAATCAGACAATCCTTTGAGCATAGTTCCATCTCCAAAATAATTTTCTATATCTTTTTTACTTATTAAACCCAATTCCCTCAAACATGCATACTGAGCCATTACCCCATGTCCTTTGCTTAAGATAAGGTAGTCTCTGGTTGGATCATCTATTTTTTTAACATCATAATTAAGATGAGATCTGTAGATGACCGCTAATATTTCTACGATAGAAAGAGAACATGCTATATGAACAGTCGATCCCTTAAAGGCCATTCTCAAAATAGTCTTCCTCAAGTCGTTAACATCCAGTATGTTTTTCATGTAGGATCTTTATTTTTGAATATAGTAAGAAGTTTCTTAAGGAAAGAATTATCCGTGTGGTTTAAGTTTAGCACTCCAAAGCCATCTTTTCTATGAAACAAATAAACTTCATATCTTCCCAAAAAAATCTTTCTTCTTAACTTTTAACTTCCTTACTTTTCCTTCATAACCATCTGCCATACAATAAGAACTTATAAATGTTTATCTTTTTGTTAGCTGCTTAAAGTAAACATATCATAAGGTGCTGGCGTAGCTCAGTTGGTAGAGCAGCTGATTTGTAATCAGCCGGTCGTTGGTTCAAATCCAATCGCCAGCTCCAGTCTTTTATAAATGATGCTAAAAAACTTATCTTGAATATCAAAGGTACTATTCAGAAACTCCCTAATGGGAGATTTAGATTATTCGAAGAGAACAAAGACAGAACTTTCAAAGTGTCTCAAAAAGAGCTTAGAAAGATTTTTCCTGGGGATAAAGTTATATGCTCTTTAACATCAAGAGGCTGGGCTGTTATTGATAAAGTTATTGAAAGAAATACTACGGAATTTCTAGGAAGAATCCATAAATCAAATAGGAATTACCAAGCTATTCCTTTCGGACTTGATAAAAATTTTTTAACAGTAATAAAAGGGAAAGTACCAAATTCAATCACCAGAAATTCCATTGTAAAAATTAGAATAACTGTTCAACCTCAACAAAATAGCCAAGCAAAAGGATTTATTGTTAAAACCTTAGATGGAAATAAGGAAGAAGTGATGGCAAACGAAGTTGCTATATCTACTTACAATATTAATTCTGAATGGACTAAACCAGTAGTTAAGGAAGCAAGAAGTATTCAGAAGAGATTTAAAGAAAAACTAGAGAATCAATTCGATTTAACTGAGAAGAACTTTGTGACTATTGATGGCCAAAATGCAAAAGATTTTGATGATGCTGTGTATGCAGAGAAAGACCAAGACAATAACTTTGTGCTTTATGTTGCTATAGCAAATGTATCAAATTTTATAGATGAAGGAAGTTTTATAGACCAAGAAGCCAGGAAAAGAGGCACCTCTGTATATTTTGTAAACAAGGTTATCCCCATGCTTCCGGAGATAATAAGCAATGATCTTTGTTCACTAAAGCCTAATGAGACTAGATCCTGTCTTATTTGTAAAATTCGTTTGAACAACAAAGGATCAATACTAGAGGCTTCTTTTTTTGAAGGCCTGATTAGTTCTAAGGCAAGGCTTATCTATGAAAGGGTATCAAAGAATTTTGAGGAAAATCTATTTCATGGTGACCAGGCTGACTGTCTGAGGATTCTAAATGAAATTTATGAACTACTCAGGAGAGTTAAAGTAGAAAGGGGAGCATTAGATATTGAAATACCTGAATTTTTTCCTAAGTTTACGGGAGGAAAAATAGAAAAATTCGTCAGCCTATCAAGAGATAAAGCTCACAAAGTAATAGAAGAGTGCATGCTTTTGGCGAATATTTGTGCTGCAAAGATTACGCAAGAAAACAATATACCCTCTTTATATAGAATTCACCCCAAACCAGAGAAATCCAAGTTAAAGAATCTTTCAGGCTTTTTAAGATCCAGGGGAATAAATACAAAAATGAATTCAGGAATACATCCTAAAGAACTTTCAACTATCCTCTCTCGAAATCTTTCAAGAAAAGAAAAAGGAATATTGCATCAACAAATCTTACAGACAATGAGCTTAGCTTCTTATTCTAATAAAAGTTCAAGTCATTTTGGTTTAGCTTATGAAGCTTATACTCACTTCACCTCCCCTATTCGTAGATATCCAGACTTGATGGTCCATAGAATAATTAGGAAATTGATAAAAAAATCAGGTAAGAAAGAAATATTCTTAAAAAATGAGAAAGAAAAAGAAAATAACAAAATAAAGAAAGATAAATTAATGGAAAAGATTGCTGCCGAATCTTCCTTTGCTGAACGTAATGCAGAAGAGGCAACTAGAAAAGCTATAAAGATTATAAAATGTGAATGTGCTAAAAAGCATATAGGTAAGTCCTTTAACGGTACTATTGTTAATGTAACTGCCTTTGGCATCTTTGTTTTATTAAGTGAGTTAAATATTGAGGGTTTATGTCACATAAAAAACCTACCTGGCAAAGATTTTTATGATTATGAAGAAGTGAGTAAGAGTTTAATAGGAAGATTTTCTAAAACAATTTTCTCTCTTGGAGATTCTGTTAGGGTTAAGATTTATGCTTCAAATTCAGAGCTTCAAAGAATAGACCTTAAATTATGCAATTAAATAAAGATCAAGAGCTGATTACTGGTATAAATACTGTGATGAGTATTTTAAAGGAAAGACCTAGATCAATAGATGTCCTCTACATAAAAGATACAAATCGAAATCAAAGACTTGAACAGTTGCTCTACTTTGCAGAGAAAAAAAGAATAAATATTGATAAAAAAGATTCTCTTTTTTTTAAAAAACAGTTTTCTGAAGAGAAGCATCAGGGGGTAGCAATTAAGTGCAACAAGAGAACAGAAGAAAATGAAAATTTTCTACATAACCTGGTAGAAAAGAAAAAAACCCTTTTTCTTTTACTTCTAGATGGGATTACTGATCCTCATAATGTTGGAGCTTGTCTGAGGTCTGCAGCTGCCGCTGAAGTAGATGCAGTAATAGTCCCAAAAAATAGGGCTTGTCATCTCACATCTACGGTAAGGAAAGTTTCTTTAGGAGGTGCTGAACTTATACCATTTGTTGTTGTCATAAATCTAACAAGAACAATTGAATGGTTACAAATAAAGGGGGTAAAAATTATAGGAACTTCAGTATCTACTACAAACGTATATTCTAATGCTAACTTAAAAGGCAGTATTGGATTTGTAATCGGATCAGAACAAAAAGGATTAAGACGTTTAGTAGAGAAAAATTGCGATGAACTAATATCGATACCTATGTCAGAGAAAATGGAAAGTCTTAACGCCTCAGTCACAGCAGGAATAGTGCTATTTGAATACTTAAAACAAAATAACCTTCCTAATTTATAAGTTAATTCTATAGAATGCCATCATGCTAGCCCAACGCACACTAACAAACTCAATCAAAGCAGCTGGAATAGGCCTTCACAGCGGAGATCCAATTTCTCTAAGCTTAATACCAGCACCTCCAAATACAGGAATTGTTTTCAGAAGAATAGATACTACTCCTGAAGTAGAGATTCCAGCGAGAACAGAGAACGTAGGGGATACAACTTTATCTACAACCTTAACAAAAGATTCTGTATCAATTTCAACAGTAGAACATCTTCTATCTGCTATGGCAGGTTTGGGTATTGATAATGCTTATGTAGAGGTAGATGCTCCAGAAGTACCTATAATGGATGGAAGCGCTGGACCATTTGTCTTCCTTATTCAATCAGCTGGAATAAATGAACAAAACGCTCCAAAGAAATTTATAAGAATTAAAGAGAAAGTAAAAGTGCAGTACAAAGATGCGTGGGCACAAGTATCTCCTTATGAAGGTTTTAAAGTAAGTTTTACAATGCTTTTTGATCACCCTGTTCACAAACAACACACAAACAATGCCTCAATAAACTTTAATAGTACGACTTTTGTGAAAGAAGTAAGTAGAGCTAGAACTTTTGGTTTAATGAGCGACTTAGAGAAACTAAAAGAACAGAATAAGGGACTTGGAGCTAGCATGAAGAATGCTATCGCTATTGGAGATAAGGGCATACTTAATGGTGAAGGAATGAGGTTTGAAGACGAGATGGTGAAACATAAAATCTTAGATGCAATTGGAGACCTTTACCTATTAGGACATAATCTAGTAGGATCGTTTGAAGGATATAAGTCAGGTCATAAAGTAAATAATGCTCTGCTTAGAGAACTAGTGACTAGACCAGAGACTTGGGAAATACTATCTTTTGATGATCCAAGCAAGTCTCCTATCACTTATTTGGACCCTATAATTGATCCTAGTTCAGGATAACTTCTTAGAAAATTTCTAACTTAGTCTCGCAAATTGATAGAATTTGCTCATTACAACTACTTAAATGAACTTCATAAATAAAATATTTGGCTCTAAAAGTCAGAAAAAATTAAAAAAAATTACTCCATTAGTAAGTTCAATTAATAATTTAGAAGATGACTACTCGTTACTTAGTGATGAGGAATTAAAAAAATATAGAGGAAAATTTATATCAAGACATGAAAGAGGAGAATCATTGGATGACCTTCTTCCTGAAGCTTTTGCAACAGTAAGAGAAGTAGCTAAAAGATCTCTAAATTTAAGACATTATGATTGCCAGCTAATGGGGGGAATTGCTCTACACAATTGTCAAATAGCTGAAATGGCTACGGGAGAAGGTAAAACATTGGTAGCTACTTTACCTTTCTACCTTAACTCTTTTACGAAAAGAAAAGTTGTTCTAATAACAGTAAACGATTATCTAGCTAAGAGAGATGCTGAATGGATGGAGCCTGTTTATAAGAACCTAGATATGAAGGTTTCGTATATCACTTCAGGACAAACCATGGAAGAAAGAAAACTTGCTTATGAAAGTGATGTGATTTATGCAACTAACAATGAGATAGGATTTGATTATCTAAGAAATAATCTTGCTATAACAAAAGAAGAAAGAGTACTGGATGATAACTATTTCGCTATTGTTGATGAAGTCGATTCTATACTTATAGATGAAGCCAGAACTCCTCTGGTTATATCAGGAGCCTCTGAAGATACTTCAAAGGTTTTTGGGCAAATAGGTAGCATAATTCCTCAACTAAAGGAGCAGAAGGCTAAAGAAACAGAGATACAGGATGATGAAAATGGACATTTCATTATTGATGAAAAATCTAAGAATGTTGAGCTAACAGACGAGGGTCATGGATTTCTAGAAGGTCTTCTAAAATCTAATAATATTCTTAAAGATGACCAAAGTTTGTATTCTTCATCAAACCTAAAACTTTTACACTATATCCAGTCTTCACTCAGAGCTCATTTTCTTTTTAAAAAAGATATAGATTATATGGTTCAAGAAAATCAAATAGTCTTAATTGATGAGAACACAGGAAGAGCAATGCCAGGTAGAAGGCTAGCTGATGGACTTCATCAAGCAATAGAACAAAAGGAAGGGGTGCCAATTCAAATGGAAAGTCAAACTCTTGCATCGTCAACTTTTCAAAATTATTTTAGGCAATACGAAAAGCTTGCTGGAATGACTGGAACTGCAAGTACTGAAGCACAGGAATTTCTTGAAATATATGGTCTTGAGGTCCTAGAAATCCCAACTAATCTTCCTATGATAAGGGATGACCATAATGATGTTGTATACCTTACAGAACAGGAAAAATTCGATGCAGTTGTAGAGGAAGTTATTAATTACAGGGAAAAAGGAAATCCTATATTAGTAGGCACTTCATCTCTCGAAAGTTCAGAAATTGTTTCTCAATTATTAAAAAATAAACAGATAGAACATCAAATTTTAAATGCCAAGAACCACGCAAAAGAAGCTGAAGTTATTGCACAAGCTGGCAGGCCTAAAGTAGTTACTATTGCTACAAATATGGCAGGAAGAGGAACAGATATCGTACTAGGTGGAAACTGGGAAGCAGAAATTGAACAACAAAATATCACCGATGAAAATCTAAAGGAGCGTCTCCATGCAGAATGGAAAGAAAGAAATAAAGAAGTCCTAAACGCTGGAGGTCTACATGTTATAGGAACTGAAAGAAATGAATCCAGAAGGATAGACAATCAACTGAGAGGAAGATCTGGGAGACAAGGTGATGCAGGATCTTCAAGATTCTATATCTCTTTAGAAGATAACTTAATGAGAATCTTTGCTTCAGAAAGGTTTAAAGCGATTATGCAAAATCTCGGTTTAGAAAACGGAGAAGCAATAGAACATAAGATGTTAAGTGGAGCTATCCAAAGAGCACAAAAAAGAGTAGAAGGAAGAAACTTCGACTTAAGAAAGTTGTTATTGGAATATGATGATATGGCTAATGAACAAAGGCAGGTCATTTATTCACAAAGAGATACCATTCTTTATTCTGAAGATATAACCGAACTACTAGATTCTATGAGAGAAACTGTTATCGAAAACCAGGTAAGAACTTATATTCCTGAAGATGCACCAGAGCAACAGTGGGATTTAGATGGACTTGAAAAGTCTGTTATTCATGATTTTGGTATACAAATTCCTATAAAGAAATGGGTAGAAGAAGATACAGATCTTCAAGAAGAAGAGTTAATTAAAAAAATGCTACTTGCAACCTCGAGCCAGTACAAGACTAAATGTGAACCTATAGGGCCAGCCATGAGAGACTTTGAGAAGCAAATTCTCCTCCAAGTTATTGATAATGCCTGGAAGGAACACCTGGGAGCAGTTGAATATCTACGTCAAGGTATAGGATTAAGAGGATATGCTAGCAAGAATCCAAAACTAGAATTTAGAAGAGAATCTTTTGAACTTTTTGAAGATTTGCTTAACAAGATAAGGGTAGAAGCTATCAGGTTTCTATCTAGAGTAGAAATAGAATTCGATAGCCCGGATGATCTGATAAAAAATCAAAAGGCAAATAAAGAACAAGTTTATGAACACCAGGAAGCAAAGTCTTATCCTGCTCATCAAGATGATAAACCAATAACTAACCAAGAAAGAGAAGAAACACCAGTTCAAGGGAATAGAAGGTTAAGAAGATACGAAGCCAAGATGGCAAGGAAAAGAAAACTAAAAGATTAGCTATGTCTAAAATATTAGAAATTGGTGGTGTTAAGCTATCAACTGCAGCTAGTAATTCTAGGTATAAGAGAAGAGATGACTCTTTAATTATAGTTATAGATGAAAGTGCAACAATAAGCGGCAAATTTACTAAGAATAAATTTAAAGCGTCTCCCATAAAGATAGCTGAACAACATATAAAAAATAGATCTAAAGAAAAAAGAGTCTTTATAGTCAATGCTGGAATAGCTAATGCTGGAACCGGAAAGAAAGGAAAAGCTGATGCTTTATTGTGTTGTGAAAATGTTGCCAATCTTTTTAAGATAAAGAAAGAGAGTGTAATTCCTTTTTCGACTGGAGTTATTGGAGAATTCCTAGATACAAAGAAACAAATTAAAGCTTTCCAAAATGCTTCTAAAAATCTTAAGTCTTATACATGGAACAAAGCTGCTTCATCAATTTTAACTACAGACACCAAACCAAAACTTGTATCCAAACTTATAAAATTTGGAAATAAAGAAATTAAAATCAAAGGTTTTGCAAAAGGTTCTGGGATGATAAGGCCTGACTTTGCAACTCTTCTAAGTTTTGTATTTACTGATGCAAAAATAAGCAAAACTTTACTAGATAAAATCCATGCAGAGATCTTAGAAGAAAGCTTTGAAGCTATAACTGTTGATGGAGATACATCACCCAATGATTCTTCTATGCTAGTTGCAACAGGTCAGAAAGAAGTAACAATTACCAAAGGCACTAAGGAAGAAAAAAAATTAAGAAGCAGTCTACATCGGGTTTATAAAGACCTAGCTTCAATGCTTATTCAAGATGCAGAAGGTGCTACAAAAGAAATATCGATACAAGTCTTGCAAGCAAGAAGTAAAAAGCAAGCTCGCTCAGTAGCTTTTACAGTTGCTGAATCTCCTCTAGTAAAAACTGCTTTATTCGGCAATGACGCTAATTGGGGAAGGATCCTTGCAGCTATAGGTAGAGCAAAAGGCATTCAGAATGTCTTTAATGTGAGTATAAGTCTCAATAAGCTACCACTTGTGTGTAAAGGCAATATTGACCCTAAATATTCTGAAAAAAGCATTAATAAAATAGTTAAATCCAAAAATTTAACAATTAAAATTTCTATTGGCGAAGGAAAAGAAAAATTTTCTGTTTTGACTTCTGATCTCTCTTCGGATTACGTTAAGATAAATAGCAAATATAGAAGCTAGTGGTACGCTTAAAAAACTATTCGTATTTAAAGCTTATTCTTCTCTTTCCAAAATTTTTTCTTCATCTAGAATAATAGAAGAGCCTGGAATACGATGCTTTTCACTAGCCCAAGCACCCAAATCCAAAAGTCTACATCTTTCAGAACAAAATGGTTTAAAACCATTCTTGTCTGACCAAATTACTTCTTTCTTACATTTAGGACAATTAACTTTCTTCATTTATTAGTTAATTCTAAATACTTCTTATGAAGTTTATCTACAGCTGCTTCCATTTCTTCAATAGTTCCATCGTTTGAAATAATATCATCGGCTTTTCTTAATCTTTCTTTTCTACTTATCTGAGAACTAATTATCTTCTCTACTTGCTCAATACTAACCTGATCTCGAGAACAAGTTCTGCTGATCTGTATCTCTATTGGAACGTCAACTACTAAAACTCTTGAACATATTTGATGACCATTAGATTCAAGCAGTAAAGGTGCAACATAAAGAGTGTATACACTAGAAGAGTTTTCCAACTCTTTTCTTACTTGCTCACCTATTCTTGGATGTAAGACTGATTCTAACCATTGCCTTTGCTTATCATCAGAAACAATAATTTCTCTTAATTTTCTTCGGTGCAAATTACCTTCATCATTAAGAATGCTTTCTCCAAAATGGTTTTTTATTTCTTCTAACGCAGGTTTACCAGGTTTAACTACCTCTCGGGAAGCCAAATCAGCATCAACTACAGTAATACCAAAGGTTTTAAATCTTTCTGATACTGCCGACTTTCCACTACCTATACCCCCTGTTAATCCAACGATAAACATACTCTGATGGTATCAGAAGCAAATGTTTTTTTCTCTCATTTCTAACCAGAGATATTATTTTTAAGAAAATTTACAGCTGCTTTTACAAAAACATCGTTTCTATCACCAGCTACCATATGTGCAGCTTGATTAATTTCTTCAAATTCAGCGTGTGGAACTGCAGACAAGAATTCTTTTACATTTCTGTCTGTAACAACATCGCTAAGAGCCCCACGAATTAAAAGAGTAGGAACTTTTACTCTTCTTGCAGCATTTCTTTGAATCTCTTCTAAGTTTGGATTTGGATTCTCAGTTCTTCTATCAAGAAACCTGGGGTCCCAATGCCAATAAAATCTTCCATCTTTCTTCTTCCTTAAATTTTTCTTTAGACCTCTTATATCCCTGGGTCTCTTTCTATGAGGTAAATATTGAGCTACAGCTTCAGCAGCTTCTTCTAGGGTATCAAAACCATTTTGTGCTGATTTCATCCAATCGACAATTCTGGTAGCCCCTTCTGGATCAGGGTAAAGGCCTATATCTACCATAACCAGGTTATTACAGAGATGTGAATGAAGTTCATCTCCTGCTAAGGAAAGAGAAATAATCCCACCTAAAGATGCTCCAACTAACGAAGCAGGTTTCTTTAAATAATCTAAAATCTTAATTAAATCTTCTTTGTGTGATTCAATTGAATAGTCTCCTTCGGGATGCCAATCACTATCTCCATGCCCCCTTAAATCTAGAGCTAATACATAAAAACCAGAAGAAGAAAGAAGTTCTCCACTTTCTCCCCAAGCATGTCTTGTTTGACCTCCCCCATGTAACAATATTACTAAAGGATCAGAATCTGACCCCCATGAGTCAGCTATAATATTTAAGCCATCTTTTCCTTCAAATTTCATAGAAATCCAATAAGCTGCGAACTAGCAAAAGAAAAAAAATGAATTGTTTCATAATATGATGGAAATACTAGTACAAAAGGAATTTTTTTTTGATGAATAATATTCCTAGAACTCTTTGGGAGAGACTTAAGTTTGTTGGTCCTGGTGTTGTAGTAGTAGGTAGTGTAGTTGGCAGCGGAGAAGTTGTCCTCACATCATTATTAGGAGCAGCTGCAGGTTTTGTTTTTCTCTGGTGGATACTCATAAGTATATGGAGTAAGTCCATAGTTCAAGCAGAAATAAGCCGATACATAATTGTAAAAAAAGAAACCTTTATGGAAGCTTTTTCTAAAGTTCCAGGACTTTCAACTAACATACAAGGGAAAAAAACATCTTGGCTCGTTTGGTTTCTCTTCTTAGGTGTCATCCCTTCAGTATTTGGAATGGGTGGTATTGCTGGTGCTGCAGCTCAAGCTGGTAATTTACTTATCCCAGAAATTAGTACAGAGATTTGGGTCATTATCTGTTGCCTTCTTACTTGGATGATTCTTTATTGGGGCTCTTATGTAACTTTGGAAAGGATTCTTCTAGCAATGGTTGTCTTCTTTTCTTTTGTGACTTTAATTATTGCTATATCTATGCAGGCTACTCCGTATGAAGTCACATGGGAAAATATACAAACCGGTTTTTCTTTTGATTTCCCTATGATGTATATAGGTTTAGCAATTGCTGTTTATGGTTACACAGGTATAAATTCTGGTGAAATAATTGCTTATACCTATTGGTGTCTTGAAAAAGGTTACGCAAAAGAAGCGGGTAACGATAAAAATTCAATAAAGGGATGGATTAAGATTATGCAAACAGATGTCTGGGCAACACTGTTTCTTATAACCATAGGTACCCTACCCTTTTTCTTTTTAGGGGCGGGAGTTCTCAATGAGTTAAATTTATACCCTCCACCCAATGGTGACATCATCTTAACCCTTGTAAATATGTTTACCGAGGTACTGGGAAATTGGGCTATGTGGCTATTTATTATAGGAGCTTTCTTTGTCCTTTTTTCAACCTCTTTATCAGGATCTGCAGCCTATACTAGAACAATTCCTGACTATTTAATTTCTACTGGTTTAGTTAGAGAACAAACAAAAGAGACTAGAAGAAAATTGTTAAGAGCAACTGCATTTTTTATCCCTTTCTTTACTTGTATAGTTTATTTCTTACTTCCCAACCCAATTACATTGCTTATTATTGCTGGGGTATGGGCAGCTATCTCTTTACCTATAGTAAACGCAGGAACAATATTTTTAATAAAACAGTTAGATAAAGATTTACAACCCAAACCTTCAACAGTCTTATTTTTATGGCTTACTCTTATTTTTCAAATAGTCTTAGCTCTTTTTATTGTCTATAGCGAAACAGTTGGTTTCTAAAACAAAACTATTGGTTACCTATATTTAACTGCTCTGGCTGATCATAAACATAACACAATTCAAGTTTGCGTTTTTTAATCCTCCATCCATCAGAAGTCCTGCTTAAATTATCTAAGTACCAAAGCCCTATAAAGAAAGCTTCTTCTTCACCTGAATCATTTAATAAAACCATTGGGTTATGACACATGGTTTTAGAAGTCGCTTTATCACCTTCCAGTTTTATAACAGGATTTCCAAGCATATGTTGGGTTCGAGGAAACTTAGCTAAGGCTTCTTCTAAATATGCATATATCGTTTTTAGATCTCCTGAGGGGCCTCCTACTTCAGTAAAGTCTATAGCTGCTTCTTTTGAGAAAACTGAATCTAGTTGCTGATAATCTTTAGAATCTATAGCTGTAGCATATGCAATTAATACTTCATTAATTTCTAATTTGTCAGATATTTCTTGAATGTCCATAATATTTTTTTCTTTAAGTTGAGATTTTAAACGAGCTGTAATTACCCTATGATAATCACAACTTTAATGCAATATATTTAATGGAAAGTAAAACTACTCAGGAATTATGGCCCTCCTTCCCCACCTTGGAAAGGGTGTACATTGAAAAAGCAGAAGGTGCTTACCTGTATGGAAAAGATAACTTTAAAATCTTAGATGCAGCAGGCGGTGCCATAGTTGTAAATCTGGGACATGGAAGAAAAGAGATAGCTGATGCTATACACAAGGCAACGACAAATAGCTCATATATTCTCCCCCCTTGGTCTTGTCCAGAAAGAGAGCAATTAATTTCAGAATTAAAAGAACATTGGTTGCCAAGCCATTTAACAAGAGTACATTTATCTTCTGGGGGTTCAGAAGCTAATGAAGCGGCTATAAAAATTGCTATTCAGTATCAAGCTGCTAGGGGGAAACCAGGGAAAAAACAAATTCTTACTCGTTCTCTTTCCTATCATGGAACAACTATAAGCATGGCTGCGATGTCAGGTCATGCAAATAGAAAAAAAGGGCTAGAAATGTTCTTAGAACAGTTCACTACAACTGAAACACCCTACCCTCTTAGATGTCCTTTAGGTAAACATCATCCAGAAGCTTTGAGTTATTATTTAAAGAACCTAGAACAAGTTATAAAAGAAGTAGGGGCTGAAAATATAGCTGCTCTCATTGCAGAACCTATAATTGGATCAAGCGGAGGGGCCATTACTCCCCCTGCAAATTACTGGGAAAACGTGCAGATAATTTTAAAGAAGAATGACATTCTTCTTATTCTTGATGAAGTTATGACTGGATTTGGAAGAGTTGGTGAGAAATTTGCATCTAATTTGTATGACATTAATCCGGATATTCTAGTAGCTGGTAAAGGCATGGCAGGTGGCTATGCTGCAATTGCTGGTACTTACAGTACTGACATGATAGTAGATACAATTGGAAAGAAAGGCTATGAGGTTATGTTCCATACTTTTGCTGCATTACCACAATCCTGCGCAGCTTCTTATGCAGTATTAAAAATACTTCGTGAGGAAGAGCTTTTAAAAAGAGTTAAAGTTCAAGGGGAAAAACTGAAAGGGGCTTTATTAAAAAATTTCTCCAACCATCCCCACGTTGCAGAAATAAGAGGGGAAGGATTATTGCTAGGTATAGAAATTTTAAAAGATAAGGAAAAATTAATTCCGTTTGATAGAGAAGAAAACATTACATTTAGGATTATTGAAAATTCTCTAGAACAGGGTGTCTTCTTTTACCCAGGAGGAACTGGTGAAATAAGAGATATCGTTTGTATTGGAGCCCCATTTATAATTGAAGACCCGGAAATAGAACTAATTGTTAAAGCTTTAAGCTACTCTTTAGAAAAGATATCGCAATAATTATCCAAGCTTACCCTGAAAACTCTTTTCTAGATCGCCATAAAGCAACCATAGGTATTGTAAAGATTAAAGCGGAGATAGTTGCAGTTCCTAAATTACCTATTTCATTTAAGATATTCCAAATAAACATTGCAATAACTATTTGTGCTACGTAAACACTTGCCCACGGCCACATCCAAGTTTTCATTTTCCAAAAGCCATAAGCCCCAAAACCATATATTAACCAATGTATGGGTTCAGTAATCTTTGCCCCCCAACCGGTTAAAGTAAACCCAAACCAAACTTCTTGGTCTTCCGCAACAGGTTTAAAAAAAAGATCAAAAGGCATGTATATGAAAGTCATATAAATACAAAAATAAAAAATTAAGTTCATCCACCAGGCACGAACTTGCCAATCCTGTTTTATTGTCTTTACTGTGCGCTTTAAACTTTCCACTCTTGACTAAAAAATTATTTTTAAAGATTTGTGTTGGTGGAGCCAGTCGGGATCGAACCGACGACCTTCTGGATGCAAACCAGACGCTCTCCCAGCTGAGCTATGGCCCCTCATACGCTACATTATCAAAAAAATTAAAATCTATAAAAGAAATAACTTCTATCTACATTTTATTAATAGAAGATCTTATGCTATTTAATACTTCAGTTTGATCTAACTCTTTAGTGATTTGATAAACAGGATGATCTAAAGTAGCAAGGTCAGAAGCTTTCTCTAAAGCTGATTCCATTAACTTCTCTGGCTTAACTGTCTCATCTAAATAACCTGGAGCTATGGCGTGATCAGGGCCATACATTTCAGCATTTAAAATAGCTCTAAACCAATGATTTTTATTAATTCTTGCTCTTGATAACTCTAAAATAGGTTCAGGTACTGTCATGTTATTTCTAATTTCGTTTGCTCCTATCATAAAATCTCCCTCTGCTCCCAAGCGATAATCCCCACAAAGAAGCAAGAAAGCCCCTAAAGCAATAGCATGACCACTGCAAGCACACACAACTGGTCTAGGAAAACTATAAATCCTAGCTAAAAGATTAAAACCAACTTTTACCATTCTGTTTATTTCTTTTATATCTCCTGAGCTCATAACTTTTAGATCAAAACCACCAGAAAAAATTCCTGATCTTCCAGTAATTAATAGGGAACCTTGATCAACAGGAACTTTATCTAATAGGGTTCCAATGGCTTCAGACATCAGAGGGGAAAACACGTTGGCCTTTCCATCATCAAGGGTAATTATAGAAACATCGCCTTCTACAGATAAGTTAACTAACTCACTACTCATAATTTTATCCTCAAGTATTTTTTGTATTCCCTGAATTGTTTAGCATAATATCTAAAAGACAACTCAGGTAAAGTACAAAAATGACTTCTCTCACAAAACTATCCAGATCTGTAAACAATTTGGTAACCCTTATAACAGGGGCAGGAAGCGGTATGGGGAAAGCAACTGCCAAAGTATTTGCTGATGCAGGGGCTAAGGTTATTATTACCGATATAAATGAAAGTGATGTTACCAAGGTCAAGAATGAAATTTTGAAAGAAAACAAGACTTGTGAAGGTTACGTTTTAGATATAACAAAAAAAGAGCAAATTAAAGAAGTCTTGGAAGAAGTAATTAAAAGGTTTGGTCAATTAAACCATTTAATTAATAATGCAGGCATAGCAATCCCTTTAGCAATAGATGATGAAAATTATGAAGAAAGTTGGAAAAAAACCTTTGATGTTCTTCTGACAGGCCAAGTTAACTTAATCAGAAAAGCTCTTCCTCATCTTTTAAAATCAGAAAATCCCAGGATAGTAAATATTTCTTCTACAGAGGGACTCGGGGCAACTCCCCGTAATAGCCCTTATACTGCAGCTAAACATGGCGTTATAGGCTTGACCAGATCTTTAGCGAGCGAGCTAGGTTCCACGGGTCTTACCGTTAATTGTATTTGTCCTGGTCCCATCAGGACAGCAATGACAGATGCTATATCAGAAGAAGATAAACAAAAATATGCTTTTAGAAGAGTGCCTATGCAGCGTTATGGAGATCCAGAAGAAGTTGCTCATATAACCTTGAGTCTGTGTCTACCGGCTTCATCTTTCATTAATGGTGTAGCACTTCCTGTTGATGGAGGCTTATCAATAAAAAGAGGTTAAATAAAGGAGAAGATATGAAAAAAATTTACTTAAGCTTACTAGTACTAATCTTTCTAGGATGTGAAGAAAAAAGCACTTATGACAACTCGTCTATTAACAAAATTAATGAAGGAAATTTACATAGACACATCCAAATTTTAGCTTCTGATGAATATGGAGGAAGAGCTCCAGGTAGTCCGGGGGGAGAAAAAACAAAACAATATATTTCCCAAAGTTTTAAAGACTTATCGATTGAAGCATTAGATAAAAATTATCTAATAGAAGTACCTCTTGTAGAGATGACAGTCACCAAGGAATCATATTTATCTTTAATAGAGAATAATAAAGAAAGAAGGCTAAAACAAGGGAGTGAAACAGTTTACTGGACAAAAAGGGTATCAGAAAAAGTATCAGTGAAGAACAGTGACTTAGTATTTGTAGGTTATGGGATCGTAGCTCCTGAATATCAATGGAATGATTACAAGGGTATAGATATGAAAGGAAAAACAGCAGTAATATTAATCAACGACCCTGGGTTTGCAACTCAAGATAGTAACCTTTTCAAGGGTAATGCCATGACTTATTACGGGCGATGGACTTACAAATACGAAGAAGCTGCAAGACAGGGAGCTGAAGCAGTATTAATAATCCACGAGACAAAACCAGCAGCTTACCCTTGGCAAGTAGTTGAAACTAGTTGGCAAGGTAAACAAATAGACTTGAAAAGAGATGACATGGGTCAGAACAAAGTAAATGTAGAAGCTTGGATAACCTATCCAATAGCAAAGGAAATCTTTACTAATGCTAAATTAGATTTAGTTGAGCTCAAACAACAAGCTTTACAAAAAGATTTCCAACCAGTTGCTATTCCAGGAGTCAAATTAAAAGCCAGTTTGGTAAATCAGATAAATTTTTCAATATCTCATAATGTTGCCGGAATAAAAAAAGGTACAACTCACCCAGAAGAGTTTATTCTGATGATGGCGCATTGGGATCACTTGGGAACTAAAGAAGGGTTATCTGGAGATAATATCTACAACGGTGCTGTCGACAATGCTACTGGTATAGCAGGAATCTTAGAATTAGCTAGAACTTTAAGTGCTTCTGAAAACCAAAGATCTCTTCTTTTCCTAGCAGTAACTGCAGAAGAATCAGGGTTGCTCGGGTCAGCCTATTTTGCTGAATACCCACCAATTGAGCTCTCTAATATAGTAGCAGGTTATAATTTTGATGGAGTTTTACCAGTTGGAAAAACTAAAGATGTAATAGTGGTGGGGCACGGAGCTTCTGAATTAGAAGATATTCTTCAAAGAGAACTAGAAAAAGTAGGTAAATACATTGTGCCTGATCCTATGCCCGAGAAGGGATTCTTTTATAGGTCAGACCATATTAGTTTTGCTAAGAAAGGAGTTCCTGTGCTTTATGCTGATGGCGGCTTCGACAAGCTAGATGGAGGTAAAAAGGCAGGAAGAATTTTTGCAGAGGAATATACCGCTAAACATTATCATCAACCCTCTGATGAATACGACCCTAATTGGGATTTAGGTGGATTTGTAGACCAACTAACTATAACTGCAAACATGGTTAAATATCTAGCCAATTCTGATAGATGGCCAAAATGGTATGAAGGTAACGAATTTAAAGAGATTAGAGAAAAATCCCTGGAAAAAGCAATTAATAATTAAATAGCTTTCCTTACACTATTCTTTTAGGTATTTATCCATGACCAAGAAAATTATTATTGATACTGATCCAGCGATGGGAACTAAAGGAGGTGACCCTGAAGACTGTTTTGCGATTATGCTGGCTCTTAATTCACCGGAGTTACATATAGAAGGAATTACAACGGTACAGGGGAATGTTCCTGTAGAAAGAGGTTTTAGTAATGTTACATATTTATTAAATGAGTTAGGAAAAGATATTCCAATTCATAGCGGAACTACAGGAACCTATGATCCAAACAGAAATAAAGAAAGGTTATGGTTGGGAAAAAGAGACAATATGGAACAAATTGCTCCCCTCTTGCCTATAGAAGATAGCAGAATAGAAGCTTCGTCTTTTATTTCTACACAATGTTCTAATAATCCAAAAGAAATAGAACTGGTTACTATAGGTCCTTTGACAAATATAGCTAGAGCATTGGATCTCAATCCTAATCTAAATAAAGAAATTAAAAAAATAACTATGATGGCAGGTGCAGCCAAAGTTCCTGGAAATATAACTCCAGCAGCAGAATTTAATGTTTGGGCAGACCCAGAAGCAGCTTCTAAAGTCTTCAAGTCAGGTATTGATATAACAATGGTTCCTTTAGATGTATGCCATAAAACAAGATTAAGTAAAGAGCAGTTAGTCTCTATAGGAGACCATGAACATCCTTTCTGTAAATTTGTCCTAGAATCAGTAAAACCCTGGATAAATATTAGATCTGAACTTGTCAGCGATGAAGGACTACATTTATATGATTCATTAGCTATGGCCATTTGTTTTATGCCCGAGCTAGTAGAATGTCAATCTGCCTATGTTGGTGTAGAAACTGCAGGTAATTACTCTACGGGAGAAACGGTCTGTGAATTCAATGAATCTATTATGGGAAAATTAAAGAAACAAGAACCTAATGCACAGGTTGCTTTAAATTTAGATGTTAAAGTTTTTAATAAAATTTTTTATGAAAGGGTAATTAGTTTCCTGAAGACTTTATAAGTCTTTTTCTTCTTCTGACAACATTAATTCATCTTCATAAGCCAAAGTAGATATGTCTCTCATTCTATCTATGAATAATTTACCCTTCAAATGGTCAAGTTCGTGCTGGAAAACTGTTGCCAAGAAATCTTCTACAACTAAAGATCTTGACTTTGCAGCTTCGTCTAGATAATTCACTTGTATCCTTCTTGGTCTGCTCACTAATCCTCGTAAACCAGGTACACTTAAACAACCTTCCCAAAATTCTTGTTGAGTTTCATCAAGGACCTGTATTTTTGGATTAAAAATTACATACTCCTTTGAGATAGGAGCTTCAGGGTATCTTTCATTCTCTTCTTCTATTTTGATAACTGCTAACTGTTTTGAAATTCCAATTTGAGGAGCAGCTAACCCTATTCCTCCATATTCCTCCATAGTCTCCCATAAGTCATTTACCAATTGGGTTGTCTTCTCCAAGATTATTTCTTTCTTAGAGAAGGCTTGGGCAGTCTCCCTTAGAAGGGGGTTTCCCATTTTTATTACATTATGAACAGTCAAAGTTATTCCTTTATTTACTTTTAGCTCTTATTATACAAGTGTTGTTATTCTAGTAGAGAGTCGTTATAAATCGCTAAATAAATGTTATACAAAAGTGCAAATGAGCTTTTGAGTTCTATAAGAGATAAAAAAATCTCTTCTGTTGAGCTTTTGGAAGCTCTTTTAAGAAGAATAGAAAATATAAATCCACAAATAAATGCTGTTGTAACTTTAGATTCAGAAAGAGCTCTCAAAAAAGCTAAAGAAGCAGATACAGATCTAGCTAAAGGTAAGAACTGGGGTCTTCTCCATGGCTTACCCATGACAATAAAGGATGCTTATGAAGTTGAAGGAGTAGTATCTACTGGAGGCAATCCAATTTGGAAAAATAACATACCATCAAAAAATGCAGAGGCAGTACAGAGACTAGTGAATGAAGGTGCTATTATTTTTGGTAAAACTAACGTACCTTTGAATTCAGCTGATCTGCAAAGCTATAACGAAATATACGGAACGACCAACAATCCTTGGGATTTAGATAAAACACCTGGGGGCTCTTCCGGGGGCTCAGCAGCTGCATTAGCTAGTGGAATGACTCCTCTAGAGTTAGGAAGTGATATAGGAGGTTCGATTAGAACACCTGCTCATTTTTGTGGATTGTTTGGTCATAAACCTTCATACAACATAGTCTCAGAGGTAGGTCATTTACCCCCTCCTCCTGGTTTAGTGCTAACTGGTAATGGTCTCTCTGTAGCTGGTCCTTTAGCAAGATCTCCGGAGGACATAGAATTAGTATTAGGAATTCTAGCTGCTCCCCAAGAACAAGATAATATTGCCTGGAAATTAACACTTCCAGAACCGAGAACAAAAAAAATTGAAGATCTTCGAGTAGCCGTATGGTCTGATGATGAATATGCTGAAGTTGATTCAGAAATTTCTAAACTAATAGAGGAAACTGCTCAAGACTTAAAGTCAGCAGGTGCTAGCGTAGAAAATGCAGCATTACCTTTCAAACTCCAAGACCTAGATACTATTTATAATAACTTATTGCAACCAGTTATGAGTGCAGGAGTACCAAGAGATCAACTTAAAGAAATAGATGAGTTTGCAAAAACAGTATCAGAAGATGACCATTCAACTCATGCTAAGGTAGCAAGAGGAATTTCCATACTTGCTAGAGATCATATGGTTGTACAAGCCCAACGAGAAATGATTAGACAACAATGGAGAGAATTTTTTACTAAATACGACATCCTTTTATGTCCAACTTGCGTAGTGCCAGCTTTTAATCATGATCATGCGAACTTTGCTGAAAGATTTTTACTTATCAATAATAAACAAAGGGAATACTGGAACAGCCTTATCTGGGCAGGACCAGCGATAATGGGTAAACTTCCGGTTACAAATACACCGATAGGATTAACCCAGGCAGGATTGCCTGTAGGAGTGCAAGTTGTAGGTCCTTTTTTAGAGGATAAAACAACCATAGAAGCATCTAAAATGATAAGAGATTTAAGGGGTGGTTTTAAAGTACCACCTGACTTTGAGGAAATATAAATTGAAAGAACATGGCAAAAAACAGATTACTAAATCTATTGAGCTTTACTTTGAGAGTATGTATGAATCTAGCGCTAAAAAAGTTAAAGAAGTTTTTCATGAGGAAGCCAAGATAACCGGATTTATGGAAGGAAAACTTATTCAACATACTGTCAAAAGTTTTGCAGAATTTGTAGCAGCCCAAAAGCCCTCGGCTAAAGAAAAAAATGAAAAGAAATTTCTAGAAATTGTGTCTATTGAGATAGCTGGCTCTACTGCCATTGCTAGAGTTAGAGATGGATATCTTGGAATGATTTTCTTAGATACATTATCCTTTCTAAAAATTAAAGATAAATGGGTGATCTACAATAAACTTTTCCATGTTGAAACTTAAAAGGAGGAAAAATGGAATATAGAAAATTAGGAAGCTCTGGTCTCAAAATCTCTGAACTTTCTTTTGGTTCTTGGGTGACCTTTAACCACCAAGTGGATACTTCATTGGCAGAAAGAATGCTAAGTATATGTTTTGATGCTGGAATTAACTTTTTTGATAATGCAGAGGCTTATGAGGCAGGTGAATCAGAAATAGTTATGGGGAAAGCATTAAAAAAATTAAAACACCCAAGAGATAGTTATTGTGTGTCATCTAAAGTAATGTTTGGTCGTATACCTGGAATGAGAGCACTGCCTACTCAAAGAGGTTTGAGTAAAAAGCATGTAACAGAAGCCTGTCATCAAGCGATGGAAAGGATGCAAGTTGATTATCTAGATCTTTACTTTTGTCATAGGCCAGATCCTGAAACACCTATCAGTGAAACTGTGTGGGCAATGCACAATCTTGTTACCCAAGGCAAAGTTCTTTATTGGGGAACCTCGGAATGGTCTGCAGAACAATTAAAAGAGGCTTACGATTTTGCAAAAGAGAATTATCTTACCCAACCCACCATGGAACAACCCCAATACAATATGCTTGATAGAGCTAGGTTTGAAATAGAGTATAAAGATCTATACACAGACTATGGATTGGGAACAACCATTTGGTCTCCCCTTGCTTCAGGGATTTTAACTGCTAAGTATCTAGAAGAGATACCTGCAGGATCAAGAGCTACTCTAAAAGGATACGAATGGCTTAAGAAGAGAGTTCTAGAAACTGAAAGAGGAAAAGAAAGGTTGGCAGCCGTGAAAGCCTTATTACCTATAGCTCAAGAACTCGGCACTACTATGACAAAACTTGCATTAGCTTGGTGTCTTGTTAACCCCAATGTAAGCACCATGATATTGGGAGCATCAAAAATTGAGCAATTAGAAGAGAATCTTACTTGTTTAGAAGTTTTGCCTTTATTAACAAAAGATGTACAAGACAAAATTCAGTCTATTCTTGGAGGTTTTGAAACAGAGGCTGGAGATCCAGCAGAAGATGGGATAGATTGAAGTCCAGTCTAGAAGCGACTTAGTGCAACTGCACCTGATAAAGATACGCATTCTCATTAGAACAATAGCGTTCTAATCTGTGTTATTTTGATTCTTTTAGGAGAATGAAAATGTCAGAAGCTAAGATTGTCCAAAAATTTCCTTATAAAGAAAGTGTCCAAGCTGAAAAGAGTTATTTCTGGTGCAGATGCGGATATAGTTCTAAACAACCTTTCTGTGATGGGTCACATGAAGGCACAGATTTCCTTCCTGAGAAAGTGAGTTTTGAAGAGAATGATGAAGTTTATTTCTGTGGATGCAAGCAAAGCAAGAAAGGTGCTTTCTGCGACGGTTCTCACCAAAACTTATAAAAGTTTATTGAGCTGGTCTAATCATAGGATGTATCGGAGGGGAGTCCCCTTCTTGAATTTTCTCCATGATCTCAAATCCATATCTCTCATAAAGACTTATATTCTGAGGATTAGATGACTCAAGATAAGCAACTACACCTTGTTTATCTATCTTTTCAAGAGTTTTTTTAAGAATATTAGACCCTAAACCTTTTCCGTGCTTTAGTGGATCTACTCCTAAAAAAGCAAGATACCAATGATCCTCAGCAGGATGAAAAGTACCAAAAATATCAAAGAGCTTAAGTGCTGTTTCAACTCTATCTGAGGGAATAGCTGAGATAGTTGGACCAATACTTTCTGGATCGAGGTGAATCCCGGGTGGATGCCAAATAGCTGAGCCTGAAACTTCATCATCTGCATATACACCCTCGGCAGGTAAACCTGTAGATATAAATTCATCCATCCAAATAGAGAAATTCTTTAAGTAGTCATTAGGATTAGGAAATAACCAACGGATAAAGGGATCAGAAGAAAATGCCATCAGCATTGAGCTTTTTACCGATTCAACTTGATCTTGGTTAATTACAATAATATTTGGCTGTTCCATAGTTCTATCTTATTCTGTTAATTAAGGGTTTGGAATTTAATTTTTGCAACTAATGGAAAGTGATCTGAAACCCCTTCGAAGGTAGAAATATTAAAACTCTTAGGTCTTCTAAACTCTTCATAGGAATTTATATCTTCAAGAAGTAAGTTAATTGATTCGGGATTAAAACTCATCCCCCTATTTCGTGAAATGAGAATGGTATCTAAAAATGACCAATCTTTATTAGGTTCATAGTAATAAGTACCTTTACACTTTCCACAACCTTCTAGATGCGCGACATGCCAAGTTTTAGAAAGATTCTTAAAAGTCTGAAGCTTGTTATCTTCTTCTCTTGTAACGTTAAAATCTCCCAATGCTATGGATGGGTTACTGTTCGATGCAAGAAGCTCATTGAGATAGTTAAATGAGTCTTGTCTCATATCAGAACTGAGATAAGGAGCTGGGAAATGACTACTGTAAAAAGTAACTACGGAACCTTTAATGTTGATATCACTTTGCAATATGGGTCTAGTGTCTCTCTTTCTTGAACTTATCTTAAACTTCACATAATGAAGTTGGGTTTGAAGTATAGGAAATTTTGAGATAAATGCTGAATCTATTCCTCTATAATCCTTTCCCTCTAACAAGACTGCTTCTAGGTAACCAAAGGGTCTTAACTTGTCTAATAACTCTTGTAATACGATTTCATTTTCAACTTCCTGGAGAGCAATCACATCAGGACCTTGACTTTCAAAGGAAGATATTAACGTTACTATGTTTTCTATCTTTCTTACTTTTGCCTCTTCATTCCAATTAAGATTCAGGCACTCTTCTCTCCACTTTTTAACAGAAATTTTCTTGCATGCAGCAACATGTTTACTTCCCCTTTTGTTTTCTAGAGGTAAGAAAGCTTTATCGTCTTTATTTAAGTCATCATTTGTATCAAATAGGTTTTCAACGTTGTAAGTCATTACAGAAAATTCTAAAGAAAAGATTTTCAATGGTAGGACGAGTATAAAAAGAAGAAGTATTTTCATTTATAAGTAGAATATCAAAATTAGGAATTAGGGAGAAATTAAATATGACTGAAATTAATACTGGTACAAAAGATTTATTGGCCTCTAAAGAGAATGGGGTAGGAGTTCTAACTCTTAATAGACCTGAAGCTAGGAATGCCATGTCAGGTGAGATGAATAGTGCACTTCAAGAGTTACTAAAACAGTTTGAAGGAGATCCTGAAATAAGATGTATTGTTCTAACAGGAGCTGGTAAAGGTTTCTGTGCAGGTGGTGATGTTAAAGGGATGGCTTCTTCTGGTGATGGAACTGTAGGTACCAATACTATTGATCAAGCTATACACAGACAAAGAGTGAATCAAAGAGCAACTTCAGGTAAGTTATTTAAGATGCCAAAACCTACAATTGCCTCTCTCCCGGGAGCAGCTGCTGGGGCTGGTCTTTCTTATGCATTAGCGTGTGATCTGAGAATTATGGCTAGCACAGCTATACTTACTACTGCTTTTGCTAGGGTGGGATTCTCAGGAGATTACGGTGGAAGTTATTTCTTAACCCAACTGGTTGGATCGGCAAAAGCAAGAGAATTATATTATCTTTCTGAAAGAATAAATGCAGATGAGGCTCTTAGACTAGGACTTACCAACTGGGTTTGTGAACCTGAAGAGCTAGAAAGGAAGACTATGGAGTTAGCTAGTAAATTGGCTAATGGTCCTTCAGTAGCGTATAGATACATGAAAGAAAACCTTAATAGAGCTATGGGTGGAGATGTAGATGATTGTTTAGATCTTGAAGTAACCCATCATATTCATTGTGGACAAACTGAAGATCATAGAAACGCTACTAGAGCATTTGTAGAGAAAAAAGAACCAGTCTTTAAAGGAAAATAATTAATTAACATGTCAAAGATTACAAATTTTAAAATATCAGTTAGTGATCAAGATTTAAAAGATCTTCATTTTCGATTATCTAACACAAGGTGGCCAAATAAAGAGACTGTAAAGGATTGGAATCAGGGTATTCCCCTTTCCTATATGAAAGAGATTTGCGCTTACTGGTTAGAAGAATATAACTGGAGAGATCGTGAGGAGAAATTAAATCGATTTCCTCATTTCATAACCAGATTAAATGACATAGATATACACTTTATACACAAAGAATCTCCTCATAAAGAAGCTAAGCCTCTTATTATTACGCACGGGTGGCCCGGATCTTTCGTAGAATTTCTAAAAGTTATAGAACCATTAACTGATCCAACTAATTTTGGAGGTAAGGCCGAAGATGCATTCCATGTAGTTATTCCCTCTTTACCCGGATTTGATTTCTCTAGTAAACCTGAGACAACGGGCTGGGGAGTAGAAAAGATTGCTGATACATGGAGTCAATTAATGTCTGTTCTAGGATATAAGGGTTACTTTGCACAAGGAGGAGATTGGGGAGCTCTTGTAACTACCCATATTGGTCTCCAAGATCAAAAAAATTGTAAAGGCATACACCTAAATATGGTAGTGGTATCTCCTGACCCAGAAACTATGCAAGATTTAACTAAATTTGAAGAAAATGCACTTGCATCAATGGGTTTTTATCAAGAGTGGGATTCGGGTTATTCTAAGCAACAAAGTACTAGACCACAAACCGTGGGTTATGGTCTAGTCGACTCTCCTATTGGACAGGCTGCTTGGATTCTAGAAAAATTTTATCAATGGACTGACTGTAATGGCCATCCAGAAAATATCTTAACCAGAGATGAATTGTTAGATAACGTTATGATGTACTGGTTAACACAATCAGCTGCTTCTTCAGCTAGATTATATTGGGAGAGTTTTGGTAATCCCTCTCAAGAAATGGTAAGCATTCCCACAGGCTGCAGTATTTATCCTAAAGAAATTTTCCGCTCTTCTGAGAGGTGGGTAAAAAAAAGATTTCAGGACCTAAGATATTACAATGAGTTAACAAAGGGGGGGCATTTTGCTGCTTTTGAACAACCTGAAATATATGTAGAGGAAATTAGAAAGTTCTGCAAAGAAATAGAATAAAAGAATTACTTCTCTTGCTTAGCTTCCTTTGCTTTTTTCATAGCCTGTCTTACGGTGTAAACTTTCTTCAGATCTTTCTCAGAAGAATTTTTATCTAGTTCTCTAACTCTTATATATTCACCATTATCGTAAGCTGTCCTAAATTGTTTAATGCTTCCCCATGGATCACCAACCCTTCCGCTTGCTCCAAGACCAAAGCCTTCAATTGTAGATCCGTATGTTAGGGCTTGGAGTCCTAGACGGTGTAATAATTTAGGACTTGCTTTCTCAAGAACGTCTGGAGCTACTGAAAGTATCCAATTCTCTTGAGTCCTCGTCCAAGATTTAACATTACTCATAGTCGCAACTATGCGTCTCTTTTTAGTTTTATTAACACCTGTACCATGAAGTAGCCTTCCATCAAACATCATGATAGTTCCAGCCTTAGCTTCGACATTGACAGTAGGAGGCAACTTACCAACTTCCCCTCCACTACCAGCCTTAATAAAAGATTTGTGGCTACCCGGAATAATTAAGGTTCCTCCATTCTTATCGTCAATATCTTGGGGTATAAACATGG
>TARA_B100000686_G_scaffold164947_1_pt1 | contig 27591 bp, 28 predicted proteins | sample TARA_B100000686 | Tara Oceans TARA_B100000686 (sample SAMEA2622733) | marine metagenome | biome: marine biome (ENVO:00000447); feature: marine epipelagic mixed layer (ENVO:xxxxxxxxx); material: "saline water (ENVO:00002010), including plankton (ENVO:xxxxxxxx)" | depth 150 m | reverse complement strand
AATAATTATGGCGGTGAAGCTAGCGACAATGAGGGAGCAGGTATCGTAAATACCTTTGACGGCGGCTTTCTCTTTTTTGGTTATAATGATGGTGGAATGGCTAACATGAGTCACCATTTGCGATTAACCAAAATAGATTCTGAAGGCAACACCGTTTCATATGGCGATTAACGATTAATCATCAAGCTCTGGTATTCACCTGGGGTTTTTTTATAAAAGGAATCAATTTCCACTACAGATACACTGGTCAAACATTAGTAATAGAGGGGACCCAGCCTGCTAAGTGAGCAAGGATTATTAAGATAATATTAAATGATATTATTTATTAATTATAAATTCTATGTACCACATACGAAACAGGAGGATAAAATGAAGCATATTTTCATTTTAATTTTTTTGATAAACCTCATTTATTCAGATACAATTACCGGATATGATCTATATCGCTCACTCAATAAGAAAAATTCCAAAAATATCAATGACTATAATGATTATGAAACTGCTACGGCCTATATAATGGGAGTTATAAGCGCAATGTCACATTCAAGAAAATTATATACAAGTTTAATTGCTGAATATATACCTGATAAAAAAGCAGGAGAAAATCTTGGGATAGCTCTAATGCCTCTTAATAGACAATGGAATACGGAACAATACATTGCAGTTGTACATCATTACATGCGAAACAATCCTCATCATCTCAAATTTTCCGCGACAGAGAATATAAGTCTTGCATTGTTTGAAGCAAGTATTGCATCATCTGGGAAATTATAAATAGAAAAAAAGTATAGAAATAAATTTTCAGATATTACTTTATAGATAAACTAATATTTATAAGAATTACCATTCATTTATATGTTGCCATAATATTTTGTTTTTCTGGATGCTTAAGTTCAAATTATCAAATAATACATACTATCGAACCACAGACCAAGTCTCATATTATTTCTGAAATAAATAACTCAATATCTCGTTCTAATGGAACTGTTGAATTAAACTTATTATATAACAAAAATTCCAGAGAATTAGGTTTAAATTTTCATTATTATGATAAAAATTGGATCTTTATTAAGAGCAACAAATCATTTATGTTCATTTTTGATGATGGTTATATTGTAAGTTTATCTGCATCGGGAAAAATTTTTACAAATATACCTGATAATACTAACCCTCCAGCTATAATTGAAGAATGGGGATTCTTACCATGGACAGAAATTATGATGGAAAAAGTATTGGAAAGAAAATTGATAGGTGTTCGAGTAAATGGAACAAATAGATATATAGAATATGAAAAAAATATTCATAGACTACAGAATAGATGGAAAAAAATGTTGGTGAAATATCCAGATATACATATTCTAAAAGAATAATTTTGTATTTTATAGATATTGTACTCTAAGTGCTTTGATTATTGTTGAAAATAATATTTAACTTTACGTAGCAGTTTCCCTAACTAATTTGAAAGGAGGTGATCAGTTGTCTAATTCTAATAGTACGCTGACCTCCAATGGAGAAATCTACTAGGTAATCTTTAGTTTGAGCTCCAAAGGAGGTCAGCTGCAATAGTCAGCCGGGTATTCCTGTTAGGAATGCCCGTGCTGATAAAACCTTTCTATATAATTCAATAAATTTCACCAGTTCATCCTAACCAATCTTCATAAACTAAAAATAATAGTCTAAACAGAAATAACTAATGTTCTCACTTTTGAAAAATCCAACTTTTCTATTATTCTTCTTCGGTAATATTATTTCCTTGATTGGATTTGGATTTAATCTCGTTGCAGTGAGCTGGTTGGTTCTTGAAAAAACAGGTTCTGAATTAGCTCTCGGTAAGATTATGGCGCTTGGTACAGCACCAGGTGCTATCCTCGCTATATTTTCTGGTATTATTATTGATAAAGTAAATAGAAAATGGTTGATGGTATTTTTAGATGTTTATCGTTTAATAATAATCATAGCATTTATTTTGACTTTGGATCGATCTGGATTTCATATTACTTACCTTTATCCAGTAACTATTCTTATGGGACTTGGGAATTCCTTATTCTGGCCGACTGCCCAAGCGTTTGTACAGGAACTTGTTTCTGAAAGGGATTATTTTCCTGCTAATGCATTATTGTCAGCCAGCTACCAGGTTGGCTCACTTTTAGGTGCTGGAATAGGTGGTATAATTGTTCATTTTTACAGTCCTATCTTAGCTCTGGTTATTAATGCTTTAGCCTATCTTATTTCTGGATTGCTTATTGCTATGGCGCCATTTAAAAAAACCAATACAAATGCAACATCGGAAAAATTATTAAAAGCTATTACAAGGGGTTTTGTGTATTTACAAGAAAAATCAATAATTCTAGTACTAGGACTTTTTACAATTTTATCTGATGTTGCTATCTGGGGTGCACTTTCTGTTCTCACAATTACAATTTCAAAAGATGTATTTTTGGCTGGAACCTGGGGTTACGGACTAATGGATGGCTTGTATGGTATAGGAGCATTAATCTCTACTGTAGCTGTATCAAAAATAAATAATCGTCTAGGTCGAAGAAAATCCCTTATGTTTTGCTACATTATAGCAGGATTAATGTGTTTTATAACTCCACTTGCAAGATCAGTATATTTAGCATCTGTAGCTTATTTTTTTATGGGCCTACACAATAATTCTGCACGTATTATTATTCGCACTGTATTTATGGAAAATATTCCAAATGATATTATGGGAAGGGTGCAAACTATACTTGGTGTATATACGAGATTAATGGTTGTTGGAAGCGCATTATTATCGGGGTGGATAGTAGAGTATCACAACATTATTTTAGGAATGGTTTTTACTAGTATTCATTATGGTTTGGCATTTATCGGTATAATTATTGTTATTTATATGGGAAAAATTTCTAATAATATATTGGACGAAAGGATAAAAAATGCCTGAACTTCCTGAAGTTCAGACAGTGGTAAAATTTTTGAGGGATGATCTGATCGGTGATCGAATAAATCGGATTAAACCAAAATGGCCAAAAGTGCTTTCAAATTTCAGACCAAGCGATATTTCTGTTAAGAACAATTCAAGCTTGATATTAGATGTTACCCGCAGGGCAAAATTTATAATATTTCAATTTCAATCTTTTATAATAGCAATTCACCTTCGAATGACAGGAAAATTATTTTTTCTCAATTCTGGAAAAATACCGAAGCATACAAGCGCGATAATAGAATTAGATAGTGGGAAAAAGCTTATTTTTGAAGATACAAGAAAATTTGGTCGTATTTACTTTTACAATGATTTAAAACCAATTGATGAGAGACACGGACCAGAACCGTTAGGAGAAAATTTTACTATTAACTGGTTTAGAAAAGAATTGAACAGAAGAAAAAGAAATATTAAAGCTCTCCTCCTTGATCAATCCTTTTTGGCTGGTTTAGGAAATATTTATGTTGATGAAAGTCTCTGGGCTTCTGCAATACATCCTTATTCTATTTCAAATGCAATTCCTTCTACCAAAGTCTCCAGACTACACTTCAATATAAAAAGAATATTGCAAGACGCAATAAATGCTAATGGTACAACAATTATCGATTTTTCTTTTTTAAATGGTCAAAGTGGAAGATATAGCAATGAACTTTGTATCTTTGGTAAAGTTGGTAAACCTTGTTTACAATGTGGCCATACAATTAAAAAGCACAAAATATCAGGTAGAGGTACCTATGTATGTGGTAAATGCCAAACTAAATATTTGAAAAAGAGATAAAATTAAATCTTTGTTGATTTAGAGAAATTTTTACAATGTTTATTTGATCTGGTTATCAATTTAAATATATCAATTTTAAATTAGTGTTTTTTTATGAATATTCATGTTAGAGTGTTTAACATTGTATTGTAAAGATTTGGCAATTATTATGATTACAGTTATTTCTCCCGCAAAAAAACTATCAAAAGATTGTAAGGCTATGGATGGATTACAGCATAGTACTTGTGAATTTTTAGATTCAGCAAGTAATCTTGTAACAATCCTGAAGGAATTTGAACCAGATAGATTATCAGATCTTATGAGCATAAGTGAAAATCTATCTATTTTAAACTGGGAGCGATTTCAAAACTGGAGCATTCCTTTTAATGCTGATAAAGCCAGACAGGCAATGTATTCCTTTATTGGTGATACATATTCTGGTTTTGATATAGAATCATTGCCTAAGGATGATATTGAATTTTGTCAAAATCATACTCGAATTTTATCAGGTTTGTACGGTCTGCTAAGGCCATTGGATTTGATCATGCCATATAGACTGGAAATGGGTACGAGATTAAAACATGATAATGGCAATGACCTTTATACATACTGGAACAAAGATATAACCAGATCATTGAATAAATCACTGGAGTTACATCAACACAAAGCTATTATTAATTGCGCATCAGTGGAATATTTTAAAGTTATTGATTTAAATAAACTTCAAGCAACTGTTTGGACACCAGTCTTTAAGGATGTTAAAAAGGGTAAACTTAGAATTATTTCATTTTTTGCGAAAAAAGCACGGGGCGCAATGGCACGGTTTATAGTATCGAATAAAATAGAAAACCCCGAGTTTTTACAGGATTTTGAATGGGATGGATATAAGTTTAACAATGAACTTTCTAACAAATACAGTCCTGTATTTGTCAGAGGTTAATTTCCCAATAATTAAATGATACCTAAGATTAGATATTTAAGATTAATTTTAATTTTTTCATTTTGTACCTTCACATCATTCAATTTATATGCTATTAATCCACCAAATATCGGGGATTTTCCTGATGAATTTTGGGAAAGTATGTATAATCAGGAAATTGGATTACGATATGGAGACCCTGGATGGATCAAAAAGATAAATCAATTTAAAAAGCAATCATTCCGAAATGCTCAACTAGAATTCAATATGCCTGTTCTATTAGGCAAATACGCTGATGTGAGTTCTGTCTATTTTTCCGCTATTGATTTTCAAAATCTTTTATTTGATAATAACCCTGACGGATCCATGAAGGAATATTACAACGAAATTTCTTATGGAAGCTTTACCGTTAATGGTACTGCTGGTGGATGGTATGAATCATCCTATACAATGAATCAGGCTAAAAATAATACTAGATTATTTGTTTCAGAAATTGCTCAAATGGCAGATGCTGATTTTGATTATAGTCAGTATGATAATGATGGCCCCGATAATATACCAAATTCCGGTGATGATGATGGATATGTAGATGGTATTGCAATAGTTTATTCAGGTTGTGGCGCAGAAATCTATCCTGGTAATGATAATTTATGGCCCCATGCGAGCAGCCTTGGAACTAATGAATATACAACAAATGACGCATCTGCTAATGGCGGTTACATAATTGTAAGTAGCTATTTTGTTTCTCCGGAACTTTATGGCGGAGGAGATTGTAACAACAGTATAATTCGTCCGATTGGTGTATATGCACATGAATTTGGTCACATATTAGGATTACCTGATTTATATGACCGAGATGATTCTTCAGAAGGAGTCGGAAATTGGTGTTTAATGGCCGCTGGTTCTCATAATGGTTTTGGAGGTGACACTCCTGCACATATGTCGGCTTGGTGTAAAAAGCAATTGGGTTGGCTGAATCCTACTGTATTTTCTTCCAATATCTATAATATTGAAATACCACAGATAGAAAACAACTCATTTGCAGTTCAAATATGGGAAGATGATTATTTTCAAAGTAGATATTTTTTAATTGAAAATCGACAATTATTTAGTTTTGATGCTGAAATTCCAGGTTCTGGTCTACTTATTTACCATATTAATGAAAATCAAGGATTTGGGCATGATAGCTGGAGTCTAGGATCTGCAAATGATAATGAATTAAATAAATTGGTTGATCTAGAAGAAGCAGACGGTTATGATGATCTGGATAGTTTGATCAATCGAGGAGATAATGGAGATGTCTATCCAGGGTCATCCAACAATTATAATTTCGATAGTAATTCATACCCGAATTCATTTGGTATTAACAACAATCCTACAGGTATAGGTATTTCTAATATTAGTAATTCAGATTCTGTAATGACCGCTGATTTGCAATTAAAATCAAGGAATGGATATGCAATTCTTTATGATCATTCGGGAATGAGTGGTTGGTATATACCTAGCTCTGGAGGTAACAATTTTGCAGCAGTTTTATTTTCAGCAGATACATCAGGGTATTTAACAGAAATTGATATTGGAATCATGGATTATAATTCAGAATGGAATATGAAAATTTATGATTCATTTGATGGTTCAATCCCTGGTACTCTAATAAATGAATCAAATGGATCTGTAGTAGATAGGGGATGGGTATCGGTTGAAATTGATTCAATAAATATTGACTCCGGGCAGGAATTTTTTATCGTTGTTGATTACGGAACGAACTCTAAATCGATTTGTATAGAATATCAAAATGAGGGTATGTCATACTATTCAAATAACGGAATTAATTTTTACCAAAGTAATAATGAATTCAATATTAGAGCTAAAATTACTTCGGATCATTTTGTTGCAAATGATAATAACCTAGAAATTATCCCGCAAAATGTTATTCTTAATAACTATCCAAATCCATTTAATCCATTTACAACCATAGAATTTCGATTGAAAGAGGATTCAAAAGTAACACTTGAAGTATTTAATGTTAAAGGTAATATAATCAGAAGTTTAATTAATAATATTAAACAATCTGGGTGGCATAGAGTAAAATGGGACTCACGTAATCAAGAAGGAAAAATTGTCCCGAATGGTGTTTATTTTTATACTATAACTGCGAATGATATTGCTTATACGAAAAAAATGTTATTTATTAAATAATCAGTTATCCGTATGGATTTTTATTCCAAGATGACTTGAAATTAATTGAACAATTTCAATCTCGGATGACATAACAATACCGTCGGCTTCAATCAGTCTGCTAATTTTCAAGCATAGTTTTTTTATTTCACCTTTAGGCATTAACACTTTAATCCTATCCAATAATTTTATGATATATCCTTCACGATCCTTACTATTCTTAGAGTTTAGCATATTGTATGCTTCTTTTAAAAACCTTTCAGCCCTTTGCTCAGAATGCTCTGGGAAAAGTTCAGATATAGCTTTAAACCAAGACACACGCTCTTCATATCCAGTCTGTCCATCTGATAATTGAACAGCTGCAAATAGATGCGTGACCGACTCTAAAGGAGACATTTCTTCAGGGATTGTTATATTTCCATAACTATTTTTTCGAAACAAGGACAAACTACATTTTATCCCATTCTGATTTAGTATGAGTTTTCATACTTAGCGCATGAATTTCATGTTTCATAAGCTCACCCATGGCTTCATAAACCTTTTTATGTCTATTTATCAATGTTAAACCTTCAAAACTATTGGAGACAATTATTGCTTCAAGATGAAAACCTCCTTCATGCAATTCATGGTTTAAGTGCCTTCCTGTAAAATCTTTTAATTCAAAATGGAGAAGGTCTAGATTATTTTCAAGACGTGTTTTTATTTCATGTTCGATAGACATTGTATTTTCACCTGATTTAATTCAATTTTAGTATATGACTGACCCTAAATTATTCAAACTCAGCGAAAAAGATAAACAACATTATAATAAATTAATTGAAAAAATTGATTTAGATAGTAAAAATCAAATACTTAGTGTTATAGGCCCGAAGATTTCATCAATGATAGATGAAGGTGATTTAAATAATATTGAGGCTAATTTAATAAAAGATATATCTGACCTCCTTGGTATATTGGAACTATATCCAGATCTTCCACATCATTCGATTAGACGAATTTTATTTGCTATTTCTTATTTTTGTAATGAAGAAGATGAAATTCCGGATATTATCCCTAACTACGGATATCTGGATGATGCTGCAGTTGTACACTGGGTAGTAGATAGCTTAAAAAAAGAACTTCCTATAATGCCACGAGCTTAATTAAGATTTATTCTGTTGAATCTTTTAAACTTGACTTAAAATCTTCTTCAGAATATTGCCATTGACAAGGAGCGCACCACCATGGCTTCCCATAGTAGTTTTCTTTATTTTCTAAAAGTTCAAGAGAATTATTACATTTTGGGCAATCTCTTTTTGATCCTTTTTCTGGCCAAGAATAATCTGGCTTGTATTTTAAACCATCTTCAAAAGTATGATGCGAATCCATGCTTGAATTTATAAAAAAGTATTGTTACTCAAACTATGAATATTAAGTAATAACAAATAATAGAAAAAGTAAGACTCCAAATAGACCAAACCCCATTACTGATTGGAGTTTAAATTCTTTTTCCATTGCCTGTACTTGAGCTAAATAATGGTCATAAAATAGAAATACTTCAAGTGTATCATTGGAGGCAACATAAACACGTTTTAGACCATCAGTTAAATTTTCTCTAACTTTTTTATGTTGTATTTCTGGAGGTATATAACCTACTTCATGAAAGCCTGGTATAACTGGAATTGGTTTTTCCAAAGGATGGGACCCAACAAAAATACCATCAATAAAAAACGGAACATCCATACTATCAGTCTTTATATCTATGAATCCGAAAGATTCAAGGTCAGAAAGATTTCGCGCTAAGTTGATATTTAGCAAAAAAAAGAACGTAACTGTACAAAAAAAAGTGTTTCTCATTGGTCTCAAATTATTTTTTACTCTCCATGAAAGCAAATAAGTAAATTTCTTTTCTTATGAGTACAATTTTTCGACATAATAATATCCTGATTATTAGTTTTATACTAATTTTCTCATCCTGCGCTTATTTCAATACACTTTATAATGCGCAACAATATTTTAACGAAGCTGAGAAAATAAGGTTAGAGAAAGAAGGAAAAGCAATTCCTTTGTCAGCAATGGATAAATATTCGAAAACTATTCAAAAATGCCAAAAATCGTTATCAAAATATCCAGATTCTCGCTGGAGAATTGATGCTTACCTTCTTATGGGAAAAGCTACATATTATAGAAAGGATTACGAAACTGCAGTATCTCATCTTAATGAGGCAATAGAAAATGGAAATGAGAATCAAATTCATGAAGCAAATTACTGGGCGGCACTCTGCAAGTGGAAAAAAGGTAGTTCTCAAGTAGCAGTTCTAGAATTAAAAAGATTATTGACAATTTCAAAAGATAATAGAATCAAAGCAAGGTGTCATTTATCACTGTCAGATATTGCACTGGAAGAATCAAGAACTGAAGAAGCATTGGATCATCTTGAGCGCGGTGCAAAAATTACAAAAGACCGTGCTCAACGCGGCGTAATCTATGGTCAGTTAGCAGAATTAGCATTTAAAAAAGGTAATTATATAATTGCCAACTCAGCTTATGAAAAAGTAATAACAAATTCACTGGCTAAGGATAAGGTAGAACACGCCCATCTTCAAATATTAAAAATGTTACGCTTAAACAATAATTATCGATCAGCTTCCAGAAAATTAAAAACAATGCTGACTAATGAAAAATTTAAAAATATAGGTGGGAATCTAGAACTTGAGCTTGCAAAATTATACAAACATCAAGGAGAAATTGATGAAGCTGTAAACAGATTATTAACAATTGTAAACGATAGACAACGTACACCAGTATCAGCAGAGGCTTATTATCTTTTAGGCCAAATATATTCTGATGAAAAATGGGAGCCGAAAAAGGCAAGAGACTATTATAAACAAGTTAGTAAAGAATCAGCAAAATCTATTTACAAACCTTCATCCATCAGTAAAATCACATCTATTGATAAATATTTAACATCTTTAGATAATTTAGAAAAGTTTAGCTTGGAGCTAATTTTAATAGATTCAACTGACTCTTTAGCTTTAAACAATTCTGATACAACCCAACTAAAAGAATTAAATACTATACCTAAACAATCTAAACCAGAAATCTTATATCAATTGGGAGATTTAGAGGCGTTTACTTTTGAAAGACTTGATAAAGGAATTGGTTATTTTAATCAGATAGTTCATGAACATTCTGATTCTCCATTTCATTCAAAAGCTTTATTTACATTGACATTAATCTATAGAAATTTAGGAGATACACTAAATGCTATTCAAAATGAAGAGACTTTGTTAGATAAATATCCTAACTCAGATTTTTCATCACATCTTCGTTCCGGAATAGAAATAATTGACGGGCCCGAAGAATTACTTTATCGAAAAGCAGAAAAACAGTGGTTATATAATCCTGATTCAGCTAGGCAATCATTTAGAACTATAATTAATTATTTTTCTCAGAGTGAGCTATCAAGTTCTGCCGCCTACTTTCTTGGTTTTGAATTTGATAATTCAGCTGAAATTGATAGCGCTGTAAAATATTATTCCTGGATTAAAGATAATCATCCTAATTCTGATCAAGCCATCCCAGCTAAAGATAGGTTAAAAACCTTGCAATTGATTATCTCAGAAATAAATCCAGATACTTCAAATGTTAACAAAGATAATAAAATAGAAAATTGACGACATCATTCTTATCATTTTTTTATAGATCGATACGTTTAATAACAACAAAAGTAATATATTCTTTTCAGAAGTTTTTCTTTATTCCTCTTGATCTTGAGTCTGCTGTTAATTTTGGAGATAAATCTTTAGTAATTATTACGACATCAATTCCATATGTTTTCAATTACCAAATTCCAAAAAATATAGAAGTGGAACTCTTTGATCTAAAATTTCCATCACCACTTACCGCTGCTTCATTTAAATCTGAAATAAAAATTTTAGATTTTTGGTTAAACTTAGGTTTAGGAAGTATTACTTTTAAAACCATAAAAAAAGAAGAAAGAAGTGGTAATAAACGTCCTCGCCTACAAGAAATAAAATCTAATGGACATTCAGGATTATTAAACTCCATGGGGTTGCCTGGACCAGGGATTGAAAAATTTATAGATGAAATATCTAATTCAAAAATATGGGAGTATGGAAGGCCTCTCGGTATCAGTATAGGAGGGGATTCGCCAGAAGAATATATTTTCAATATTAAAAAATTAATCAAAGGACTAAGAGAAAAGAATAATTATTTTATAGAGATAAATATTAGTTGTCCAAATACTGATACAGGAAAATCTCTGGCTGATGATTTAGAAAATTTAAATACTGTTCTTAATGCGGTACGCAAGATTACTTCTCAGGTTATTGGAGTGAAAGTTTCTCCAGACTCTGAATTTAAATCACTTTCAATTATAGGCGAAATTGTAGGAGATTATCCAAAGATATTTATAAATGCTGGAAATACTCAATATAAAACAATCAATGAAGTTGGAATTAATAAGAAAGATTTTTCTATGCCTGGCGGTGGTTTATCTGGACCAATGATTTTCCCAAAAATAATAGAAATGGTTCAACTATTTAAAAGAATGGAATTACCTATAATGGCTACCGGAGGTATTTCTTCAATTGATCATGTCAAAGCTGTCAAAGATGAAGGCGCAATTCTATTTGGTATGGCTACATCATTAGTAATGGATCCATTTTGCATACCCAGGATTAATAGAAAACTGTAATGCTTACTGTCGTTTTGTATGAGCCTCAAATTCCTCCTAATACTGGTAATATAGGCCGTTTATGTGCAGCTACAGAAACAAATTTACATATCGTTGGTGATATTGGATTTGATTTGGATAATAAAAAAATGAAACGTGCTGGGCTGGATTATTGGAAACATATTAATTTTGAATATTATCCGGACCTAAACAAATATCACCAAAATATGGTAGAATACAATCGATTTCATCTTTTAACGACTAAATCTCCATATTCATACACTTCAAGGAAATTTATGGCCAATGATTTTATCGTATTTGGAAGTGAAACTGCTGGTATCAATGAAAAATTATTAAAAGCTCATTGGAATTCCACCTGTACTATTCCGATTAAAAACCTCAATATACGTAGCTTGAATCTTGCGAACAGTGTTGGTATTGTTGTATTTGAAGCCTTGCGTCAGATCGATGAAAATAATATTTAATATATTCCTTTCAATTTGTATAATTCCATTTGGCTGTTCCAACTCTCCTAGGTATAGAATTAACGAAGGATCAAATAGCAAAACTCATCAAACAAAAATATTAAATTCAAAAAATTATAAATCAAATTATAAACATAAAAAAATTATGAATGGAATCAGCTCTTTTTATGCAGAAGATTTTCATGGTAAACTTACTGCTAATGGAGAGGTTTATGATATGTATGGTCTTACCGCTGCTCATAAAACACTGCCACTAAATACTATTTGTAGAGTTACAAATCATGAGAATGGAAAATCGTTAATATTAAGGATAAATGATCGAGGTCCTTATATAAAAGGAAGAATACTTGACTGCTCATACGGAGCTGCAAAGAAACTTGGATTTGTAAACCAAGGTACGACGAAAGTTAAAATTGAAGTAATTGAATGGGGAGACAACAAATATATGAAACACAGGAAAAATAATTCTTGAAGAATATATATATGATTGTAAATCCTCATAGCGGACAAAAACGAGGACAATCAATTCTTGAGGGAGTAAAACCTATTTTTCACAATCATAATATAAATTTAAAAATACTTGAAACCAATAAAGCAGGGCACGCGCAGGATTATGCATATAAATTAGATTACAAAGGGTATGATGGATTATGCATTATAGGAGGAGATGGAACCATGCATGAAATCATAAATGGTATGTTTAAACGTCCAGATAAAAAAAAATTACCAATTGGATTGATTACAGGAGGCACTGGCAACTCTTATATGCATGACTTAAACTGTCTAGATTCCTTAAGTGCCGCAAAACGAATAGTCTCAGGAAAATCCCGAGATATCGATATTGCTGAAATTAATAGCAATGGTGAAATTCTATATAGTTTTAATGTTGTTGGTTGGGGAATGCCGACCGATATAACAATGTTAGCCGAAAAATTAAGGTGGCTAGGTGGGCAAAGGTATAATATTGCAGCTATAATAGAAGTATTAAGGCATAAACAACGTCTGGCAAAGATAAATATTGATGGTAGTGTATTTATAGATGATTTTTGCTTTGTATTGGGCTGCAATACTATTCATACTGGAAAAGGCATGAAAATGGCTCCTCTTGCAACACTTAATGACGGTATGATTGATTTAATAATTGCTAGAAAAGCAAGCAGAATAAAACTATTAAGATTATTTCCAAAACTTTTCAGTGGTAAACACATTATTGATCAGATTGTAGATTACCGACAGGTAAAGGAGTTCACTGTCATGCCAATTGATGACTGTCCAATAACTATTGATGGAGAAATTTTAGGTCGCACTCCAATACATGTAAGGGTAATTGAAAAAGCTCTCAAAGTATTAGTATAACAATGTATGAATTTTAATATGAATTTAATGAAAGGACGTTATTTAATTATTTTAATTGGCATACCATCATGGCTCTTCCTTATTTGGCTTGGTAGTTATTTTTATACCCTTTTCATTTTAACAGTTATGGTTCTGTGTTTATATGAATTCTATATGGTTACAATGTTAAATAACAAGGATACAGAAATAATAGGATATATATTTTCTATTATTATTGCAGGATTTTTCCATAAACAACCCCAATTAAATACCTTGCAATTAATAGGTATTTTAGTCCTTACTATTCTATTTATATATATTTGGCAATTATTTATTATTAAAGAAAATCCAACAAAAAATATCTCATTGCTTTTGTATAGTATTTTTTATATTCCAATTCTTTTGGGGACATGCATTTCTCTGCGGAATTTTGATTATGTAATGGATGCAAATATTACATTTGCCATTGTAGCATCAGTATGGGCCTGTGATGCAGCAGCGTTTGTTATAGGATCAATTTGGGGATCAAAAAAAATATTTCCTAGAGTTAGTCCCAATAAATCTTGGCTTGGCAGTATATCAGGACTTTTAGCAGCGATTCTTGTATTTTATATTTTTCACAAATTAGACTCTTTAGGAGCATTATTTAATTTCAATAATGCCATAACTATGGGTGTTATAGTAGGAATATTTGGACAGGTAGGAGACTTTTATGAATCCTTATTGAAAAGAAACGCTGGAATTAAAGACTCTGGTGATTTACTTCTTGGACATGGCGGAGTATTAGATCGATTTGACTCAATGATTTTTGCAAGTCCATCGATATTTATTTATATCCATTCTCTTTTTTAATATAATTAATTCCCATCAATTTATAATTAATATTCACTGGAATTTTTAATGAAAAATACACTAAAACACGCATTTTCAATAGATGATTCTGAATCTTTTAAACCTAATGAAAAACAAAAATTAATTATTGATAAAGTTTGTCGTGAAGTGGTTAAGCGCCATTTGGCACTTCCAGCACAGATTATGTTAGAGACATTTCGACCATTGAATTATATAGGATCCCAGTTATTGCATTTTTTTCAACCGATTATTACTACAGTTTTAAAAAGAGATGGATATGTTGAGTTCACTGCTTTTTTGGAAAAAAGAGGTAGCGTTGATTATTTATGTGGTCAAATAAAAAAGATTCAAGATGAGCAAGATAAATATCCGCAAAAGAAAAAAGGATAGTATTATCTTTTTATAATTGAAAAAAACAATATAGAAAATAATGAACTTGGATAATATTAATAATATTAAGGTTATACTAGCTACGGATTGCGGTAGCACCACCACTAAGGCAATTCTGATTCAAAAATTAAATGGTCAATATAGACAAACGCATCGGGGAGAAGCTCCATCGACAGTAGAAGAGCCATTTGCTGATGTTACTGTTGGTGTATTGAATGCAGTGACTGAAGTTGCAGAATTAGCAGGAAGAAAGTTAATTAATCATGATGGAAAAATAATTACACCAGCCAAAGGAGAAAACGGTTGCGATATTTACATTTCCACTTCGAGTGCTGGCGGAGGTTTGCAAATGATGGTTGCTGGTGTAATTAGGGAGATGACTGCGGCAAGCGCAAAGAGGGCTGCTTTAGGAGCTGGTGCAATTGTAATGGATGTAATAGCTTCAAATGATAAGAGACAACCGCATGAACAAATCCAGCGAATTAGAGAACTCAGGCCCGATATGATTTTACTTTCTGGCGGTACAGATGGTGGAACAAAGACTCATGTGGTCAAAATCGCTGAATTAATTGCGCCTGCCAAACCTCAACCGAGATTCGGTGCAGAATATCAACTTCCACTAATTTATGCAGGAAATAACGAGGCATCCAATAATATACAACAAATATTTAAAGATGATTTTGAATTATCAATTGTTGAAAATCTGAGACCAACATTAGAACAGGAAAACCTAAGTCCGGCGCGTGATTCTATACATGATCTATTTCTTGAACATGTAATGGCACATGCCCCAGGTTATAATAAACTTATTGAATGGACTGATGCTCCTATTATGCCTACACCTGGTGCCGTTGGAAATATTTTACAAACGATCGCTAAAAAACGTAAGATTAATGTTGTTGGGGTAGATATTGGTGGAGCTACTACAGATGTTTTTAGTGTGTTTGATGGAATTTTTAATAGAACAGTAAGTGCAAACCTCGGTATGAGTTATTCTATTTCTAATGTTTGCGCTGAAGCAACGATGGAAAATATAATGCGTTGGATACATGTGGAAATGGATGAAAGAGAACTCCGTAATCGTGTAAAAAATAAAATGATTCGGCCCACCACAATTCCTCAATCTCTTGAAGCTCTTATCTTTGAACAATCAGTCGCCAGAGAAGCACTCCGACTAGCTTATGTTCAACATAAAGAATTTGCCACAACACTAAAGGGTATTCAACAGCAACGAACGGTTGGAGATACTTTTAGCCAAGAAGTTGGAGGACAAACTATAGTTGACAATATAAAGCTTGATCTATTGGTTGCATCAGGAGGAGTCCTATCTCATGCCCCCCAGATGCAGCAAACTGCAATGATGCTTATTGATTCCTTCCAACCAGAAGGAATAACTTCCTTAGCCAAGGATAGTATTTTTATGATGCCTCATCTAGGAGTTTTATCTCAGGTGCACAAACAGGCCGCAATGGATGTATTTGAAAAGGATTGTTTAATTTATCTAGGAACAGTTGTTTCACCAAGAGGAGTCGATAAAAAAGAAAACCCGTGTTTTCAGTACACTATTAAATCAACAACAATCAACGAAGAAGGTGAAATGCTTTTTGGAAATATTAAATTATTTCCTCTAGGTATGGATGAAAAGGCAGAAATAACAATTCAACCATCTAAGGCTTTTGATATGGGTTTAGGCCCTGGAAAAAGCATTACAAAAAAAATTAGAGGTGGAACAGTTGGTCTTATTTTTGATGCAAGAGGGAGACCATTATCATTTGCAGATAATTCAGACGAAAATATGCAAATTGTAAATACTTGGATTAATGATTTGCTTATTTACCCTAAAATTGAAATTAATACTCCATCAAAGGATTCAACTAAAGATTCATCAAAAAAGGCTCATGCTTATACACCAGGACTCCAGGTAACTCGCTTTGCGACACTTACCCAAAAAAGAATTCTCCCTATACCAGGCAAGGTTTTGGTGAAGCTAGGAGACCTTGTAGATTCTAAACAAATTGTAGCAGAAACATTTATGCCAGGTGATATTTTTCCAATCAATCTGGCTAATCAATTATCTATGCCTCCAGGAGATGTTCCGGAATGTGTAACTGTAAAACTTGGTGAAAAAATTAATGAAGGAGAAATACTGGCAGAGACCAAAGGAATATTTGGTATGTTTAAAACTGTATATAAATCACCCTTCAGCGGTACCGTTGAAACTATTTCAGATGTTACAGGCCAAATCATATTACGCGGCAAACCCCATCCAATAAATATTATGGCTTTTATGCCAGGAAATATTATTGAAATAATAGAAAATCAAGGCGTTATAATTGAAGCAGATGTTTCATTTATCCAAGGGATTTTTGGAATTGGTGGTGAAACTTTTGGAAATATTATAATGGCTTGTAAAACTCCTGATGATGAACTGACAGCTGATAAAATCCATGTAGATATGAAAAATTCTATAATTATTGGCGGAGCTCGGATGACTTCGGATGCGGTTGAAAAAGCTATAGATATAGGTGCTGCTGGAATTGTATCTGGTGGAATTGATGATCATGATCTAAAAGATATACTTGGATATGATCTTGGAGTGGCTATTACAGGTTCAGAAAAACTTGGAATAACCTTAATTATTACGGAAGGTTTTGGTGATATATCTATGGCTGAGCAAACTTTTTCCTTATTTAAAGGAAGTGCTGGAATAGAAGCATCCATTAATGGTTCCACGCAAATTAGAGCAGGAGTAATACGCCCATCCATAGTTATTCCTTTGGATAATTCTGTACCAACTCCTGATTTTGATAAAAACAATGATTCAGGTATACTAGAAATTGATTCCCCTGTAAGAATTATTCGTGATCCATATTTTGGGAAAATTGGAAAGGTATTTTCCTTACCTTCTAGTCCTCAAAAATTGGAGTCTGGAACAAAAACTCGCGTTCTGGAAGTTATTGTGGAGAATAGCGATATTCTAACTGTGCCTAGAGCCAATATAGAAAGAATAGAAGGACATGATTTAAAATGAATATAAAATATTCCCATTTCTTTTTCTATTGTTTTACAATAATAAACACTACCTTAATCAGCCAAGTACTAAATGAATCAGCAATTTCCCCACCAAGTAATCTTCGTGCTGCAGATCATCCTTGGGATCATGGGGAAAAAATTGACCTAGTATGGGAAATATCAAAAGATGATCCAGATGATGTGGCATTTTATTCAATATCAATGTCTGATTATAATGACCCAGACAATTTTTATTTTGTTAATAAGGTAAATGCCGGAACCGCCAATTATACTGTTGATAAATTAGAAAGAAAAAAATTATATAGTTTTAGAGTGCATTCTATAGATAAGAAAGGTAATATTTCGAATCCAATACAAACTTCTGCCTATATTTCACCTATCCGTCAATGGTTTGATGGAAGGCGTTTTCCTTTATTTATTATTACTGTAATATTTTGTGGATCTGTCATATACTGGATATATCATGCTCGAAAAGGACGTCCACTTCAAATTAGAAAGATTGCAGGTTTAGAAGCAGTGGATGAAGCGGTGGGAAGGGCTACAGAAATGGGTAGATCGGTTCTATTTATTCCTGGTATTCAGGATATGAATGAAATTCAAACAATTGCTGGGATGACAGTTCTTTCAAGAGTTGCAAAGGTGGCAGCTGAATATGATGCGAAAGTTGAAGTTCCAACCAGTAGATCGCTCGTAATGACAGCGGCTCGTGAAACTATACAAGCTTCATTTTTAACTGCAGGAAGACCCGAATCCTATAATCAGGATCTTGTATATTATGTTACTGATGAACAATTTGGTTATGTTGCTTATGTTCAAGGAATGATGGTACGTGAAAAACCAGCGGCCTGTTTTTATATGGGTGCATTTTTTGCAGAATCCCTTATTCTTGCTGAAACTGGAAATACAATAGGCGCTATTCAGGTAGCTGGTACAGCCATGCCTGCACAATTACCATTTTTTGTTGCAGCCTGCGATTATACATTAATTGGAGAGGAATTTTTTGCTGCATCTGCTTATTTATCTGGTGAACCAGATCAAATAGGCAGTCTTAAAGGTCAGGATATTGGAAAAATTATCGTAGCTGCCGGTATCATTATAGGGGCAACTCTTCTAACACTAGGTTCCTTAATTGGAATAGAAACAACACTTGGTAGTACTTTTATTTCAGCAGCTGAATATCTAAAATCTGTAATTCTTACGTAATGAGAGGTTAATAGAATATATGAAAAGAAACATCCCATTATTAATCACAGCTTTGGGTGGGTTTATTTTGATTATTGCTTATTTTATTCCGGCAACCCAGGGATGGGGTGAAGTAGCAGCAATCTGGTTTGATATTTTAGCTTCTATAGCTTTTATTTTAGGAGGAGGTAACCTGTTAAAAATTCATTTGCAAAAGATTTCTGATAGAAGCATTGGGTGGGCTTATTCTGCTATAACCATTTTCGCTTTTCTTGCAACTTTAATTGTTGGATTAGGAAAAATTGGAGTTAATCCAAATCCGCAGTATCCAGATATAATGTTATCTGGACATTATCGAGAAATTGGGAGTCCATTTTGGTGGCTGTATGAATATGCATTCAAACCCTTGACCGCTACCATGTTTGCCATGTTAGCGTTTTATATTTCTTCAGCAGCATTTAGAGCATTCCGTGCAAAAAATATAGAAGCAATATTACTTCTTGGTACCGCCTTTATTATATTACTTGGTAGAACCTTTGCAGGTGTTTATATAACAGCATGGCTTCCAGATTGGATGTCCGGTCTTCGAATAGAAAATCTAACTGTCTATATTATGAGTGTTTTTAATACAGCTGGGAATAGGGCCATTATGATAGGTATTGCGCTTGGAATCGCTTCAACTTCATTAAAAGTATTGCTTGGAGTTGATCGTTCCTATCTTGGTTCAGGAGAAGATTAAAAGATGTATACTTTATTAAAAGATCTTGATAAGCGATGGATATTCCTTCTTATGTTCCTTTCAGTTTCAATTCCTATTTATATTATTGCAAAAACTGGAAAAACTTTTCCTGAAGTACCTACATTATTATCTAAATCTGTTTTTGAATCAATAGAAAATTTAAATGAAGGAGACCCCGTACTTTTATCATTTGATTTTGATCCAGCAAGTGAAGGAGAATTGGGTCCTATGGCTACCGCATTTGTTAAACATTGTTCAGAAAAAAAATTAAAAATGTACTTTATGGCCCTTTGGCCTGTAGGCCCGCAAATGATTGATGATGCAATTGCTAAAGTAATTCATCAGGATTTTCCAACCCTTTTATATGGAAAGGATTATGTAAATCTTGGCTTTAAACCAGGAAATGAAGGTGTAATTAAGGTTATTGTTACAGATTTACGTGAATTATTTACTACAGATGACATAGGTACCAGTATTGATGATATACCGATGATGGAAAAAATTGAAAGTGTTCAAGACTTTGATCTTGTAATAAATGTAAGTGCAGGCTATGCGGGTACTAAAGAATGGGTACAATATGGTTCAACACCTTATCCTGATAAAATAAAAATTGTTGCAGGTTGTACAGGGGTACAGGCGCCACTTTTGTATCCATACATTCCGAATCAACTGCCAGGTCTATTAGGAGCTATAAAGGGTGCTGCTGAGTATGAAAAACTGGTAATAGATAAATACGGTGGTGAAAATCCAGATCCAAAATATTTAGAAGCAAAAAGGCGAATGGGACCACAACTTGTTGCCCATTTACTGATTATTCTTCTAATTATTTTGGCAAATTATATATACATAGTTGAAAAAAGAAAAGGTATGAGTGCATGAAGCGTGAAACAATAATTTCCATTTCTTTACTTTTAATGGGTGTCATTTATTTAACAGGGAGAGCAGTATTTAGTGAACATGGAATGGGTAAAGCATATGTCAGAGCTGTAGAAATTGATTCCAAATCTATATCTAAACCAGAATCGGTTAATGTATCATCTGGAAAAATCGCAGAAAAAAGCTGGACGAAGTACGAAAATGCAACGCAAAGAAGCTATTTTGAAGCTATGGAGAAAGATCCAAATCAAACCGAATATCAATTTAGCATGTCAAGAACAATAGGTATATGGATTGCTGCACTTTTTACACTATTCATATTATCATTTTTATACAAAGATAATCCATTATACAAGATTGCAGAATCTGTAGTAGTCGGAGTATCAGCAGGGTATTGGATGGTGGTTGGTTTTTGGACTACAATTGTTCCTAATCTTTTTGGAAAGCTATCTCCTAATTGGGTGAAAAAATGGGCAATGCCTGGGCTTGATACTGAAGCAGAATTAATATATCTAGTCCCTCTAGTTATGGGAATTATGCTCCTTTGGAGATTAGCTCCCAAAGGAAGTTGGATTAGTCGCTGGCCACTTGCATTTATAATTGGGACAACTGCGGGAATTCGTCTGATTGGATTTCTACATGCAGATTTCTTAGGCCAAATTAGAAATACAATTATGCCTTTGATAGTCATTTCCCCAGATTCAGGTTTTTTATTTTGGGATTCTTTAAAAAATATCATCATCATAATAGGTGTTTTATCTACAATTGTTTATTTCTTCTTCTCAATTGAACATAAAGGCTATGTTGGGAAAACTGCAAAACTTGGTATATGGTTTTTGATGATTACCTTTGGTGCCGCTTTTGGCTATACTGTAATGGGAAGAATAGCCCTTCTGGCTATACGTATTGAGTTTTTATTAAATGATTGGTTATGGATTATTGATCCTAGCCAATCAAGAATTCTAATGTAATAATAGTTTTAAATAGCAATATTTTATCAAGCAATAGCGTATTTAATTAAAAATAAAGACCGTAAGTTTAGCACTCTTCACAAATTATATTAATTTAAATTATTTGAATGGACATATTAACTAGGTTAGGTATTAACGATAAAAATTCTGGTGCTTGTTCAGGACCAGGAAAATGGCATAAAACAACTAACGAAGGTGAGATTAATTCAATTAATCCTGCTAATGGGAAAACTATAGCATCAGTTTTTCTTTGTTCAAAACAAGATTATAAAACTGTGGTCAATGACTCTATTGAAGCATTTCAGGAATGGAGAAAAGTTCCAGCTCCAGAAAGAGGACAACTCGTTCGAAAAATGGGTGAAGCTTTAAGAGATAATAAAGATGCTTTAGGAAGTTTAATTTCTCTAGAAATGGGAAAAATTAAGCAAGAAGGGGATGGTGAAGTTCAAGAAATGGTTGATATTGCCGATTTTGCAGTTGGTCAATCAAGGATGCTCTATGGAAAAACAATGCATTCTGAACGAATTGATCACCGTATGTATGAGCAGTGGCACCCTCTTGGTGTTATAGGAGTAATTAGTGCTTTTAATTTTCCCGTCGCAGTTTGGAGTTGGAATGCATTTATTGCTGCTATATGTGGTAATACGACAATCTGGAAACCATCATCATCAACGCCTTTGTGTACTATCGCTGTTCAAAATATCTGTAATGAAGTATTATCTTTAAATAATTCTCCTAATATCTTTAGTACAATCATTGGTAAAGGATCCGTAATCGGTGAGACTCTAATTAACGATCCTAATATTCAACTTGTGTCTTTTACAGGATCAACAAAAATGGGTCGCCATGTTAGTGAAACAGTTTCTAATCGTTTTGGTAAAACAATTTTAGAATTAGGGGGTAATAATTGTATCATAGTAGATGAAACAGCTGATCAAGATATGGTAATTCCCGCCATAGTATTTGGTTCTGTTGGTACTTCAGGCCAAAGATGTACCAGTACACGTCGTGTTATTGTTCATGAATCTTGTTATGATGAAGTGAAAAAAAGACTAGTTAATGCCTATGAACAGGTGCAAATAGGGGATCCATTGGAAGGCGAAACTCTTATGGGACCTATAATTAATGAGCAAGCTATTAATGATTATAATAATGCCATATCCCAAGCAAAAGATTTAGGAGGTGTTGTTTTATATGGTGCGGAAAAAATTGATGGTCCAGGATATTATGTAAAACCAACTATTATTAAAGCAGAAAATGAATGGGACATAGTTCAAAAAGAAACATTTGCTCCAATTCTTTACTTAATGACATACACTCATCTTGATGAAGCAATTGCAATGCAGAATAATGTTCCTCAAGGACTATCTTCATCAATGTTTACGTTAAACATCCAAAATGCAGAAAAGTTTTTATCGTCCGTAGGAAGTGATTGCGGTATTGCAAATATTAATATTGGAACTTCAGGTGCAGAAATTGGAGGAGCTTTCGGCGGGGAAAAGGAAACTGGAGGCGGACGTGAATCTGGTTCTGATTCTTGGAAGCAATATATGCGGAGACAAACCAATACTATTAACTGGAGTAATCAGCTACCGTTAGCTCAAGGTATTGAATTTAAAATTTGAAAAAAATGGATATAGAATGAAAAAAATTAATTATAGGAATGCAAAAGAAACAATATCTCAACGGATATTAGCTGATGGTATGGATCTTATCATTGATCTGGATAAAAGTCATGGTTCCTGGCTTGTTGATGGAAGAGATGGTCGTGAATATCTTGATCTTTTTTCTATGTTTGCATCAATGCCAGTAGGTTACAATCACCCTTATATCATTGAAAACAAGGAGCGTTTAGTTCGATCTACAATAAATAAACCGACAAATTCGGATATATATTCAATGGAAATGGCTCAGTTTATTGAAACCATGGGAAATGTAGCGCAACCTAGTTATTTACCCCATGCGTTTTATGTCGAAGGTGGAGCTTTAGGAGTAGAAAACGCATTAAAAACAGCTTTCGACTGGAAAGTTCAAAAAAATATTTCTAAAGGGATTGAAGGGAAAGGAAGTCAAATTATTCACTTGTCAGATTGTTTTCATGGACGAACTGGATACACTTTATCTCTTACTGACTCTCCGGATAAACGAAAAACTAAATTTTTCCCGAAATTTGACTGGCCCAGAGTTATTAACCCTAAAATTAATTTTCCTATGAATGATTTAAATCTTGAAAAAGTTAAATCTTTAGAGGATGAAAGTATACGTCAAATTAAAGATGCCATTCATGACAATGAAAATGATATAGCTGCATTAATACTTGAGCCAATCCAGGGTGAAGGTGGAGATAACCATTTTCGTTGCAATTATTTCCAAAAACTTCGCCAATTGGCTGATGAAAATGACTTTCTTCTTATTTATGATGAAGTCCAAACGGGAATAGGAATTACAGGAAGAATGTGGGCACACCAACATTTTGATGATAATGCCAATCGATATGGAAAAGATAAAGGCAAACAAGTAAAAACTAATACAAGGCCTGATATAATTGCATTTGGAAAGAAAACACAATGTTGTGGAATATTTGCGGGGACACGAATCGATGAGATAAAAGATAATGTATTTTCTACATCTAGCAGATTAAATTCAACATGGGGTGGAAGTTTATCAGATATGGTTCGATTTACAATGTATTTAGAAATTATTGAAAAAGAAAGATTAGTTGATAAAGCAGAAAAAAATGGAAAATATCTTTTAAATAAATTAGAAAAATTACAAGATGAATTTTTCCCATTGGTTAACAATGCACGTGGTCGTGGTCTTTTTTGCGCTTTTGATCTTCCCGATTCTGAAACTCGGGATTCTATTGTCAGTGGTATAATGAATGAAGGTGCAGTGATCCTTGGTTCGGGTATCAAGACAATGCGTTTTAGGCCTCATTTAAATATTAGCCAGAGTGAAATCGATTTGGGAATATCAATAATTACAAAAGCTTTGGAACGGCACTGAAAGTATCCAAAAAACTAGGTACGCTTTTTATAGTATCAACGCCCATTGGAAATCTTAGTGATATCACCTTTCGAGCAATTGAAATATTAAAATCAGTTCATTTAGTTGCTGCTGAAGATACACGACATTCAAAAAAACTATTCTCTCACTACAATATTAATACTCCATTGATAAGCTATTATGAACATAACAAACATGAACGAATTCCTATATTAATCAATCATTTAGAAAAAGGCCATGATCTTGCCGTTATCTCAAATGCAGGTACACCTGGAATTTCTGATCCTGCATATAAATTAATTAGGGAAGCTATAAAAAAAGAAATAAAAGTTGAATCTATTCCAGGAGTTTCAGCCGCTATAGCTGCATTAATTTCATCTGGACTTCCAACTGATAGATTTTTATTCGAAGGATTTTTACCTCCAAAAAAAGGTCGTAAGAACCAGATTTCTAAAAACAAGGAAGTAAATGCTACATTAATATATTTTGAGAATCCTAAACGTCTCAAACGAACACTAAAAGATTTATTAGATGTATTGGGTGATAGGCCGGCTGTAATTGCACGTGAACTAACAAAGATTCATGAAGAAATAAAAAGAGGAACTATTAAAAATATACTAACTGCATTAGATGATAAAACAATTCGTGGAGAATGTGTAATTCTTATAGGGAAAAATAATCAAAATGTCTATTTCTAGTAAGGCATTATTCATTTCATTTGAAGGAATAGATGGCTGTGGTAAATCCACGCAAGTAAAAATGTTAATTGATCGTTTTGAAAATTTTGAAATTGATTCAATTTTAGTTAGGGAGCCTGGTGGTACGGAAATTTCAGAAGAAATAAGAGAGATATTATTAAAAAATCGTGATATAAATATGGCTGATAGAACGGAAGCTCTGCTAATGACCGCAAGTAGAGCTCAATTAACTAGTGAGGTTATTACTCCTGCATTGAAAAATGGAAAGTTTGTTATTGCTGATAGATTTTCCGATTCTACTTTAGCATATCAGGGGGGTGGTCGAAATTTAGAATTTGACTGGCTTATTAAATTAAATCAATTTTCAACTTTTGGAGTGATGCCAAATCTCACATTTTTTATTGATATTAGTATAAATGAAGGAAATAAACGTAGATCTACATTAAAACCAGATCGTTTTGAAAATGCGGGAAATAAATTTCAAGAAATAGTTCGTAATCAATATATAAAAATTGTAAAATTATTTCCAGATAGGATTATAACTGTTGACGGAATGGAATCACCAGATACAATACACAACAAAATATGGTCTGAAATAAAAATGTATATAGATAAAAATGAAGCTTAAAATTATTAAAATCATCTCAATTACTATATTGATATCTTTTACTTTTATTTCTGCTTCGAAAACTGATAAGTATAAAAAGGTTAAAAAGAACCTTTCTTTAATAAATGATGTTTATAGACATTTAATTACAAATTATGTTGATGATATAGAACTTGATGCATTTACAAAAATGAGTATAAATAACATTCTTATGGATCTTGATCCATATACAGTTTACATGGAAAATGAGGAACGTAGCGGAATAGAAATGTTAACTAGAGGTAAATATGGGGGAGTTGGAATACAAATTGGTAAAAGAGATAATTTCTTAACAGTTATCTCTCCTATGGAAAATTCACCTGCGAAACATGCTGGTATTCTCTCAGGAGACAGAATCATTAAAATAAATAATCAAGAAACAATAAATATGTCAATGGATGCCGCTGCAAAATTGATCCGCGGAGAAAAGGGAACAATAGTAATTCTTACAATTGAACGTTTTGGGGAAAAAGAATGGATAGATTATTCACTAAAACGAGATGATATAAAAGTAAATGACGTTTTCTATTATGGAATGCTTGACAATCATACTGGTTATATTCGATTAACCAGATTCTCAAAAAACTCTGCTAAGGAAGTAAAAAAGGCAATTACAGAATTAATGAATAAGAATATGAATGGATTAATCCTTGATTTGAGAGATAACCCAGGTGGCCTTCTAAATTCAGCAGTTGACATATTAGACATGGTAATTGATCAAGGAGAAAATCTTGTTTCAACAATAGGAAAAACTCATAGATCCAAACGTCAATATAAAAGTAAATCTAGACCAATCGTTCCAAATGACATTAGTTTAGCTGTACTTATTAATCAAGGTAGTGCTTCCGCAAGTGAAATTGTTTCTGGAGTAATCCAAGATCTTGATCGTGGAGTAGTTATAGGCAGGCCATCCTTTGGAAAAGGACTTGTTCAGACTGTCTATAAAATAGATAGGGATAGAAGTCTGAAAATAACTACGGCAAAATATTATATTCCAAGCGGTAGATTAATTCAAAAACCTGGATATTTACCAGATGAGATTAAGGCCGATACATCAATGCAAGATACTTTGTTTAAAACTATTGGCGGGAGAACAGTAACTGGAGGAGGGGGTATAACTCCAGATTATAAAATAATTTTAGATCAATTTGGACCTATATTATCGGCATGCTCAAGAGAAGGAATTTTCTTTTCATTTGTCCAAAAAAATAAACAGTTTTATGAAAATTTTGATGAAGTATTAAACGATTCTAATCTTATGTCTAATTTTGAAAATTATATATATAAAAGTGATATGGATATTATGATGAAAGGAGAATCAAATTATCAAGATATGAAAGAATATCTCTTAGATCTCGATTCTACACATGTTTCAATACAAGGAGCTATAGACATTCTTGACCAATATTTTGAAGAAATTGCAGTAACTCAATTCGAACGAGAACAAGAAAAATTAAAACAAAGATTACTAATTGAATTCGCTGATTATTATAATGGAATTCCAGGAAGAATAAATCAATCAGCAAAAATAGATAAAGACATCCTTAAAGCAATTTCAATATTAAATGATCCAATAGCTTACAAAGATATTTTTCTACATTAATAAATTGAATTGAAATAACGCTTTAAATAATGATTTTACTATATGTATTTTCCCAAAATTATTTCGGGCGGTTAGCTCAGTTGGTTAGAGCGCTACGTTGACATCGTAGAGGCCGGCGGTTCGACTCCGTCATCGCCCACAATATTATTAATATGAATGAAATAATAATTACATTACCAGATTCTTCTTTAAAAAATATGCCAGTTGGTTCTACTCCTCAACAAGTTGCAGATCAAATTGGTCAACGGCTCGCCAATGATGTCGTAGTAGCCAAGGTG
>TARA_B100000686_G_scaffold125200_2_pt1 | contig 27671 bp, 25 predicted proteins | sample TARA_B100000686 | Tara Oceans TARA_B100000686 (sample SAMEA2622733) | marine metagenome | biome: marine biome (ENVO:00000447); feature: marine epipelagic mixed layer (ENVO:xxxxxxxxx); material: "saline water (ENVO:00002010), including plankton (ENVO:xxxxxxxx)" | depth 150 m | reverse complement strand
CCTTTTTTTATTTTTTATTTCATTGCTCTTTAAAGAGCCACTAATTAAAAACTTCGATTTAATAAACTTTTGTAAAAAAATTTTCTCTATAGGATTACTTAAAAAGGTATAATCGACTTCTCCTTTTTTAACTATACTTTTATATTCCGCAAACTGTTCCTTTCTCATCGCAAAATGCATATACATAACTGACTTAATATTGGGATATATTTTTTTGATTTTAAATAATAAAAAATTATATGCATATCCAATTACAATTTTAGGTTTACATTTTTCAAAAATTTCAATTAAATAGCTTTCTTTTAGTGAAAATTTTTTAAAATTTAAAAAATATTTTATAATAGCATTTAATAAATACCTAAGATTTATCTCTTTATTGTTTAAATTATATGCCTTAATTTTCTTATCCAACGCTAAATTTGAATAATTATTTTCTAAAAAAATAATATCTTTCTTCTCAAGATTCACCCAAGTTAATTTCATTTAATTTTTTTAGACTATTTATTCTCTATTAGATTTTTTAAAAAGTTATAGTCGTTGATAATTTTGGATATATCCTCATAAACTTCTAGGGTGAAAGTTTTTTTTGATAAATCTTTACTTTTTAAAAAATTAACTACAGATTCATCGCTTAGAACAGAATAATTTGTATCTTCCAATGAATTGTTGCCGCTTAAATGTATATAATCAGTTTCATTAAATAGAAAACTTGCTTCTTCCTCAAAATTGAGACCTAATGATTTACAACTAACTTTTAAATGAGCAAGATCTAACAAAATATTAAATTTGAAATTTTCTTTTATTTTTAAATAAGAGCTTTTATTGGTTAAAAAAAAGGGGTTTGATTTAAAATTGTTAAAATTCTTTTGAGAAATAACATTATTTTCAAGGTAAAGCTTAACTTTATCTTCTGCTTCTTCCATTAAAATAATCCATGCTTCTTTCATCTTTTGGATAGACTTTTGTTCATCAAAAAAAATATTTTTATTTATTTTGTTACCCAACCCTATCTCTTTTATATGAGGGTCTAGTAAAAAACCTGCGTGAATTGCATATTTTGAAGCTTTGAGTTTTTTCGATAATCTAATCGCTCCTAAGCAATGATCCAGGCTCTGTTTGTAAATTTCATTATTTAAAGAACCAATATTTACTACAAAATCTTTTTCGGGAGGTGGAAAGTAGTTGTGTAGCCTGAAATCTATTTTATATTTTTCTTTATAGCTCAATAAATCTTTTTCTAAATTCTTATTAAAATCTGTTCCTCCTGAAAGTTCTATTTTATTAATTTTGTTTTTTCTTAGTGCTTCTAGAACTTTTATTAAGTTTTTTTCTTTTATTGATGATGAAGATATGTAAATCATTTTATTAATCTCTATATAAATTGCTTGAAATTATTTTTTTAACAATTTCCTCATTACCGTTCGGAGATAAGTGGCAAAAATCAATAAAATAATATCCTTCACTATCTAAAGATTTTTCTAAATCAATATAATCAATTTGAAGCCTATTTAATTCTTTTTTTATTTCTGGATACAAAATCTCAAATTGTAATTTTAATTCTTTATTTTCCTTAATTTTTAAATGTTCTATTTTTGAATTTGTGGTATAAGCAATTGGTTGTAATATTGGAATAAATTTTATTTTTTCCCTTTCAGAAATTAATTTTACAATTTGCCAATTTTGAATAAGTGACTTAATTATTTGTTCTCTTTTTTTTGAATTAGTATCACAATCAAAATGTTTTTTTGTTTCTTGGCTTGATTGTAGATAGTGAACTTTTATGTGGTTTATAATTTTTAAAGGAGGTTCAATTAGTTTCTCTGTATGTTTAAAATATTCACTAGATTTTAATTTTTTTTTAATTACTTGTTCTGCGTCAGTAGAATAAAATTCTATATCTGATCTGCATTTTTGAGAAATATCATTCACCCCATCATAAAAAATGACAGTTTTTGGTTTATGTAAAATTAAATTTTTGATTAAAAGATTTAATTCTTGTGTCGATGTATAACCTACTTCACCAAGATTTAGTGTACTGATACCAGTTTGTTTCTCTAAAAGAGCTGGAATAGTCTCATGATCTCTAGATCCAGTTCCCCACACTGTAGATCCTCCAAAAACCCAAATATCTTTTTCTAATTTAAAATCTTCTTTTGCATTGTTTAATCTTATTCCATTTTTGATAGTTATTGTATTTCCTTTAAAATCATTTCTTCGCCAAACAATGTAATCAAAATAAGATGTTCTAAGTTTTTTAAATTCTATAAAATGTTGCTTTGCCCATTTACTCTTAGAATAATTGGGATATGTATGCTTGGTGCTTTCACTTTTTGATGATGTATAATATCTATACATATCCATAGCTATAGGTGACAATATTAGAACTGCAGATATTATAAATAAAAATATTAATAAGTTAAAAAATATTATTTTTTTCATAAGCTATCTATAATTTGGAGAATTCAATTTTAGATTAATTTTTTTGAATGTTTAATTTTTTATCTTTTAACTCGTAAATTTTTTTACAATGTTGAAGTGCATTTTCTTTGTGGGATACACTTAAGATAGTTATATGACCTTTGGAGCAAACTTCAGATAAATTACTTAATAATTTATTTTCAGTATTAATATCTAGAGCATTTGTTGACTCGTCTAGAATTAAAAATTTAGGTTTTGCAAATAACGCTCTCGCAATACCTATCCTTTGTATTTGACCTCCTGACAAATAAACTCCGTTTTCACCAACATAGGTATTAATTCCTTCGGGCAGCTTATTTATAAAATCGCTACATTGAGATATTTGTAAAATATCATCTAATTTTTTTGTATCTATATTTTTCTCTTCGTTTCCAAAAATAATATTATTTTTAATTGTATCATCTATTAAATATATTTTTTGAGGAACATATCCTATTACTTTTTGCCAATTATTTTTAATTTTTGATATGTCAATTCCCTCAATCAAAATTTCACCGCTTTGAACATTGATTAAACCACAAATTAAATTTATCAACGTTGTTTTTCCTGATCCGGTATGACCCTTTAGTCCTAGATATTCGCCTTTTTCTATACTTAAATTTAAATTCTCTATAATATTTTTTTTCTGACTTTCGTATTTAAAATTTAAATTTTTAATTTCTATATTTCCTTTTAAAATTTCTCGATCACTTTCGTCTTCTTCAATTTTTTTTTCATTAAATACATAATTATTTTTTCTATTTATAACAAGTTCATGTATTTTACTTATTGATACACTTGAAGAATTAATTTGACTAATTGCTACGGTAATTCTACTTAAGCCAGGTAAAATTCTTACCATTGCCGCCCCAGCAAAAGCAAGTGAGGGTAAGCTGGCCTCTAGACTAAATGAATTTTGAGAATAAATATAAATGTATATGGAAATTATAGAAATAAACAAAATTTCGTACATAACTTTAGGTATAGATGAAAAAAAAGTCATTATTTTAATGTAATTTAATCCTACTTTTAAATTTTTAATATATTCTTTATTAAAAAAATTTTCTTTTTTATATAACTTAATTTCTTTAAATGAATTTATCCCATGAATCATAGTTTTTAATGCCTTAGTAGCAAATTCGTGTCTTTTTAAACCCCAAATTTTAAATTTTCTTCCGATTAGTAAATAAATTAAGACAACGCTTGCCATAAGTATTAATAGTATTTTTAAAAAAATTGTTCCAAATGATAAAAACATTATACATATTAAAATAAGTATAAGAGTGGTTTCCAATAATAAATTTGTTATTTGGAGTAAACAAGATGCAAAATTTTTAACTTCCCTACTTAGTATTTCCATAATGATAGATGAATTCTTTTTGATAGACTCCTGATAATCTTGACTCAAAAAAGCATTAAAAACTCTTCTACAAATATTTAATTCTATATCCAAAATAGTTTTGGTCTGAAACCAAACAAAAAATATTTGAAAAGCAGTCTTTATTAAATAAATTATGATAAGCAGTATTAATGGGGTAGTAATATCATTTTGAAACTTATCCAAAAAACTATTAATAAATTTAAAAAAAATAATACCTTCGTCAAACTTCTGTCTATTAAAAATAAAAGTAAGAATTGGAAATATCATTGCAATACTTAAACTTTCGGCTATTGAATTTATTAAGCTAAAAGCTGATAGCTGACTAAGTTTAATTTTTTCTTTTCTATTTAAAATATTTGTTATTTTTTTCATTTTATATTTAAAATTTAGGAATAAATAAAACAGCAATCATTTTTTGTGTTTTTTTAAAAATTAAAAATTGTTAATTCTATATAAATTTTCACCACGCAGTGAAACCACCATCCACAACTAAATTATGTCCATTAATATATGATGATTTTTCAGATGCTAAAAACATTACCGCATTAACTATTTCATTTATTTCAGCTTTTCTTCGTAGTGGAACTTTTGAAGAATAGTTCTTAATGAATTTTTTATTTTCAAATTTATTGAAAATACCTCCGGGTGAACAACTGTTAACTCTAATATTTTTGCCTGCCCAATAAGTACTTAAAAATTTTACAAAACTTATTAGCCCGCCCTTAGCGGTTGAATATGCTGAATTGGAATAAATATTTTTTTTCTGATTTTTATTTGAGTATATTTGAGCTAAATTTGATCCTTTATAAATTGAATGGTCATTTCCTACAATTCCATAAATTGAAGACAGAAATATAATATTTCCTTTGTTTTGTTTCTCAAAAATATTACCAAAAATTTGAGATACTAGAAATGCACCCGTCAACTCTATATCGATAATTTTTCTCCAGCTAGATAATGATAATTTATTAAAAGAATAATAAAAATCTTTTGACTTATATGTTACCGAATATACTATAATATCTACTTTACCAAAATTTTTAATAACTTTGCTCCTTAAATTTTTTAAACTCTTCTGATTAGTCACATCAGCTTTCGCTGTATAAAAATTTTGTTTAATTTTTTCAAAACTTTTATTATTTTTGTCAACAGAAATTACACAGCAATTACTTTCATAAAATTTATTTGAAAGTTTTTTTCCTAAGGAGCCGTTTCCTCCAAAAATGACTACAATTTTTTTAACCATTAGAAATAATTTTTGAGAAGATCATATCTTGAAAACATATTATAATATCCGATAGTAATAAATCGTCTGACTCCAGAAATTTCCTTTTCTTTTGTTTGAGATCTTCTGTGTAAGCCGTGAGTAGCTGCAATGATAAGGGTATTTGCTTCCACTTTGTATTTCCTTTTATTATAATCACTATAATTAAGATTTTCACTTGATGTTTCAGCGCTCAAATGTTTATGAATAATTTTATAGTTTTCTAAAAATTGATTGTTAATTTTGTGTGAACCAAGACAATACTCGAAAGGATCGACTTCTACTTTGGTAGGAAAATAAATAAACTTCACAGCTGGGATAAATCTATCAGAATGAAAATTTATATCTTCCTTCGCCTGGCTGGTATTGTTTTGTTGTTTTTTCCATGCAGAAAGAGTGTATTTTTGAATACCAATTTTTTTATTGAAAATAATTTTTTCAAATATTTTAATTTTATTATGAATAGTTTTGTTTAAATCAGAAGAATATGATTTCCAACTATATTTATCTAGATTGCTTAACTTAGTGTTTATTTTTTTTTCAAAAAATTCGTTTATTAAATTATGTTCCTCTTGATTAAAAAAATTGGGTATTTCTACAACTCCATTTTGATAAAATTCTGTTAATGATTTTAACGTAATCTCATCACATTCTTTGAATTTGCTTTTATCAAAATTGTTTAAAAAGCTGCTCTCAGGATTTTCTGAATAAAAATGTCTCAATGTATTGTGTTTTTTTGCCAATTTAGTCCAAAACTCAACTCTTTCTTCATCGTTTTTAAAAATATTGAAGACTCCTCCTTTTATTGATTCATTGTCAGGATAATAATCGGGAGAGCCTAGATGTAAGTGAAAAGTAAAAATTCTTTTGATATAAAATAATATTTTACTTATTGGTCTATAAAAAATTAAAATTAGATTTTTTATTTTATTTAGCATAATAATTTTTTTCTATATAATTAGAAAAGGTTGGATAAATTTTATATTTTTTAATATTCCTTTTTGATTTAAAATTATTTTTAATTTTAATATGAGATTGACGAGAATATTGTTTAGTAAATTTTTTTGCACACTTTTCATTAATCTTAATAATATTTGGTTTTTTTGTAAGTAAATTTATTATATCTGTTAAATTAAAAAATTTCTTTTTTCTGTAAAGCTCTTTAAAAATTTTTTTTATAAATATTAAGTCTTCAGGATAATCTAAAGTCATTCTTAAACCAGGATTAATATGCAGTTTATTATTTATTTTTAAATCATGTATTTTAAATAGGCCCGTATCCGTAAAATATCTTTCCCATACTTCAGTATCGCTCTTATCTTTTATATTAATAACTTTTGCAAGAGCCTTTACACTTATACCATAACAAAAAGATCCGTGCGGTAAGTCAAAAGCTCTGATTAAATCATATTTTCTTTTTTTATATATTGAGCAAATTTTGTCAATATAATGAGGCTCAACTAAAGGGCAATCTGCCGTTATGTTAACTATGTAGTCAAGTCTGTGTTCTTTAGCTGCTCCATGTAATCTTTTAAGTACATCGACAGGATCTCCCTCATAACAATTTACATTATTTATTTTACAAATTTTTTTAATTTTTTTATCACTATTTAAAAATGAAGTGCAAACAATAATATTATCAATCTGTTTAGCTACTTTTATGCGATCAATCATATGGGAAAGCAAAGGTTTATTTTCAACTTTTTTTATTATTTTATTGGGCAAGCGATTTGATTTTAATCTTGCTGTTATTAGAAATCCTATTTTCATTTTTTAATAAAAATCTTTTGAAGAGATTGTCGAATATTTTTTAAGATTTTTTTTAATTTTTTTTCCGATTATTTTATTAAAATCTATTGGCTGAATTCCAAGTTTTGGTGACCTTAAAAATGTAACATCTTGACGTTTTAATAAATTTTTTTTCTTTAAGTCTCTTATTGCTACAATACTTTTTTTTTGAAATTTTCTATATTCTTTCTCACTTTTACTAAATTCTCTAGGTAAACTTTTTCCCAAAGATCCTTCTACGGATCTCATTAAATTTACAAATTTTTTAAATTCATTTGGTAATAGAGCTGACTCATAGTCAAAACCATTTCGATTTCTATCAAGGGTTATGTGTTTTTCTATAATTTTTGTCCCAAGCGCAATACTCATTGATGGTATTAAATATCCTTCTTCGCTTTTTCCATCGCAATGATCTTGATAACCAATATCTTTTTTGAAATATTTTAATAACTTGGTTAATGAAATTAGGTTAACGTCACTAATTTTTGTTGGAAAGTTTTGCTGTCCATACATTAAATTTATTTTGTTACTACTGGGTTTTAAAATTTTTAAAGCAGCTTTAATTTCAGACAAAGTGGAAGCTCCGACACTTAAATTTATTGGCAATTTTAGCTTAGCTGCAAGTTTTAAAACCAAAGGATTTGATAGATCTGAAGAGTTGATTTTTAAACCGTGTATCTTAAGATTTTTTATAAAATTAAGTGACATATGTTCGTATATACATACGTAAATTTTTAATTTTGGGTATTTTTTTTTAATATATTTGACTATTGAAACCCACTCATCTTTTCTTAATTCTATTCTTTTGAGTTTGTAAAATTCTTTTCTCAATGGTGACATTAAATATTTGAGCTCCCAAATCTGCAATTGAATAATATCGGCATTCGCTCTTGCAGCGGCATCAATGATTTTTTTGGCCCTTTTCATCTTTCCATTATGAGAGCATGCCATTTCAGCAATTATTTTTATTTTATTTAATTTTTTAGATTTCATTACTTTAAATTTTTAAAAAGTATTTTTGTAAAAGGTAATATATCTTTTTTAACAAACTTATTTAAAACACTGTTTAGTTTATTTGCAGGGATACCATCGTTTGGTCTTAAAAAAACTAATTTATCTAAAGTTAATTTTTCTCCCTTTTTTATAAATTTTTTAGCATGTATGCTTCGTCTCATTATCTTTACATTTTTTTTTTCAATATCACTTAAATTTTTTGTTTCTTTTCCAAGAGCAAATTCAGCCTGTCTAATATCTTTAACATATAATTTAAATTCTCTTGGGTTGTACGAACATAAATGATCTGGCCCTTTCATTTTTTTATCAAGTGTGAAATGTTTTTCTATAACGCATGCGCCTAATGCAATTGCGGTTACTGCTGAGATATTATTTGTTGTATGATCAGAAAATCCAACTAAACATTTAAAATTTTTTTTAAAACTTTTCAAACATAATATATTTGAGTCTTCTATTCTTGATGGATAGTTTGTTGTACACTGTAAAAGAACAAATTTTCTATGTTTATTTTTACTTAAAATTTTTAAAGCATCTGAAATTTCCGACATCTTAGACATACCCGTAGACAAAATAATGGGTTTTCTCTTCTTGCAAACATAATCGATAAACTTTGATTCTGTTAAATGCATGGAAGAAAATTTAAAAGCTTTTACTCCGACTTTTTGTAAAAAATCTACATCTTCAAAATTATAAGGTGTTGATAAAAATGCAATTTTAAGTTTTTTACAAATTTTAATTAGCTTTGGATAAAAGTTTTTTTTTAATTCTAATTTTTTTAACATTTTATATTGGCTTTCTTTGTTTTTAGTATTCTTAATTTGATAAGGTGCCTTGCTAGCATCTTTGCGAGAAAGAGTTGCAGCATTAAACGTTTGAAATTTTACACAGTCAGCGCCTGCTTTTTTTGCTTCTTTAATTAATTTTTTTGCTAATTTGAAACTTCCATTATGATTCACACCAATTTCAGCAATTATAAAAGCTTTTCTTTTTTTTCCAATATTAAATTTATCAATTTTAAAATTATTTATCATTTGTTTAAAATTTTTTGTAAAAATATTTTTATAAAGAGGCTATTATTTTTAAGGTAAATATCTTATTTGCAATTTTTTCTCATTTGTTCTTTTAAATAAATGAGGTGATTTAAAGGTTTCACAAAGCTCTGTAAAATATTTTTCAGTAAATTCTTCTTGATCTATAAACTTATCTAAATTAGGAAAATCATTTTTTTTAATGCTTAACCACTTGCAAATGTCTTCCATAAATCTAGAAGGAAATTCTCCAGTGTACTTTTTTATTAATGCCTTAGCTTCTTCAATTGTTATATCTCCCGCTCTTACTTCATGGCAAGCATCGTATTGGGCTCTACCAATTCCAAATTTCACAAATGTTGTGTAGTAATAAAGATCGTCAATTTTGTCATCTAGACTTGAATATCTAGAATAAGTTCCAACTGATCTTTCCTCTGATAATTTAAAATCTTCTGAATTATCTCTAACATAGTAATAATTTCCTTGCTGGTGCCAATCATGATAATAACTAAATGTTATACATTTAATTCCTTCTTTGTCGAATTCATCTGTTGTCATTGGTATGTACGGCTCAACATCAGCTTCGGACAATCTTAAATCTCTTTTTAATTTTTCCAAAGGTATGCCTGCGATGAATAGTTCATCATTTTTTTCTCGGGTATGTAATTCCCTAATAACGTTTTCATCATAAAAAGCAGATTTTGTACCTTGATCATATTCACGTGGATTTTCTCCATATATAACCAAAGGCACTTTAACCATTTTAGCAAATTTATTTGGGAAAGCTTTTTGCCCCATAATCCATGTTTGAAAAGGATGAAGCAAATGATCTATGCAAAGTCTGGTAAATAACCTGTGTATCTTACCGTTCATTGTAAAGTTATAATTTGAAAAACCTGTGTTTATCCAATTAATTAAATTGTTTTTTCCCGTATCAGTATAGATGCATGGCGCAAAGGTGCAGGTGATTGGATTCATTCCATATTTATACTTTAATTCATGCGCAACTTTAAAACTATCCTTGCCTCCAGAACCAGGGCAAACAATATCGTACGATCCGTTCCTGCTTCTGTATTTATCTAACAACTTTCTAAATTCAAATTCTTTTTTTTTCCAATCTATATTTTGTTTTTTATTTTTGTGTCTACACGCATAACAAATTCCATCTTTAAATTCTAAAGTAACTTTTTTATCTGATTGAGCAATATTATCAGATAAACTTTGCGTATGTTCTATTGTTTGAATAGGTTTTTGATTTGAAATTGTGCATGTTTTACAAAATTCTACTTTTTTAGGTAGGTTATAAAATGTTACATCAGACTTATCTTTTAGATATTCCTCACTTAAATTATTAAAATTATTTTTTCTTTTAGATAGCATCGATTTCCTTTCTATACTTCATTAAAGATTTAACATCAAGTTTTCCAAAATGAAAAACGGATGATATAACTACCCCAGAAAAAAAATTTAAAAATTTATTTATTTCCTTTTTTTCTATGAAGCCCCCACTAATTAAAAAAGGAGCTTTGTGTTCGTGTCTATTAACTACTTCTATAAAATCTAAATTTAAACCTTTGTAACAACCGTCATTTGAAACGTCCGTTAAAACTATTTCTCCTATTCCAAGGTCAAGGTATTTTTTTATCGTTTGATCCAAGTCTAATCCTGAAGATTGTCTAGCCATTTCATAAACAGACATTAATTTATTAGATCTTTTTTCAATTTCAATAACACCTACTACTGATGAAGAACCTAATAAATTTATTATTTTAGAAACCTCATTTGAATTCTTATGGATTAAAGTATTTATTACAACTTTATCAGCGCCGCTTGATATAAGTTTTTTTGCATCTTCAAGGCAAGTGATTCCACCCCCAGCACTTAAAGGAATCGCTTTATTATCTCTTATTTTTTTTACTATATTAGAGTCAAGTTGAGTTCCATACAATGAACCAGTATTGTTTACTAACATTAACTCATCAATCAAAGATTTATAATAATTATTTGCATATTCAAAAGGGTCTCCTACTTTTCTTACACCATCAAACATCACGCTTTTTATCAAAAAAGATTGCTTAATATCTAATCGAGAAATTATTCTCATAATAAAATTATCTGTGTTTGCTTGTTTTAAAAAGTTAAGTTTGAAAAATTTTCTAAAAATTTTAGCCCTACTTCTTTGCTAAGTTCTGGATGAAATTGTGTCCCTATAATATTATTTTTTACAAACATAGATGGCATAAGCAAATGATTTACCTTACTATCTATTTTTGTTATGCTAGGATCATTTGGTTCACAGTAATATTTGTGTAAAAAATAAAACTTTTCATCTGGTTTAATGCCTTCAAACAATTTTTTAATCAGAGGGTTATTTATCTTTTCATTAAAAATGAGCCTTTGAAATTGCACATTTAAATTAATACCAAAATTATCTTTAAGACTTATAGACTTTCCCCTTAATTGACCTAAAGTTTTTAATTTGCCCTCTTCACTGTAATCAAATAACATTTGAAGGCCTAAACAAATACCATAAACAATACCACCATTATCAAGAAATATTTGAATTTTGTTTGAGGTTTTTTTTAGCTCATCTTTACTAACAGATTTCATATTTCCAACACCAGGTATAATAATTTTTTTACAGTTTAAAAGATCTTTAAAATCTTTTGAAACAAGAGTTTTAATTTTTAAAATACTAAATGCATTTTTTATAGATGAAATATTGCATGAGCTGTATTCAAAAATTCCAATTAATATATTATTATTTTGCATTATTTACATATTTTAGTATTTATTTTTTTTTAAGTATTTTTTCCTTATTAGAAAAAACATCCATTAAAATCAGCTCATTAGTTAAAAAGCTGTGTTTAGATAATTTTCTTTTACAAAGATTTAACATTGACAAAAATTTCTTACCATTGTTTTTTGTTAAAGATAACGTACATTTTGGTGTCCATAATAAATCAGTTGCTGTTAGATCAATTTCACTTTTTCTAATTTTTATTATTTTATAAATATGATTTCTAAGTTTTTTAATATAATTACTGTTTTCAAATCTCAAATAAATTACATTTTTTTTACCAGCAAAAACTCCTATTCCAATACTTTTTATAATTTTTTTTTTCTCAAAATTTATTTTTTTAAATTTATTAAATAATCCCTTCTTGTTTTTATAAGATCCTGACAAAATATTTATATGTGGTATAGAAAAAAACTTTTTATTGTTTTTGGAGTTTAATCTGTCTACTACATAATTAATTTTGCTTTTAAGATTCCCGCTGATAGGAATACAAATTGAAAATTTTTTTATCACAACTCTAATTTAATATAATTTATTTATTGAGGTAAAAGAATTTTTTACCATGCAGTTCTATTATAGATTTATATTTTTTTGGATGGTGATTAAAGTAAATGAATTTTTTACTATTTTTGATAATATAAGGTCTAAATATTTTTGTATCACATGCTCTTAATAAATGTCTAAATTTATTTTTTTCAACATTATGATTAATTTTGTAAAGATTATTTAGATGTTTTCTTTTATATAGTTTTTTGCTCCAGTGAAATTTTTTATTTATTTTTTTTAAAAAATTTATACTTGTCTCTTCTTTAAAGATAGCATTTATAATTTTTGCGCTTTGTTCGTACATAGCTTTGTGAGTTTGTGATAATAATGAATTTATATTTATATTTTTTTTTAAATTAAAATATTTAACATCCAAAATTTCACCTTTGTCTATTTTTTCATGCATGATGTGGCAAGTACATCCATATTTTTTTTCTTTATTAATTAAGGCAAAATTTGCGCATCCTATACCTCTATAAGCTGGCGGTCCTGGATGAAAATTAATTGAAGAAATCCTAATTTTATCTAATGTTTTTTTGTCTATTATTAGATAGTTTCTAAATGATATTAAGTAATCATACTCGTTTTTTTGCATTTTACTGATCTTACTTTTAATTTCTTTTTTATTATCAATACTACTTTTTAGAAATGTAATTTTATTATTAATTTTTTTCAGATTAAAATAGATTTTTTTTGAATATTCACAATTTTTTCTACCTAAAAATAAAATTTTTCTTTCTGAAGAACCAATAATTCTTTTTGCAGGAACTCCTACATATTTAAGATTACTAGCTAAATTATCTATTACTACAGCGCCACCACCCACTATTACTTCATTTTTAATTTTAACTTCTTCAATAACTGATGAACCTATCCCTATGAAACTTAATGAACCAACATTAACTTTTCCGGCTATTTTGACTCCTGGTGCAATATGCGTGTGTGCTCCAATTTTAGAATGATGATCAATAATTGCTCCTGTATTTATTATTACGTTTTCTGAAACGCGAACACTAGTTGATAAAATTGCTCCTGCAGCTATAAACACACCTTTTTTAATTGTTGAACTTTTAGAAATAATTGCGCTAGGGTGTATGACGCTTACGAAAGATGCAGAACTTTTCTCTAAATCTTGAAAAACTTTTTTTCTTAAATAGTTATCTCCAATTGCAATAACAAAATTAAAATTTTTTATAAATTTTTTAATGTATGATAAATTTTTTAAATTACGAGTATCAATTATTCCTTCCACAGTATACCCCGCTAGCTTTGCGGCTTCTACAACAACTGCAGAGTGGGATCCATGGCCCACTACAATTAATGGTTTATGTCTTTTCATTTTTGCTTTTTAAAAATATTTTTTTGAAGCTTTTATTGGTAGTATTCTTTATACTTTTTATGTAAAAGATAAGAAATTTTATCTATAAACTCCTTATCTTCTACATCACTTCGTTTATATATTCTGTCATGCTTAATATCTTTGTCACAACTTAACGCAACAGAGTTCAAATAAGCTTTGACTTTATTTTCATCAGGTTTAAACCCGTCCTTTATCTCTTTCATGGCATTTTTACATTTTTCATAATTGTCTATTTTGAAAACTCCATTGCATGAACTGTACCAACTTTTGCCAAATAATAGTACCGGCTTACCATAAATTAAACTCTCGATTCCTGCTGTGCTATTCATTGTTGCTACCGCAATAGAATCATCTATGCACTCACTTACTTTTGTTTTTAAATCAACGAGTTTTAAATTTTTATAACTTAAAAGTTTTTTCCAATAATTTTTATCTCTAAATAATGTTGAATTATAAACAGAAATCGTTTCCAAAGTAGCAGGATGCTCTTTATAATAAACGTCAGTATTTTCATCTTTGCTACTATATATTAAGTCAAGAATTGCAAATACATCTTGGTAATAACCATTTAGCTGTGTTGTTTGAGCCTCAGGCTGATATTGTGCGCAAAATAAAATATAATTTTTAGAATTTATTTTAGAAGTATTTTTTTTATAAAATGCTTTTAAAAACATTGTTTTAATACAAACAGACAACCTAAAAAATACCATTCTAGTAATGCTAACTGAGTTAGATTTATCAAATGGTTTCTTGTTAAATTTCCACTCTTCATTTGAGGAGCGAAATAATCCACCTTTAAATATGGATATTATTAAGTTAATAAGTATTCTTATTACGTGATATTTTCTTACCATTGTTTCCCTAAATCTTAGGGTGTCAGATCTTAAAAAATCAACTTTTATATTTTTTGAATTAGTCTTGTTGCTTTTGATATTATTTATATAATCATCAACATCTTTTATTTGGTGGTTTTCATTAACGTATTTCAAATATGGAGTAGAAAAATCTTCTAAAGTGTATCCAACGGTATGATAAAATTTATTAAAGTGTTCAACCATATCAACAAACAAGATTTTTTTTTTAAATACAAACTTTGAAATTAGGTATAAAGAGTAACAAGTCGAAGTATGCGGCCAAGTTGAAAATACTATACAATCTATTTTAATAGATGATAAAATTGTATTCCAATAATCAAAAATTTTTTTAGCAAAATATATTTTTTGCCGAGTTGAAAAATTATGTCCACTTGTATCTTTATTAAAATAATTTAGATAACTTACAAAATTTACGCCAATTTTTTTATATTCCTCTTCTCCGATTGGAATTTTTTTTAATTGAGAATAGTCACAATTTCCAAATCTTAGTTCAGGAATTGTAATGTAAGTTGATTTAGGAAAATCTCTTAGTGCTTTTTCTTTTTCGGTATTATTTGCTGCAATTACCGCTGGATTCCAGCCGTAATTTTCTTGCATTTTCTTTAGCAAAGGATAGTTGGTTCTCTGCCAACCGTAATACAGTACTTTCATGATTTTTTTATATATTAATATCTCTATGGATTGTTTTTAGAGCTTTTTCTCGTTCTTGATCGCTTTTCCTAGAAGTTACTTTCATGCTGCATTCTCTCTGGCATAAATTTCCATAATTACCCTCGAGTTGTTCACCTCTAAATTTTTTCATTTTTTCACCATTCCAAACTTCATCAAAACCTTCTTTAAAAACATTTCCAATGCCCAAATGTTGGAGTCTTGAACAAGGAACAATTTCACCATCAATATTTATTGTTGGGTCCTCGTAGGGAGAAAAACAAATATTATGCTTTTGCTTCATAAAAGAAACGGGATCATATTCTACTTGTTTTATATTAGGAGATAATTCCCATTTAAGATTGTTTTTTTTTATATCCTCATCCCATTTACTTAAGAGTCTTTTATACTTTGCTATATCTAATGCTTCAATTCCTAGCTCTTGCATATGCTTGGTCATAAATAGTGGAATTGTATGCATCATTATTATATTTTTAACATTCTTCAATTTTTCTATTGCTCCCAACAAAGAATCATAATTTTCTTGAGAAACTACAGTGTTAATTTGTAATGGGATATCAGTATTAGCTGATAAAAATTCCAAACTTTTAATAATTTTATCTTCATGCGCACCTCGTAGTTTCATATTTGCTTCATTATCAAAACCGTCAATACTAACTTCAAGAAAGTTTAAACCGCTATCTCTAAGTTTAAAAATATTCCTTTCATTCAAAGTTGTTCCATTGCAAGTAGTTTTGACTATTTTAAAATATTTTCTAGCTTCTTTCGTAACTTCATAGAAATGTTTATATAACATGGGCTCACCCAAACCTCCCCAGGTTAAAACTTCAAAACCTTTTAATTGAGGCAAAAGATTCATCAATAAATCAAAATTCATATTTTTCGATAAATAGCCGGCATCCTTAACATGCTTTTCTTCTCGGTGGCACCATACACATTTAAGATTACAAAAAGTTGTCAAAACTATAGAGATTCTTCTTAAAGTTTTTTTATTTGTAGGAGCTTCTGGGCTTGCCTTATCTTTTAAAATTATTAACTCGTAAAACTTTTTTATTCTTTCTTTAGTGGCGCCGTCATTTTCAGATAAACCACGCATTTTTTTAAAGAACAAAGTTTCAAAGTCTTCTAAATTTTTAAAGCTGGTCATGTTGTATCTCCTTATCTAATTTCTGCTCTATAACAGCACATCCTGAACAATCTTCGATACGTCTTTTAGCATATTTCTTAACATATACATTTGTAAAAAAGTACCAGAAGTTTGCATTATATACGTCCGGCAATCGATTAATTCTCGTTTGGAAGCCAATTAATAAATCTTCCCAAGGAAGTTTGTCGTCGATAACTTCTAGAAATGCTTCTTTTCTAACTTTGAGTTCTATTATATTTCCAAAATTTTTTTTATGCAGTTTTTGTAAACTAGGCTCGTATTTCTTTTCAAAAAAATTTGTTACTGGTTTATTTGAAGAAAAATTAATAGTAAATCCAAGAAAGAATTTTTTGAAACTATCATCTGTCAAAATTATTTTTAAAATAATATTGTCTTTGTACTGTGATTTTAAAAAATATTTTTCTATTCTATTTTTTTTTATATTTGAATATTTCATTTTCGCTTCATCTATATACTTTTCCAGCTTCTTATCTAAAAGAATTTTATTTTTACTTAATTCAAGTGATTTTTTTAATTTATTTCCTGAAAAGGAATACTCTTGTTTTGAATCTACATTTAACAACATGGTATTATTTTTACGACACATATCTTCATACGCTTTAATTTTATTTTTAATATTATTTTTTTTAATTATTAAATCTCTTTTCGCAGCTTCAGTAAAAAAACCAGCGTAAGGCAAAAAATATCTAGCTTTTGTTGTTACAAGCATTTTCTGGTTTGTAATTTTTATTGAATTTATATTTCTTTTAACAATTGATGACTTTGTCTTACTTGAAAATTTAGTAAAACATAATGGATATCCAGATGCACCGCCTGCGAAAGATGATGCAAGCAATGTAATATTCTTTGGAAGTTCTAAAAAATTTAAAAAATTTGAGTCAACTGAAAAAATTGCTTCAAAATTCCCATTTGAAAAATATATTCCACTATCATCCCTAAAATCTCCACTTTTCAAAACAGCAAGATTAAAATTAAGTTTGTCACAATAATACTCATAACCAAAATCTAATGTAATAATATTTTTAAACCCCAAGCTAGATAAATAGTTAGCTGTTGAGTTACTTTTAAATTTAGGTGTTAAAATAGTTTTGTTTTTATCTATTTTTTCTAAAGTCAATGGATGTAAATGATCAGGATGATTATGACTAATGTATATAAAATTACAGTCATTAAGTTTTTCAAAAGAATTTAGAGGGGAATTTTTTAAAAGCCACCATCCTCGACAAAACGCTGGACCTAATATCCAAGGGTCCGTAGCAAATTTTAATTCATCTGTTTCAACTAGTAAGCAAGCATGATTTAGAAATGTAATTTTTGTGGACTTATCATTTTTATAACTTTTAAATTTTGGTACTTTTCTATTTAAGCTTATTTTTAGTAAATTTTTTTCTATAATAAATTTTAATTGTTTTTTTTCACACTTGTTGTTTAAATATCTTCCACTTTTAGGATCAAACTGCCAGCCATGAAGAGGACAAATTATTTTTTTATCTGGTTTAGTAATTAATTTTCCACCATTATGATCACATATACGATCATAAATCCTAAAATGCTCTTTGTTTTTGAAAATGATATAATCTTTAAAATGATTTGTTCCTTCCTGAAGGTTTGAAATATTTTCTACCATAACTTTTTCGGAGAACTTAAAATTAATTAATTTTTTTTTAAAAATGTTATTATTAAATTTCATTAATGGTTAAAATTTTAAATCAAAAAAAATTTTTTTAGTATTATTTGGTATTTTTCTTTTAGATAGAATGTTAAATATATTCCTTGAAGTATCACCACAATCATACGGGTTTTTGCATAATTTAATTTTCTTCTTAAAACCTTTTGTATAAATCCTTTTTAAAGCTTTTTTGATTGATAAATATTTGTAATTGCAATCGATAACACTTTGAGATTTAACTCTTCCCGTTTGTCTATCTCCGATATTAATTGTGGCTATTTTTAAAGAAGGGGCCTCCAATAAGCCGCTAGACGAATTTCCTACAACAGCATCAACATTTTTAAGCATGGAAAGATAGTCGACTCTTCCTAGAGAATGGAAAATTTTTGAGATTTTTTTATTTTTTTTATTAAATAAATAAATCATTTTAGTAATTTTCTTATTTCCTGTATCCGAGTTTGGTAGGGTAAAAAAAAAATTAGTATTTTTTAATACCGATAAAACTTTCAGTAATTTTTTAAACCCTGCAATTCCAGCATTCTTACTTAGAGTTACAGGTTGATAGGTGATTAAAAGATTTTTACTTTTAAATTGAAAATTAAATTTTTTCTCTAATTCTTCCTTTTTTAAAAAATTACTTTTTTTTATTGAATCAACTCCCAGTCCTCCTGAAACAAAAATATTCTCTGGACTTTCCCCTAGCTGAATGACTCTTTTTCTATATTGTCGGTTCGAAACAAAATGCCATGAAGACATTTTAGTAATAGAATGTCTTAAAGCTTCATCAAACGCTCCTAGAGTTGTTTCTCCACCATGAATATGAGCTATTGGTATTCTATTAATTAGAGCAGCAAAAGCAGAAGCAAACATTTCATATCTATCTCCCACTACTACCAAAATATCAGGTTTTATTCTTTTAAGTTCAACACTAATTTTTTTAATAGCAGTGCCTGTAGTTTCGGCAACACTATTATTATTGGAAGAGGATAAAATTTTTATTTTTTTATTTTTATTAAATTTATCTTTTAAAATCTCTTTATAAGTGTAACCAAATTTTTTAGATAAATGTGTGCCTGTGACTATTATTTCTAGTTTTAATCTTTTATCCAATTTTACTTTTTGCATTAAAAAATACTGCATTCCGTATTCAGCTCTAGATCCTGTAACAAAACAAATCTTCCTTTTTTTCATTTATTTTAGATGAGTTAGATATTATAAATTTCAGACTTATAAAATTTTCTATTATTAGATCTTTTAAACCAATTAATTGTGGATTTTAAACCATCGTCAAAGTTAACTTTAGGTTTAAAATTTATAAGTTTTTTAAGTTTTTTGTTATTACAAATTAATCTGTTTACTTCTGATTTTTTTGGTCTTAGTCTCTCTCTTTCCAAAACTAATTTAGCATCACTATACATAATTTTTTTAATTTTTTTCACGATATTAAGAATTGATATTTCCGTATTAGAACCAATATTTACAACTTGTCCTAATGACTTTTTATTTTTAGAAAGTTTTAAAATAGCCTCACAAGTATCTGTAACATATGTAAAATCTCTTGTAGGCTTTACGTTTCCGATGTTGATTTTTTTATTTCCATTAACTATTTGAGATATGATGGCTGGAATAATAGCTCTGGATGACTGTCTTGGCCCGTAACAATTAAATGGACGAGCAATAACGACGGGTAAATTTATTGAGTTAAATAAACTCATAACCATCGCATCAGCACTTATTTTTGTGGCACTGTAAGGGGACTGTGGTTGCAGTGGATGAAGTTCATCAATGGGAACATATTTTGCTGAGCCATATACCTCACTTGTAGAAGTGTGCACCATGGTTGATATATTGTTTTTTTTCACTGCGTAACAAATATTTAATGTACCTTTTATGTTTGTTTCAACATAATGATCGACTGATACATATGAAAAAGGTATTCCTATCAGTGCTGCTAAGTGAAAAACTACATCCACATCTTTTGTAATAGTTTCACAAAATTGTGGGTCTCTTATATCTCCAGATATTATCTTTAAATTCTTATTTACTTTTATATTTTCCAACCAACCCCAATTATTAAAAGAATTATATTGGGATAAAGCTTTAACTTTATACCCCTGTTTTAAAAGCAATTCCGTAAGATGAGATCCTATAAATCCATCAGCGCCCGTGACCAAAGCTCTTTTCATTAGTTTTTAACTTTCATAATTTTTTTTATTGAATCAATTATTTTATTATAAATATACTCCTGATCTTTTACAGTTAAGTTGATTGACGTTGGAATACTTATAGAGTTAACGCCTATTTTCTTTGATACTGGATAAGATCCTTTGCCGTATTTGGCGTAGGGCCTCATAGTATTTAGTGGATAAAATCCAGGTCTTGTTTCAATTCCTTTAAGACCTAAAATTTTCATAAGCTTATCCCTTTTTTTTTCTCCAATGTTCCTAATTAAAATTGTGTAAATCCAGTAAGAATTAGTGGACCAATTATTACTTGGAAGCAAGCTAACAAAACTATCATTTTTAAATAATTTGTTATAGTTTTCAAATATCTGTCGTCTTTTTTTTAAAAAAAAATCAATTTTTTTCAGCTGAGCTACTCCAACGGCTGCCTGTAAATTAGTCATTCGAAAATTAAAACCTGCAAAATCATGCCAGTAGGTTTTTTTTATTGATCTGCCTTGATTGAGAAGAATGCGTGCTTTTAATGAATCTTTTAATTTTTTAAACACTGCCATTCCACCTTCTCCTGTTGTTATTACTTTATTTGGAAAAAAACTAAAAGTTGTGCAATGACCATCTAATCCTACTTTACGTTTTTTATATGTTGATCCCAAAGCCTCAGCACAATCTTCTACAACCAATAATTTTTTTCTTTTTGCAAAATCTATAATCTCATCAATTTTTGAAGGTTGCCCATAAATATGGACCGGCAATAAGGCCTTTGTTTTTTTACTTATTACTTTAGACACTTTGTTCAAATCAATGGTCCAAGTTTCTGTATCACAATCAACTAAAACCGGTTTTGCTCCAATATTAATTACTGCATTAATGGTTGCAGCAAAAGTAAAATTAGGAACTATTACCTCATCACCTTTTTTTATGCCAAGGCTAGCGAGAGCTAACTCTATAGCTGTAGTTCCGTTTGAAACAGCAACGGCATAACCTCCGCCAAGATATTTTGAAAAATTTCTTTCAAACTCATCAACGAATTTACCATTGGAAGAAATCCAATTACTCTTTATACAATAAGAAAGATTTTTTAGTTCTTCTTTACCCAATACTGGCTCAAACAAAAAATATTTTTTTTTCACTTTATTTGTTTAGTTTTAACTCGTGTTTAATCATTATATCGATCAATTGATCAATGCTTGTTTTGGGTTTCCATTTTAATAATTTCTTTGCTTTAAAATTATTTCCTCTCAAGTGGTTTACTTCGCGAGGTCTAAAGTAAAATGGATCAATTTCAATTAAAGTTTCTCCAGTGCTTGAGTTTAAACCTTTTTCATTTAAACCTTTGCCTTTCCAAACAATTTTTATATTTAATTTTGTAAAAGTTTTTTCGATAAACTGTTTTACAGAATAAGATTTATTGGTTGATATTACAAAGTCATTAGGATTTTTTTGTTGTAACATTTTCCACATTGCTTCTACATACTCTTTTGCATAACCCCAATCCCTTTTTGCATATAAATTTCCAAGAAATAGTTTTTTTTGTTTTTTCAATTTTATTTTAACCGCTGCTTCGACTATCTTTCTTGTTACAAAATTTGTACCTCTTCTAGGAGACTCATGATTAAATAATATGCCGTTACAAGCGAACATTCCTCTTTCTCGAAAGTTTTTTACTAAATTAAAAGCATAGTGCTTTGATATTGAATAAGGAGAACATGGATCGAAAGGTGTTTTTTCATTTTGAGGAAATTTTGATACATTACCATAAAGTTCACTGGTAGAAGCTTGATAAAATTTAGCCTTGGGACAATTTGATTTTACAGCCTCAAGTAATCTTAAACATCCAATAGCATTTACCTGTGCAGTATACTCAGGAATTGAAAAAGAAAGATGTACGTGGGACTGCGCAGCTAAATTATATACTTCATGAGGTTTAACTTCTTTCACAATTTGATTTAAATTTAAGCTGTCAGTCATATCCCCATAATGCAAAAAAATATCTTTTTTACTCTCCTGATATACTAAATTTAAATTTTTTAAATTTTGTAAATTTTCTATTGATGCTCTTCTTCTAATTCCATGAACCTCATAATTTTTACTAACCAAATATTCTGCTAGATAAGAACCATCCTGGCCTGTAATTCCTGTGATAAGTGCAATTTTTTTTTTCATTTTTTTAATATTTTTACTAATATGAGAAAATATTTTTTTGAGTTAATTTTAAAATTTATTTAGATATGAAATATTTTTATTGACTTCGTTCCATTGTCCAAAGTCAAACCATGAATCTGAAGACAAAGGGTATACGCCAATTTTAAGCTTATTTTTTGTTAAAATTTCAATCAAATCATTAATATCCATTTTGTTTTCTTTTTTAATATACTTAAGTACAGTTGGTTCAAATATGTAAACTCCTGTGTTCACTAAATAATCATAGCTTGGTTTTTCTAAAATCTCTTTTAATGATCCTGAGTTTTTAAGTTTACATATCCCATATGGAATTTCAAAATGTCTTAAGGAACCAACTATAGTAAGGATATTTTTTTTTTCTTTATGGAAATTAAATATATTTTTAAAATCAGTTTTAAGCAAAATATCACAATTGCTTACCACAAATGTGCTTTTTAAATCTTTTTTTAAAAGTTTTAACGAACCGATAGTACCCATTGGTTTCATCTCCTCTTTGAAAGTAATATTTAAATTTTTATAACTTTTAAAAAATGCTTTTATAATTTTTGATTTATCATGTATTGAAAGAAAAAATTTTTTAAAACCCCAGCCATTAAATTGCTCAATAATTTTAAGAATAATAGGTTTATCACCAAGAGGAAACAATGGTTTTGGTAATATCTTAGTAAAAGGATCTAATCTAGTACCTTTTCCGCCTGCCATAATAACTACGGGAATTTTAATACTATTATATGTTCTTTTAATTTTATCCTTAAAAAGTATATCAACTAGTTTTTTATTTTTAATTACAGGGATATAGTTATAATTTTTATTAAAAAGACTTTTTATTTTTCTTTGATCGTTTGACGAAGTTACATAGTGAAATTTTTTATTTAATATTTTTATTACTTTTTTATTTAAATTAATACCTTTGTAAACAGCATTTCTAAAATCACCTTCTGTAAAAAGGCCTACAACTCTTTGGGATTTGTCTAAACAGATACAAATCTCGTACTCCAATTTATCCATGTGTTTAATAGCTTCTTTAATAGATATATTTGAGCTAATAGTATAATTCTTGATATCTTTTTCAGTCATCTTCTCCATCAAGATTAACAGTATGTCTTAATTTATATTTGTCGCCTATTTTTTTCCAAATATGATCTAATCTAAAACTATCAACAATTTCCCAAAAGGTTTTCTTGTCTAACTTTAAAAAATCTAAGGTAAATTCAAAATATTTTTTTGTAAATTCACCATCATATTTTTTAACTAACGAACAACCTTCTTTTCTTAGTATTTTACCTTCCCTAACTTCACGAGCAGCATCAGAAGTTGCTCTACCTATACCGAGCTTTATATACATCATGTAAAAATGTAACCAATCCATTTTATCGTCTAAGCTTGAATATCTCGTATATGTACCTTCTGATCTTATTGGGTTTGGTTGAAAATTTGTATATTTAACTGAATAATAATAATTATCTTGTGGCTTCCAATCTACGTACGAAGACATAAATTCAGTTCTGATATTCATTTTTTTAGGATCTGGAGGATAAAAAAATTCAAAGTCAGATTTGTTGTAATCGTCTTTCTTAATAAGATCAGGATAATTTTTAATCCCATGTTCAAAAAGCTCAAAAACATTTGAACCCTTCCAATAAAGTTTAGCTGAATTTTCAACTGATGCATAATCTTTAACCTGATTATCATCACCGCCAAATTCCTCATCCGAAATTTCACCATAAAACATAATTCCTATATTGAATTTTTTTGCTATATGATAAGAGTAAGAATGTTGTCCAAAAACAAAAGGGGTAAAATTATCACCTAGTTCCCTGAATGCTAATTGAGAAAGTTTTCTGTATAGATCTCCGTTTGGAAAAAAATTAAAAACATTAAAACCAGCTTTTACAAAATTCTCAAAATTCTCCAAACCTATGGGCGTATATCGAAAAGGAGAAAAAGTTATACATAATGGATTCATCCTATACTTATGCTTCAATAAATGTGCTACAAAACCAGAGTCTTTTCCGCCACTTCCAGGAACTAAGACATCCCACTCACCATTTTTACTTCTATATTTCTCAAGCAATGTCTCAAGTTTTTCAGATTTTTCTTTCCAGTCAACTTTAGGTTTATTCTCATGATTTATACAAGCATTGCAAATATCACCAGTAAATTTTATTCGAGGTCTCTGGTTTGATGTCACACATTTTTTACAAAAAATTACTTTTTTAGGTAAATTATATAGATATCTTTCTAACTTTTTCTCGTTCATTTTAAAATCTCTAATACATTGTTATTTATAAAATTAAAACCTTTTATTTCACTAATAGTATCTGTGGTTTTGTGCATTTTAAAAAACTCTATTTTTAAGAAGGTTTGCTACTTTTAAATCAATTCTTCTATCAATATCAATATTTTCAGGGAAGTCCGTTTCAACTGAACAAATTTTACCATTAAATAAATTTTTTGTTCTTTTAAAATTTTCTATACTTGTTAAATAAAAACATCCGCACGGAGTATAATAATTTTTCTGGAACTGGCTGTTTTCAACTCTCAATTTTTTTTTTACTAAATTTCTTTTGTCTAATTTAAAAATTAACTTTTCAGTTCTATGAAGACTTTTTACTGTTATCACTGTATCAACATTTTTTTTTTTAATAGCTTTATAGACTTTTTTAAATGTAGATATTTTTCTAAATGGTTGAGTTGGTAAAATTAATAATAAATATTTAAAGTTATGAGTTTTTTTAGTCTTTGACAAAAATTCATTTATTGCATTATTCACACTAGATCTGTCAGTTGAATTTTTAGCTGACCTTAGAAAAGGCACCTTTGCGCCATTTTTCAAACCAATATTCGCATATATTTTAGAATCAGTACTTAAATAAATGTATTTTTTTCCTTTTATTTTTTTTGAAAAATTTATTGCATTTGCAATTAAGGAATTACCCATTACAATTTTTAAGTTTTTATTTTTTAATCTTTTTGATTTGGATCTCGCGGGTATAAAAACTAAAAATTTGTAATTTGTTGCGAAACTTTTCATTCTAATGCTTAAAAGATCTATTCTTTAAAATAATTTTTACTTTATTAAGTAGTTTTTTACTCATGGGCTTATAAAAGTTACCTTCATTTTTTTTTTGAATTTCAAATTTTTTTTTATTTTTTAGTATTTGACTAACTCCTTTAATCAATACTTCAGCTTCTAAATCATAAACTTTTTTTCTAAACAAATTATAATTTCTTGGGTATGGGTATTTTAGTTTTTGAGAATATATTATTGGACCGGTATCTATATTTTTTGTGACAATATGACAGGTAGCTCCAACAATTTTTTCTCTTTTGATTACAGTCCATTCAGGGCACATAGATCCTCTATAATTTGGTAAAATACCAGGATGAGAGTTTAAAATTTTTAAGTTAGGAATATTTAGTATTTTGCTTTTTATTATTCCAGAGTAATTTAATAAAATATTGATTTTTAGATTTTTAATTAAATTTCTAGTGTAATTTGAGTTAATTTTTTTTACAATGTGAAAATTAATATAATTTTTTTCTAAATCAATAAGCTGTATCCCTTTATGGCTATTTATATAATTAAAATAATTTTTTGATACAGATTCTTTTTCTTTGTTTCCAACCAAAATGACATTTTTAATTTTAATATTTTTTTCAAAAAATTTTTTAATAATCAGATTTGCAACTTTATTATTAAAATGCGCTATAACAGCTATATTTTTAGAAAATCGATTAGGCATTATGAATATGCTGTAATTTACAAATTCTATTGATAATTTTAAATTTTGCTCTTTCTTTCACAAAATTTACTTTTGGTGTACTTGGATTTTCATTAAAAAATTTTAATATATCATTGCTATCGTATAATCTTCTAATTTTAAACTTTTCAAGTAAATCTTCTACTCCTCTAATTTTTTTTTTATCTTTATAAATAATGGCTGTTTTAATTTTTAAAATAAAAGGCAAAATAACTAGAGTGGAATAATAACCTATTACGTGGGTAAATTTTGTAATTTCATTATCATCTTTAAATCTTATTATATTTTTTAAATTTTTATATTTATTTTTATTAGTTCCTGGATGTAATAAATAAAAATATTTATATTGTTTTTTAATTTTAGAAAATATTTTTTCAAAATAATCTATTGTTTTATATTGACTTTGAACGAAGTTTAATTCTTTAAAATTTTGCAACACTATTAATATTTTTTTTTTATTTTTTTTTTTAATTTTTTTATTTTTATTTAAAAACCGTTCATAACCTGGGTGTCCCATTTTATAAATTTTGCATTTCCCTTTAGTTATTAATTTAATTTTTCTCGCTAAATAGTTATCTGGTGTCCATATTTCATTGCCAAAAAAAATTTTGTTACCTTTAATAAATCTGTCTTTTATATAGGACCACCCATCTAAAAACTGGATTACATAACTTTTTTTTAAATTTACAATTTTTCTACAAATTATATTCCCTACTACTGCATCTGTTATAATTATTTTAAACTTAGATATTTTTCTTATAGAAATAGGCTGAATACTTTTATTAAAATTTTTTTTACTACTTAAATTTAAATTAGAAAATATTATTATTTTTATTTTTTTTTGATTAATTAATTTAAAAATTGGCAATAAATAAAAAAGACTACCGTACTGATTTATTACAAAACACATCTTTTTAGAATTCATGCTTATAAAAAATTATTTCTTTCATTAGTTGTTTTAATTTTTTTTGTATTTTTTTATTTATATCGAAGTTTAACTGATTAAATATTATTAATTTTTCATTTTGAATTTTTTCTAAATTACTAAAATTTTTTTTATTATATATGTTTCTCAGTCTTTTTTTATTTATTAGTGTAAAAGGCCACCCACTTCTACCAAAGCCAATTTTTTTTTTAAAAACTGGTTCGTGATATAAAGGCTCTCTATAACCATCTCTAAAAGACAATCCTTCAGCAGATAAGATTTGACAAAGTTTAGACTTTTTTAATCCCAAATTATTTTTTTTATATAAAATTGGTAAGAAATAAAAAACATTACTATATCCACTTTTAGCTTTCGGAATTTCAAAAAATTTAAAATTTTTTAAAACTGAAACTATGCTCCTTGCATTTTTTTGTTTAATTGAATTTAATTTTTTTAATTTTTTTAATTGTTCATTAGCTATGCCTGCTTCTATTTCGGTCATTCTTAAATTTAATCCGAATGTATTAGCGATATTTTTAACTTTAAATTTTTTTGTTACTGCCTCCCCGTGATTTCTTACCAGGCAAGCATTTAACCAG
>TARA_B100000686_G_scaffold355358_1_pt1 | contig 27761 bp, 26 predicted proteins | sample TARA_B100000686 | Tara Oceans TARA_B100000686 (sample SAMEA2622733) | marine metagenome | biome: marine biome (ENVO:00000447); feature: marine epipelagic mixed layer (ENVO:xxxxxxxxx); material: "saline water (ENVO:00002010), including plankton (ENVO:xxxxxxxx)" | depth 150 m | reverse complement strand
GTAAAATAAAGTCTAGAGAGCATGATGCTGAGGAAAAATTAAATCAAAAAATCAAGGATTTAGACATTGATTATAAAGGAAAAATGTTTCAACTTAGAGAGAAATTGGTTGATGAAAATAAAGGTAGATCTGATGAGTTGCAGAAAATTGAAGAGCGTTTGACTCAAAGAGAAGAAGTTCTCGATAAAAGAAGACAAAGTCTTGATTCTAAAGATTTTTCAATTGAAAAACGGGTTTCACAGATACAAGAACGTGAAAAAAAGATAGAAGAAAACGAAAAACATTATATTCAACTAATAGAGCAAGAGAATTTAAAGTTGGAAAGGATTTCAGGTTTAACTGCAGAAGATGCAAAAAAAGAATTAATGCAAAAATATGAAGAACAAGCTAAAAAAGATATACATGAAGAAATTAAAAAATATGAAGAAAAGGTTAAACAAAATTTAACAATGGAATCACAGAAGTTAATTGCAAGTGCTGCTGAAAGATTTTCAAATGATTATGTTGCAGAGAGTTTGGTGAGTGTTGTTTCAATTCCAAGCGAAGAGATGAAGGGTAGAATTATAGGTCGGGAGGGAAGAAACATTCGTGCACTTGAGATGGCAACTGGTGTGGATATCATAGTCGATGACACTCCAGAGGCTGTAGTTGTTTCAGCTTTTGATAAGGTTAGAAGAGAAATAGCTAGGTTATCCCTTGAATACTTGGTTGAAGATGGTCGAATTCATCCAGGCAGAATAGAGGAAGTAGTAAAAAAAACTACCAAAGAAATAGAAAATCTTATTCTACAAGCAGGAAAAGACGCGGTAATTGAACTTTCAATAAAAGATGTACATCCAGAATTAATTAAATATCTTGGTCGAATGAAATATAGAACAAGTTATAGTCAAAATGCACTTGAGCATTCTAAAGAGGTTGCTCATTTAGCTGGAATTCTTGCAAATGAATTAGGTTTAGATCCTTATATGGCAAAAAGAGCAGGTCTTTTTCATGATATTGGAAAATCTGCTACACACGAGATAGAAGGTTCTCATGTTGAAATTGGTTATGACATGGCAAAAAGGTTTAAAGAGCCTCCTCAAGTTCTTAATGCTATCGTTTCGCATCATGAGGATGAAGAACCGAATTGTATAGAGTCTGTTTTAGTAAAAGCAGCAGATACATTATCAGCAGCCAGACCTGGTGCACGACGTGAAATTGCAGAGAGTTATGTTAAAAGACTAGAGGCTTTAGAGGGAATAGCAAATTCCTTTAAAGGTGTTGAAAAATGTTATGCTCTTCAGGCTGGACGTGAGATAAGAGTAAGCGTTTTACCTGAAAGTGTTTCTGATTCACAGGCAGATTTTTTAGCTAGGGATATAGCAAAACGTATTGAATCTGAGCAAACTTATCCTGGAGAGATAATCGTAACTGTTATTCGTGAAACTCGTCACATGGCTACCGCTCATTAATAAGTCAATGAAAATTTTATTTATTGGTGATGTTACTGGAAAAGTTGGCAGAAAGATGGCTGTTGAGAGAGTTCCACTCTTAAAACAAGACTATTCCGTGGATTTTTGTGTTATTAATGGAGAAAACTCAGCGGGTGGTTTTGGTATTAATATTCAGAACGCAGATGATCTTTTCGAGTGTGGTGCAGATGTAATAACCACTGGGAACCATGTCTGGGACCGAAAAGAAATTAAAGATTTTATGTTTACCGAACCAAGATTACTTCGACCTGCAAATTACCCAGAGTCCAACCCTGGCAGTGGTATATATATATCTTCTAGTTCTTCTCCTAAAATAGTTGTTATCAATCTTATGGGAAGAGTTTTTATGCCTTCCGTTGATTGTCCGTTTAGAAAAGTTGAAAAATTATTAGCAAACCTAAACGATCAGGAATATGTAATTTTTGTCGATTTTCACGGAGAAACCACTAGTGAAAAGGTTGCTATGGGATGGTACCTTGATGGCAAAGTTTCTGCGGTTGTTGGAACTCATACTCATATTCAAACTGCAGATAATAAAGTTCTTCCAAAGGGCACTGCTTATATAACTGATGTAGGTATGACAGGTGCTTTTAATTCAGTTATAGGTATGGATACATCTATAGTGCTTGAAAAATTTCTTATGGGAATACCTAGAAGATTAGAACCTGCAAAAGGAAATGGACAACTCAATGGTGTTTTAATCGATATTGACTCTATTACTAAAAGGGCTAATTCTATTAAAAGGATTTCTATAATAGGAGAAACAGAAGAATAGGAATTTTTTCTAATATATATTTTAATTTTTTCTAACCTTTGATTTCTGCGTTTAAAAAGCAAAGTTCTAAAAATGAAAAAATCTCATGATTCTATAAATAATGTTGAAAACACAATACCTGGGAAGTTTCCGTTTACTAGAGGAATACGTCCAAATATGTACAGAGGAAGATTTTGGACAATGCGTCAATACGCAGGCTTCGGGTCTGCTTCAGAAAGTAATAAAAGGTATAAATATTTGTTGTCTAAAGGACAAATGGGAATTTCAGTTGCATTCGACTTGCCTACTCAGATTGGTTACGACGCGGATAATCATTTGTCTGAAGGAGAAGTTGGACGTGTAGGAGTATCTATATCTTCAATTGAGGATATGGATTTGTTATTCAAGGATATTCCTCTTGATAAAGTTTCTACTTCTATGACTATAAATTCTACAGCTACAATCTTGTTATGTTTTTACATAGCTATAGCAGAAAAAAGGGGTTTTAAAATAAGTAATTTAAGAGGAACAATTCAGAATGATGCTTTGAAAGAATATATTGCCCGTGGAACTTATATATACCCCTTGAAAAATAGTCTAAGACTCATATCTGATTCGATTTCTTTTTGTAGTAAAAAAATGCCAAAATGGAATCCTATTTCTATAAGTGGATATCATATTCGAGAGGCTGGTTCTAATGCTATACAAGAAGTCGCATTTACATTATCGAATGCTATAACTTATGTTCAATCTGCTATAGATTCTGGGATGGATCCTGATGTTATAGGTAAACGAATTTCATTTTTTATGAATGTACATAATAATTTTTTAGAAGAAATCGCAAAATTTAGAGCTTCAAGAACACTTTGGGCTAAAATAATGAAGGAAAGATTTGGATGTAAAAATGAAGAGTCATGTAAATTTCGTTTCCATGCACAGACTGCAGGGAGTTCTCTGGTAGCTCAACAACCTAAAAACAATATAATTAGAACTTCACACCAGGCTTTAGCCGCTGTTTTAGGTGGAACTCAGTCTTTACATACAAACTCTTGGGATGAAGCACTTTCTCTTCCTACAGAAGAAACAGCAAGCTTGGCTCTAAGGACTCAACAGATAGTTGCTGAAGAGACGAATATTCCAGCCACAGTAGATCCTTGTGGCGGTGCTTATATTCTTGAGAAAATGACTTTAGAATTAGAAAAAAATGCGTTAAGTTTGATTGAAAAAATTGATTCAATGGGTGGAATAGTTGCATCTATTCAAAATGGATGGATTCAAAGAGAAATTCAAGAAAGTGCGTTTAAATATCAGAAAGAAATCGATGAAGGAAGTAAGAAAATTATTGGTCTCAATTGTTTTAATAAAGATGATGATTTTGACGTTCCTTTGACAAAGATAAATCCAGAAATTGAGAGAGAACAACGCAGAAGATTAAAAAGACTTAAAAAAACAAGAAACAATAAAAAAACAATTGATTCTTTAAAATCTCTTTCTGATGCAGCTAAAAATGATGGTAATTTAATACCTTATATTTTGAATGCTGCGAAATCTCATGCTACTTTAGGTGAGATCTCTGATGAACTTCGAAATGTTTTTGGTATATATAAAGAACAGGTTGTTGTTTGAAATAGTGATTTTTCTATTTGATAGGCGATGATATGATGACAGGAAATGAAATTCGTTCCACTTTTCTGGAATTTTTTTCGAATAAAAATCATCAATTGGTAAGGAGTTCTTCTCTCATACCATTAAGTGATCCCACTCTTTTATTTACTAATGCAGGAATGGTTCAATTTAAAGATGTTTTCACTGGATTAGACAAAAGAAATTATAATAGAGCGACCACATCCCAAAAATGCCTTCGTGTTAGTGGAAAACATAATGATCTCGAAAATGTAGGTAGGACAGCTCGTCACCATACTTTTTTCGAGATGTTAGGCAATTTTTCTTTTGGAGATTATTTCAAGGAATCTGCAATTGAATTTGCATGGGAATTTTTGGTAAGTGAAATCGGTCTCGATAGTGATAAAATCTGGGTAACCGTTTTTCTAGAAGATGATGAAGCAGAACAAATATGGTCGAAAAGAATAGGAGTTCCATCGAATCGTATTGTGAGAATGGGTGAAAAAGATAATTTTTGGTCGATGGGTGATACAGGACCTTGTGGTCCCTGTTCTGAGTTAATATTTGATCAAGGAGCAGGACTTAACGGATCTCCTCCAGGAGAACATGATGATGATGGAGATCGATTCTTAGAATTATGGAATCTAGTTTTTATGCAATATGATCGTGATTCAAAAGGGAATTTAAATTTATTGCCAAAGCCTTCCGTTGATACAGGGATGGGTCTAGAACGTCTTGTGTCTGTTTTACAGAATAAAAATAGTAATTTTCATACTGATTTATTAATGCCAGTGATAAATTTTTGTGAAAATAAAACTGGGATATCTTATCAAGAAAGTGAAAACGATATAGATGTTTCTTTTAGAGTTATTGCCGATCATAGTAGAGCGGTAAGTTTTTTGATTTGCGATGGTATTTTGCCAAGCAATGAGGGAAGAGGGTATGTTTTGAGAAAAATTGCCCGTCGTGCTATGAGACACGCTAGAGTCCTTGGTATCAAAGATCCCTTTTTGTCAGAAACTGCATCCGTTTTGTCTGAAAATATGGGTTCTGCCTATCCAGAGTTACAAGATAATCTTAACTTTATTTCTAAAATATCTGCCGTTGAAGAAGAAAGATTTTCTAAAACTTTATCACAGGCACAACCAAGAATGGATGAATTATGTGAAAAAGCTCAAGAATCTGAAAATAAAATTATTCCCGGAGAGGATGTTTTTACTCTTCTTGATACTTATGGATATCCTTTAGATTTAGCGATCGAAACATCATCATCGCAGGGTCTGGAAATAGATCACAAATCATTTGATCAGGCTATGAATGGTCAGCGTGAGAGAGCTCGTTCTTTTTGGAAAGGTTCTGGAGAACTTGCTGTAGAGGAAATCTGGAAAAAATTAGAGAGTACTTTTGGGGATATTCGTTTCCAAGGATATTCGGAATTTTCTGTTTCATCCCAAGTACTTACGATAGTTAAAGATAATATAGAGGTGAAAAAAGCAGAAACAGGATCGAAAGTGGATGTTTTAATAGATCCTACTCCATTTTACGCTGAATCAGGTGGTCAGGAAGGAGATCAAGGTCGTATTGAATGGGATTCTGGTTCGGCTATAGTTTTGGATACGAATAAACCATCTACAAATTTAAATGTTATTAAAATTTATATAGAACGTGGAGAGTTATCTCAAAAACAAAAAATAATGACAAAAATAGATGATTTGAGAAGAACTAAATTATCCGTCAATCATACTGCTACTCATTTATTGCATCATGCCCTAAGAGAGGTTTTGGGAGATCATGTTAAGCAGGCAGGTTCTCATTTGTCTCCAAACAGACTTCGTTTTGATTTTACACATTTTGCTTCTCTTTCACAGAATGAAAAAGAACAAGTTGAAGATATAGTCAATAATTTTATAACAAAAAATAGGGAAGTTCTTACACGTGAAATGTCCTTAGATGATGCACTTTCTATTGGAGCTACTGCATTATTCGGAGAAAGATATGGTGACAATGTGAGAGTTGTTTCAATCGGGGATTTTAGCAAAGAATTATGCGGAGGTACTCATGTGAATTCTACTGGGCAGATTGGTCTTTTCAGAATTATGCAAGAGAGTAGTGTTGCATCAGGTGTAAGGCGAATTGAAGCATTATCAGGAGAATCTGCTTTTTTAAATGCAAGGGATGAACAAAAAAAATTGAATATAATTAGACAGATTCTAAAATCTTCAGCAAATGAAGAAATAAAAAGGGTTGAAGAATTATTAGAACGTTCTAAAAATCTTGAAAAAGAGTTGAGTTCTTTAAGAACTAAAGAATCAACATCTGAGTTACAAAGACTAATTGAAAATTGTCAAGAAATTGATGGGGTTCGATTTGTTGCAGTTCGTCATGATGGTATTGATTCTAAAGAACTCAGAAGTATGATTGATTTTTCGAAATCAAAAATTAAAAGTGGAGTTGTAATTATAATTACAGTTTCTGATGAAAAAATATCAATTGCTGTAGGAGTTACAAAAGATATTTTGGACCGTGTACATGCAGGAAAATTAGTTGGCAAAATCGCATCTCGACTTGGAGGTAAAGGAGGAGGGCGTCCTGATTTTGCGCAAGCGGGCGGAGGGAATGATATTCATAAAATAGATCAAGTACTTTCAAATATTTCTACCCTTATTAAGAATCATTCTGAATAAGAGGTTTTTTTGCAATCTGATAAATCAGTAGCTATAAAAACAAAACCTACTTTTCATCGGAAGAAATTATCTTTTCTTGTCATAGCTCATATTGCTAATGATAGTTGTTTCGGTTTTTTATCTCCTATTATCCCTATTTTAAAAGAAATGCTAAACATTCCTCTTTCTCTGGTAGGATTTCTTGGTCCAACACTTGCTGCTACGGGTGCCCTTGGTCAACCTATCTTTGGAATGATTGCAGATAGATTTCAAAAGAATTGGTTACTTGCACTAGGTCCAGTTTTAGGTGGATTGATTGCATTTGCTACGACCGTTAATAGTATCCCAATGCTATTTTTATTGCTTTTTGTAGCAGGTTTGGGGTCTGCCTGTTTTCATCCAATAGCTTCAGTTAGAGCAGTACAATTTTCAGGAAAAAGGAAAGGATTAGGGGTTTCTATTTATATTGCCGGGGGAAGGATGGGTGTTAGTCTTGGTGCGGCGATGGCTACGTTTGTAGTTACAAAATTTGGAGTTGAAGGGCTACCTTATACTTGTATTGTTGTCTTTATTATTGGATTTTTATTACTTTTTCTAAATTTAGATACAGGACAGGAAATTCATAAAAAACAATCTGAGAAAAATCCAATAGATCTAAAATCTCTAGTAACAGTTTTTCGTTCTTTGATGGGACTTTGGTTTATTAATTATTTCCGTACAGTTGTTACTATGTCTATCTCTTTTTATCTTTCAATTTATCTAATAGAAAAGGGAAATTCTTTTGCAGATGGTGGTTTTTCTATATCTTTCTTTTTACTTGCTGCTGCGATTGGAGGAATTTGTGGTGGATATTTTTCAGATCTTTTTGGTAGAAGATTAGTAATAATTCTTTCGCTTTTGATAGGAACACCTTGTTTAGGAATTTCACTCTACTCTAATGATATTTTTATTCGTTTACTTTTCTTAATTCTGTCAGGCGCAGCTTTTTACTCTCAGATGGGAGTTTCTGTTACATATGCACAGGAAATGATTCCAGAACATGCTGCCTTAGCGAGTAGTTTTATGTTAGGTGTAGTATGGTTTTGCTCAAGTATGACAATGCCATTAATCGGAGTTATTGCAGACTATTTTGGAATACTTATTGTTATGCCTATTACTTGCATTTTCTTTGGTACCTTTGGACTTCTTTTAGCTCTAAGGTTACCTAAACTAGAAAACTTTTAATCTGATTTAATTTTCGAATTGTTTTGCCCGCATTTTATCAAGTAAGTCGGAAAAAGATGATCTGTTAAGAATTGATTTGAATTGGTCTCTATATGTTTTTATTAGACTAACCCCCTCTATTATTACATCATATACTAACCAATCCCGTTTCTTCTTATGCATTTTATAATAAACTCTTATAGGTTGTTCTTTGGTGATCACCAACGTTTTTACTTTTGCATAGTTGCCGTCAATTGATTCCTTCATAAATTGAACAGTTTGACCATTATATCTCTCAATTTTTCCTATATATGTAGATTCTAAAAGATATTTAAATGAATAAAGAAATTCTTTTTTTTCTTTCTTTGTTCTCTTACGCCAAGCTCTTGATAAAGCCCTCTTAGCCATCTCATTAAAGTCAAATCGCTCTTCAAAAATCATCCTTAATTGTTTTCTTCTTTCGGACGAATTGTCAGTACCCTTTAAAGATTGGTTATCTAAGACAAACTTTAGATTATTTATACTCCCTCTAATTTGATTCTTCGGTTCACCAGAAAAGACAACGTTTGGAATAGAAAAAACAAATAGAGTAGAAATTAATATTGAAATTAAAGAAAAAGATTTCATTTCGGCCTTTTAATTCTTCTATGAAAATAATTTACAAGATACTAATAAATTATATAAGTTATTTAACTTTTCCAAAAATGAATTTTCCAATTAGTTTTTCAAAATCAAGAGGAGGTTCAGTTTCTCTTATAATTCCTCCCGCATTGATTCTTTTTTCTGCGCCACCTTGACTGATACTTAAATATTTCGCACCTAAAATTCCTTTTGTTCTTATCGAAGCTATTGCGTCTTCAGAAAGCTTGATTGATTTGTCTAACTTCAAGGTTACAAGAGCTTCTTCATCTTTAAGTTCTATTTTTGATATTTTGCCTATTGGTACTCCAGACATTTCTATGGAAGCACCATTTCTTAGACCAGTAACACTTTCAAACTTTGCTTTGACCACGTAGGTGTCAGAAACGAAAAAATCCAGTTCTCCTAGATGTACAGAAAGGTAGACCAGGGATGCTATTCCAATCATTAAAAATACTCCGACAGACAAATCGATTTTACGTTGTTTCAATTTAAACCCCCTTGACTGATTAACGGAAAAACATTGAGGTTAAAAAATAATCACTAATTAAAATAATCACAGATGACATTACAACTGCAGAAGTTGTTGCTTTGCTCACTCCCTCGGCTCCGTGCCCACAGTTATAACCTTTATAGGTGCAAATCCATACTACTAAAAGTCCAAATACAAGAGATTTCCAAAACCCACCCATCAAATCACTCATTTCAACTTTTGATGCCATTTCTCCAAAATAAACTCCCGAATTCAATCCCAGTAACTTTACTCCAACTAAGTATCCACCAAAAATACCAACTAAATTAAACATTGCAGTAAGAAGTGGAAAAACTAAGACTCCAGACAGAATTCTTGGTAAGACTAGTTGTTTCAGGGGTTCCACCGCCATACTTTTCAAAGCATCAACTTGCTCTGTAATTACCATTATACCAATCTCTGCTGCCATCGCAGAACCAGCTCTTCCAGTAACAACTAGAGCAGTAAGAACCGGTCCTAATTCTCTTATAAGGCTAAGCGCAACTGCAGGGCCTAATAGACTCTCAGAACCAAATTTTTGGAGCGTATAAAATCCCTGAAGTGCTAGTACCATTCCGGTAAAAAGCCCTGTTAGCATAACAATTAAAACTGAACCGAATCCAATGTCATAAATTTGTTTGATAAAAAGCCGTGTCTTAAATTTTGAACGAAATAAAAACGAAATCACCAAAAAAAGAAAAATGACTGAATTGCCAGTTTTTTCAATGACATAAATCGATTTGTTGCCTATTTTTTCTATTAGATTAATTAGTTGCAAATTTATTTTCAATCCTATTTTAGTCTCGAAATAGTTGCGAAAAAAGAAAATTCAGATATTTTAAAATCCTAGAAAATAAAAATGAGGCTGAAAAAAAACATACACTAGTGTATCTTTGTAATACGTTTAAGAGCAACTTTGTAAATCTTACTTATGAGTTTTTTAAAAGAGCTATGAAGAAGGGATTATATGCAAGATCACAAAGACACAAATCAGATTCTACATTATTTTAAATTTGGAGTGAATGCATTTTTTGATAGTTTTAATCAGACTACATTGGTAGTAGTTTCTATAACTTTACCAATAACAATAGTAGCATTTTCCATTCAGCCAGATCTTAAATCTATTTTTAGAGACATACCGGATTTTTCTCTTTTTTTAGCCTTAAAATGGCTTTTTTCTCAAGTGATTTTAAGAGCAGCTTCGGTTTTTATATTTATACTTGTAATTCTAAGATTAGAATTGCAAAGGAAAGGAGAGGAAATTTTCTGGGATTTCTCGTTAAGTTTTAATTGTCTTAAAAAGGTTATCTTAGTTGATTTTGTCTTTTCTTTTGGATTGCAAATTTTTCTCGCTTTAGTACTTTTTTTTATTAATGTTCTTTTAGTTTCTTTTTTGGGAAACAACGTTTTTACTGTACTTCTTGCATTCTCTTTATGTATTTTTGCTGCGGTCGTACTTTTTATACGATTTTATTTTTGTACATTTTACGTATTGTTAAAGCAGACAAATCTGAAGAATTCTTTTCAACAAGCAACACTTTTATCTAAGAATTCTGAAATTAAAATTTTTAAACTTGTTGTCATTTATCATATTTTTACTATTTTCTTGTCGTTCTTACTCTTTTCAATTATTGGCTCTTCTTTTTTCTCAAAAATCATCGTACATAACTTAATATCAGTTCTTTTTGTTCCATACTGTTATGCGGGGTATTCTCTTTTCTTTGACTTATTAGAGGAAAAGTTTGAAGTTACTAAAGATTAATCTCGAAACAAAGACCATCGTAAGCCATTTTTATATTATCGGGAAGATTTTTATTGGTCTCTTCATATTCAAGTTCATAATTAGTATGAGTAAAATAGGTTTTTTCAGGAGAAAGAAATCCTGAGATTTCAACAGCTTGATCTACCGTAAGATGAGATGGATGAGGTCTATGGCGAAGAGCATCAATAATCAGAGTTTTGACACCTCGCATTTTTTCTAAAGAAGATTCAGAGATGCTACTGCAATCAGTTGCATATACAAAATCACCTATTCGTATTCCCATAACTTTTGTTCCTGCATGATCTAGTTCGATTGGTAGTATTCTGAAATTTGCAGCTTCAAAGATTTCATCGTTAATTTGATTTAAAGTTAGACGAGGTTTGAATCCTTTGTGTTTGTTATTTTCACCGAAGATATATTCAAAATTTTGTCTAAGAACTTTGAGCGTATTGTTAAATGCATAGCAAGGGATAGTTTTTTTCATAATCATATTGAAAACTCTTAAGTCATCTATCCCAAATGTATGGTCTGCGTGGAAATGTGTATATATAACTGCGTCAATCTTCTTTAGACTATGTACTAAAGCCTGTTGTCTTAAGTCAGGGCTTGTATCTACAAGAAGAGTAGATTCCTCTGTTTGTATTACAATACTTGGTCGTAATCTCTTATTACGCGGATTGTCTGAAAGGCAAACGGGGTCATCACAACCTATGGCAGGTACGCCTGTTGAGGTTCCACAACCTAGAACTGTAACTTTAGCAATTTTATTTATCATATTTATAAATGGTATTAATTAATTTTTTCATTTCATATTCGATAATATTATATATTAAATTTGTTAATTGGAAGTTTGCAGATTCTTTTGTAAATATTTTTTCTTTTGTATTAACTCTTCAGGAAAGTTTAAAGATGGAAAATAAAATATATGAACAAAGTGAAAAATTAATTTTGGCCCAAAAATATCAAAAACAGAAAACGTTTTTGACTGTGGTCTCATCCTTATTTTTATTTTTTTATACTTTTCTTTTTGTTCTTTTTTTTCTTAAACAGGATGAAAATGTTTTTGAACTTGGTCCTTTTTTTTCTGGAGTATGTTATTTTGCAATATATTTTGTTTTGAGAACTTTTTTAAGTTTGCCTTTTGAAATTAAACAAAGCTTTAAGTTACCTAGAAAAATTGGTCTTTCTAATGAAACTTTTTTTCTTTGGATAACTAATCAGATTAAGTCTTTTCTTTTAGTATTATTTTTTGGCTCACTTTCAAGTGGAGTTCTTTTAGTCTGTATCCAAAAAAATCCTGATTATTGGTGGTTATATTTTTCAATTTTGATTTCTTGTATTTTTATTTTTATTTTTTTATTTGGACAAACTGTAATTGCTCCTTTGTTTTTCAATTTTGAAAAATTGTCTGATACGAAAATTGAAAATTTATTGTTAAATTTGAAGAAAAAAGTTGGATTTAAAGGACAAAATCATATTTGGGTCATGAAGGCTAAAAAGCATGGAGATTATGCGAATGCATTCGTTTGTGGATTTGGTCCTACTCGTAAAATAGTGATTACTGAAAATATACTAGAATATAATCCAGAAGAAATTGAATGTATTGTAGCTCATGAACTTGCACATCAGTTTTATTCACACAATCTATTTTTATGTATATATAAGATAATAAGTTTTGTGGTGGTTATTTATTTTTTTAAGTTTTTGTTAAGTACGGAACTCTTTTACTTTTATAGCAATGGACTAAATATTTCTTCTGCAAACACTATCGGAATTTTCCTAGTGTTTTTTTCCGTTTTGAATTTCTTTATTTCACCAATTTTGTTGAGAGTTTCTAGAGAGATCGAATTTGCTTGTGATTTATTTGCATTTAAGCATGTAACGAAACCAAAGAATTTAATCACTATTTTAAAAAAACTTTGTGTTAGAAACTATTGCGATCCAAGCCCATCATTATTTTCAAAATTTTTCTTTTATACCCATCCTCCTTTTTCAGAAAGAATTAACCGTTTAATATCTTTCCTGAATTAGTTTTTTTGAAGTATTTTTCTATTATCGGGACAACTCTTTTTTTGATAATTAATTTCTGAAAAAACAAACTTTTATTTTTTTCACTGATATCTAATATTTTGTATTTCTTGTTTTTGAGTTTAAGGAATTTAATAATTTCATTATGTTGTTCTAACTCGTAATCCTTTCCTCTAATATTTCTTATAATAATAATAGGGATTTCATTTTTCTCTATTTCATATAAGGAAGAACGAAAATTTGCTTTATAGTTTTTGTCTGACAGAAAGTCTTTTAGTCTGATTTTTAGATTTTGAGGACTTTTTTTTATGACTTTTCGAGGCTCGAAAAGCCCGTTTTCTAAAATAAGCAGTTTAACGTCAGAAACTTTTCTAGTGGCGATAATAGCGGCATTAGCTCCAAATCCATTCGCATAAATGAAAATAGATTTATTTCCATTGTTATTAATTTCAGATAAATAATGAATAGCTTTTTTAATGGATTCCACACTTTTTTTCCCTCCAAAATCATGAGGACCTGTAGAATTTCCAATGCCAGGAAGAGAAATGCTCATAGCAATAATCGGATAACCTATTAATGAGAGTAATTCTTTTGTGTTTTTTTGGTTGTTTTCATCAGAAGACTGAATGATCAAAAGGGATGGATAAGAGTCGTTGTCAGAGGGCCAAGTAATAGAAGCCTCTACTACTCCATATTTTGTACTTAAAAACCAATCTTTAATAGTTTGATTTTCGGATATCGCTGTTTGAAAACTAGTGTAACTACAGTTTACAAGAAACAGAAAAGATGCAGATATAAGAAAGATAAATTTCTTGTTGTACATAAACAATAAATATAATCCTTGTTAAATATAAAGAGTATAATTTTTTTTATTTTATCTGATACTATCAATTATTAAGCAAATTATTATATCGATTTAATTGTATAAAATTTTTTATTCTTCGGAAAATTGATTTTTTTGGATTCCTTTATTTATGAATAGACCGATTTTATCGCATAGAAGAAACATAGGAATTATTTCTCATATTGATGCAGGAAAAACTACGACAACAGAGCGAATGTTGTATTGTTCTGGCGCTGTTCATAGGATTGGTAAAGTTGATGAAGGTACAGCGACTACCGATTGGATGATTCAAGAAAAAGAACGTGGAATCTCAATTACTTCTGCCGCAATTTCGTGTCTTTGGACCGGTTATGAAATTAATATTATTGATACCCCGGGACATGTTGATTTTACTGTTGAGGTTGAAAGGAGTTTGCGAGTTCTAGATGGTGCCATTGCGATTTTTAGTTGTGTTGAAGGCGTAGAAGCACAGAGTGAAACTGTTTGGTCTCAAGCAGATAAATTTAAAGTGCCTCGAATTGTATATATAAACAAGATAGATAGAATTGGATCTAATTTTTTAAGAACATTAGAAATGATAAAACAAAAATTTTCGAAAAATTTTGTTTTAATGCAATTCCCGAATGGAGAAGCAGATGAGTTTGAGGGCCAAATAGACATTCTTAATAATCAGATTGTCTCTTGGGAGAAAAATGATATTCAGCAAATTAAATTCGAGCCAATTAATGAAAAATTTAAAGAAAAAGTTTTCGAATTAAGGAACGAAATAACTGAAGTTGCGTCAGATTATAATGAGATTATTTTAGAAAATTTTCTTGAAGGAAAAGATGTTGAAAATCATTTAATAGAAGAAGCGATTAAAAAAGGAGTGATCGCCAATGAGGTAGTTCCTGTTTTTGTAGGATCCTCACTCAAGAGTTTAGGAATTCAGCCACTATTGGATGGGATTATAAAATTCCTCCCATCACCAGAAGAAACACCCCCCGTTGTAGGTATTGTTCCAGAAGAAAGCGAATTATCAGAAGCAGTTCGCTTATCTTCTATTGAAGAACCTTTCTCTGCATTAGTTTTTAAAGTTGCTTTGCACGAAAATCGTCGCCTTAGTTTTATTCGTGTGTATAGCGGTAAAGCAAAAGTTGGTGATCTAGTATGGAATCCGACAAGAAGAAAGAAAGAAAGATTTTCTAGAATTTTTCGAATGTATTCAGACAAACGAGAGAGAGTAGAGAAAATTGGTCCTGGTGATATTATTGCAGTTTTAGGACTAAAAGAAACTCTCACAGGAGATACCCTTTGCGATTTAAATGCTCCTATTTCTTTTGAATCTATTTCACCTCCTGAACCTGTTATTTCAATGGCAGTTGAACCAAAAGAGACTATTGATTTAGAGAAACTTCAGGAATCTCTTAAGAAATTAATGTTGGAGGATCCAACTTTTATTGTTGAATTAGAAAACGAATCTGGTCAGATAGTTATGAGTGGAATGGGGGAATTGCATTTAGATGTCCTAACTAGAAGATTAATTGATGAATTTGATCTTGAAATACGAGTTGGGGAACCGAGGGTAGTTTTTAGAGAAACTCTTTGTAGCATTGCAGATGATAAATATTTATTTGATAAAATTATCGGTGGAAAAACACAATACGCTAAATTACATATGAGAGTTTCGCCAACTCCTGGAAAAGGTATTCAAATCAATTTTGAAAATGATGTTTCTTTGATTCCAGAAAGCATTATTAATGTAACCGAAGAGGCTATAAGGTCTTCATGTTCAGGCGGAATACTCGCAGGATATCCATTAATTGATATAAAGGTTGATATTCTCGATATGGAATATATTCCAGAAAAGAGTAGTGAATTTGCTTTTTCTGCAGCTGCATCTGTTTGTTTTAATAATGTATGCAATAATGCATCTGGACAACTTCTTGAGCCAATTATGCAAGTAGAAGTTTCAATTTTAGAAGAACATTTAGGTGGTGTGATTAGTGAATTAAACACAAGAAATGGAAATGTTTCTGATATAAAGGATGGTCCAGGTGAAGACAACTTTAAAATTATAGAAGTGACTGTACCACTAAGACAGATGTTTGGATTCACAACAGTTCTTCGTTCTTTAACTCAAGGTCGTGGTACATTTGTAATGACATTTTTTAATTTTTCCCCTTGTGATGTAAGTCTATAGCATAATAAGTTCTGACTGTATTTCCTGTTATTTCCAAATAGAGTTGATATTTTTTCTCGAAAGAAAGAAAGAATCCTGTGACTGATAATTTGTTATCTGTTTTTTATGCTCTGACTACTGCAGTTGGTGCAGCGACTTTTAGTCTTATAGTCAGAAGAGCGCAAAATCACGGCTCTGCATTTACTGGGGTAGTTATTGGACTAATTGTAAATATTCCGTGGTTATGTTTAGCAACTTTTTTATTATGGCAAGATAGTTGGTGGAATCCGAAAGCTTTTTTACTATTTGCCCTGAGTGGATTAAGCGGTCCTTCTCTTGGTCGTCTGTTTATGTTTAGAGCTATTCATCAGTTGGGGGTTTCAAGGGCTTCTCCAATGCTTTCGATGAATCCTCTTTTTTCTGCTTTTTTTGCTTTTTTATTTTTGGGAGAAAGACCAGGACCTTATATTTGGCTAGGAACATTATTAGTTGTTATTGGTGGTGCTACTCTTTCTTTGAAAACTAAAAAGGACATAGAGTGGAAGAGAATTTCACTTTTACTGCCAATTATGTCAGTTCTCGGTTTTTCAGTTTCGAATATTTTTAGAAAATTAGGAGTAGACATTGTTCCCTCCCCCATTCTTGGAATAACAATTACTAGTATTTCAGGACTGTTCTTTCTTTGGTTCCTAAGTTTATTTTCTAGTAGAGAAAATAAACCCGATCTCTCTTGGGGTAGATCGTGGTGGTTATATGGAGTTAGTGGATTAATCAATACTCTCGCATTTTTAAGTCATTATACTGCGCTTGTTTATGGAGATTTAACAATTGTTTCTCCACTTTCTGCGACTGCTCCTTTTTTTGCTCTTTTTATGAGTTGGCTTCTTCTTAAAGATGTTGAAAGAGTAACGGTTCCAATTTTAATTGGAACCGTTTTTATTGTTTCGGGTGGAATTTTGATTGTTATGAAATTAATTTAGTTCGCTAAGAGAAAGTCCTCTATATCTTTCATGGATTCTTCAAAGCATTGAATTAAGAAGAAATGACTAGCTTCATCATAAACCTTTAATTTACAGTTAGGAATTCTTTTTGCGATATCTCTAGAAGCATCTGTTGAACATAAGACATCTTGTCCCCCCGCCATAACAAGAGTAGGACATTTCACTTCCGATAATCTGTCCAAGGCATCATGATTTAAGCAGGCATGGGTTGAATTCGTATAACCATGAATAGGTCTGTCTGTAATGGCTAAACTTTCTTCGAATTTTAGCATTTGTTCTTCATTCTCATTAAAATAAGAAGGTGGAAAAAAACACAAAGATTGAATTTTTGACGCAAGTGGATATCCCTGATTTTTTACTACTTCATTTATATTGTGCAAAATTTGATATCCATATCTGTCTAACTTTCCAAATGATGCAGTTATTATCATACTTCGTGTGCGTTCTGGATAACCAAGTGAAATTTCTTGGGCTATGGCACCACCCATAGATCTTCCAATAATGTGAGCAGGCTCGTTAATATTAAGTGCATCCATTAACCCTATAGTATCTTCGGCGAATTTTTTTGTCGTGTATGGATAATCTGGAGCTGAACTCCTACCTGCACCCCGGTTATCATAGGGAATAACTCTAAAGTGAGGTTTGAGTCTTTCTATTTGTGCGTTCCACGCGCTGCAATCTCCAGCTAGACCATGAATTAGAATTACGGGTGTTCCTTTGCCGTGTTCTTCATAATAAAGCTCCACATCATTGATCTGAATTTTTGGCATCTTTCAGTCCTCGAAGTTTAGAAATTATATATCAAAATTAACATATTATATTTTGAGGCATGTTAAACGATTTAGGGGATTTACGAAAGATATTTATTATCTGGATTTTCTGAAATTAGGTGTTATTTTAGATACTTGACTCAACTTAATGGCTTACATAAGATCAAAACATAGAAAATATATTTATGTTTTTAACAAATCCGTGTTCGTAATTTGTCCCGGGTTTAGATGGTAGCAAACCCTTTACTGGAGGATTTCTAATGGCAAAGAAGAAAATCAAAAGACGTAATATTTTGAAAGCAGGTTTAGGAGCGGTCGCTGTTGGCTCAGGTTTACTTGGAAAAGCAGGAACAGTTTCAGCAGGTCCAGAAGAAGATAAAATTGTAAGTTCAGCGAAAAGACTACAACCGGCGGCAATGAATGGAATGATGTGGTCTTTGTATTGGAGAAACTATCCTAAATTAAATAAAGAGTATAAAAAAGCAACTGGTAGTTATATGGCAAAAGTGAATGATGTTCCAAATCTTCTTATTCCTCAGCGTGCAATGGCTGAAGCAATAAGTCGTTCTGGTAAATTTGATATTTTTCACGTTGAATCTATGATGATTCCCTCACTCGTTGCTGCAGGTCTTGCTGAACCTCTAGATGGTTATATGAAGCAGGCAAATTTTGATTTAAAGATGGTGGGTAACTTTGAAAAATTTATGCAGTATAAAGGTGTTACATATGCAATGCCTACAGATGGGAATGTTTGTCCTCATTTCATAAGAAAAGATCTTTTTGATGATCCTGATGAGAGAAAGAAATTTGCGGATAAACATGGGAAGGAATTAAAATGGCCAGTAACGTTTGAAGATGAACTAGAAATGGCTAAATTTTTTCACCGTCCAGAAAAAGATTTATATGGTTTTGGTGGTTTGAGAGATAAGGCTAATAGTAGTTTTTGGTTCTGGCAGTATTTGTATGCTGCTGGAGGATTTCCTATTACAGACGATGCAGAACCTCAATTGACTACTCCTGCAGCGCATTATGCTATTGATACTTTTTTAGCACTTAAACAGGTTTCTCATCCAGAAGCATCTGCTTGGGGTTCCCCTCAGATGATTCCGAGATTAGTTGGTGGAAAAATATTCTCTTGTCAGTATTGGGATGGAATAATTGCGAAAATAGAAAGTCCAACGGCTAAATCTCCTACTCGTGGAAAATTTTATTATGGTTTAGTTCCAGGTTCTAAATTTTCAGGAAAGTTGATACATAGAGCTTTTTCTGCACCGGTAATGGGAATCGTGGTTAATAAATATAGTCCTAGGAAAAGACAGGCAGCGCATTGGGCTCTTTATATGAGTACCTTAAAAAATAGTACAAGTGTTGTTGGTCATCCAACTATGACTTTCCATGATCCATGGCATCCTGGACATATGAATGCTAAAAGTACATTAGACGTATACACTAAACAGGGAATGAAGGCAGTGCATGATTGTCTGCAAGTGACAACTCCACCTCCTTATTTGACGGGATATCATGAATTTAAAGAAGCCGTAGATAAGAATCTCTCGGAAGCTTATAACGGACAAAAATCTGGAAAGCAAGCTTTACAAGACATGCAATCCCGTTGGTCAAAAATTGTTCGTAAGATAGGGAAACGAACGATTAAAAAGGAAATTCCCTATTATAAAGGAATGATGCCTAAGGTTAATGTTCCATCTTAATCTGATAAATCAATTATTTACCAGTTTTTCCTGTTGAATATGTGTACCTGGTGAAAGCCAGGTGCACGTATGACAGATAATATAAAGAATCTAAAATGGCACAATCAATTTCAAGTCAAACCAATGATCTTAAAAAAATGTCTAGTCGTTCCTCAGGAATAAGAATTTTTAAGTGGACACTTTTAAGCCCTTTAGTTTGCCTCGCTCTTTTTTTGTTGCCTGTTTTTATTCTTCAGCTATATTTTGCTTTTCATTCGTGGACAATTTATCTTTCAAGTTGGTCCGCTGCAGAATACGTAGGAATTGAGCTTTTTCAAGAAGCACTCCAAGATAAGCGTTTTTTTTGGGCTGTTGCAAGATCTCTGCTTTTTGCAAGTTTATCGACTATAGGATGTTTTGTCTTTGGTTTGATTCTTGCACTATTAATGTATAAACCTTTTCGTGGACATGGATTCTTTTATATAGTTTTTATTCTGCCAATGTTAACTGTTCCAATAGTAATTGCCTACACCTGCGACATGCTTCTTTATAGGGCTGGACCTATAAATGGTTTTTTGAGTACGATTTTTGGAACTGAGATGAGATTTACTTGGCTTTCTAATCCTGATTTTGCAATTTTTACAGTTGTCATGCTAGAAATATGGAATTGGACTCCCTTTACATTTATTATTTTAATCGCAGGTTTATCTTCTATACCAAAAGAACCTTTGGAGGCGGCTCGTATACTTGGAGCCAATCGTCTTAAAATTTTTATGGAAATCCAATTGCCACTTTTAAGACCAGTTATCTTTTTGGCTTTAATCCTTAGATTTCTTGAAGCAATGGCTGAATTTCCAAAAACTTGGGGTTTACTGCAAGGAGGACCGGGTTCGGCTACAGAAACAATTCCTATTTATCTGTATCTGATAACATGGCAGTTTTTTGATATTTCCAAAGCTGCTGCTACTTCTTATGTTGTTATGTTAATAATGATTTTTGTAATTCTTTTTGCAATTAGAATTCTTAGAAAAGAGAAACAGTCGATGGATACACTTTATTCAGTTCGTAGTTCCGGGAGTTAGGATTTAATGATTAAATACATCAAAAAGTCGAGGTATCCAATATTTCGATATTTTATGTTAGGGATATGGACGTTAATTGCGGGCTTCCCTATTTTTTGGATTGTAGCAACTTCTTTTAAACCCGCACATCAATGGACTTCTTGGCCTGTAGTTTATGTTTCACAAGAGCCAACACTGGAGAATTATAGAGAAGTTTGGGGCATCGGAGAAAAAACAGTTAAGGAGGCAACACAGATTTACGATAAAGCGAAAGATGCCAGACCTGAATCAGTTTCAATGAATAAAGCTTGGAAAGCTTTTGGAAATAGTCTTTTGATAGCCTTGATTTCAACCTCTTTAACAGTTGCTTTTGGAACGATTATCGCTTACGGAGTCTCTCGTTTTCAAATTTTATCTGAAGTTCGAATGTTTCAGTTGCTGATGCTTAGAATGATTCCGCCTATTGTAGTAGCTGCGCCTTTAACTTTGTATTATACGACTCTTAATCTTATGGATAGTGTTACAGGTCTTGTCTTAATCTATTTTATTACAACTCTTCCTTATGCAGTTTGGATGACCAAAAGTTTTATAGATGAAGTACCAAGAGAGATAGAACAAGCAGCAGAACTGTTAGGGGCTACTAGATGGCGGACAATTGTAGAAGTTGTTTTTCCACTTGTTCGTTCTGGGGTTGTTGCTACATTTATGTTTATTCTTATTCTAACTTGGAGTGAATATTTAATGTCATTTATTCTATCTAAGGTGGATGTAGTTACATTGCCTGTCCAATTAAGTAAATATGAGGGTTCTACAGAAGGTAGGATGTATGGAACGCAATCTGCTCTTGCGGTAGGTATTACATTTCCATTAATGCTAATAGGAATTTTTATTCGTAAACATCTCGTTAGAGGTTTTACTTTTGGAATGGTGAAGAGGTAATCCAATGTCTCAGATAGAATTGAAAAGTTTGCGTAAAGTTTTTGGACAAAATATTGAAGCAGTTAAAAATTTAGATTTAGTTATTGAAGAAGGAGAGTTTATAGTTTTGGTTGGACCTTCTGGATGTGGAAAAACTACAACATTAAGAATGATTGCAGGTTTTGAAGAGCCAACTGCAGGAGAGGTTATTATTGATGATGTCATAGTTAACGATCTAGATCCTAAAGATAGAAATTTAGGTATGGTTTTCCAAAGTCATGCCTTATTTCCACATAAGACGGTTTTTGAAAATATAGAATTTGGCCCTCGTATGAAAAAAATGCCATTAGACAAAAGAAAAAAAAGGGTAGAGGAAGTGGCCGAAATGGTTCATATAACACCGTTACTTAATAAATTGCCATCTCAATGTTCTGGTGGTGAGGCACAAAGAGTTGCGTTAGCTAGAACATTAATTACTGAGCCAGGATCATTTCTTTTAGATGAACCACTTTCTAGTTTGGATGCAAAACTTCGAAGAGAAATGAGAGCAGAAATTGATCGATTACATCAGGAACTTAAGAAAACATTTGTTTATGTTACCCATGATCAAGAAGAGGCGATGACTCTTGCTGATAGAATTGTGGTTATGCGTGCAGGTGAAATTGAACAACAGGGTACACCTATGGAAATTTATGGGGATCCAAGTTCTTATTTTGTTGCTGATTTTTTTGGCAGTCCATCTATGAATTTGATTGATGGACAGATTAGAAGAAATTCCTCTCAGGAGTCTTTTGTTTTTGAAGGATGTGGTCTATCTCTAGATTTGCCGCAATTAGAAGGTCTAAGAGAGGGAAGTCATTGTATTGGTGTTAGGCCTGAAAGTATTAACGTAAGTGATAGTGATTCTGATATTAAGTTATCTGTTACTTTGGTAGAACCTATGGGAAAAGATACTTTATTATATTTTGCTCATGATTCTGATCGTCATCTTATAGCAGTAGTAGAAGGTTCGACAGAAATTCAATCTGGAGATCTTGTCGCTGTTCAGTTTCCTAAAAATCGTCTTTACGTTTTTAACTCTGATGGTTCTAGAGTAAGGTGATCTAGTCTAAATACAGATATTTTCTTCAATCGTATAGACGTTTTTCTGAAGATATTAGAAAGTATCTTTCATAATTTAAAATTCTTATATTCATTTTAGTATTATTTTTATGGAAAGGTTAGAAGATGTCTAAAAAGATCGCATATCTAGGCTTAGGAACTATGGGCAGGGCTATGGCACGAAATTTAGTGGATGCAGGTTACACTGTTAATGGATATGATCCAGATCCAAATGCTAGAGACAATGCTAAGAGTTTTGGTGTTGAAGTTTTTTCGAGTGCTGGTGAAGCGGCTACTAATGTGGATGTGATTTGTAGTTCTGTTCCCAAAACAGAACATGTTAAAGAAACATATCTTTCAGATAGTGGTGCATTATCGACTGCATCAGAGGGGACGGTTTGTTTTGATTTTTCAACAATCTCGCCTGAGGGAAGCTGTGAAGTTGCTGAAGAAGCTAAAAAAAGCGGAATTATTTTTCTAGATACGCCAGTAGGGGGAAGTGAGCCGCAGGCTATTACCGGCGATCTTCATGTTATGGTTGGAGGCGATAAAAACGCTTTTGAAAAACATAAGGATATTTTAGAAACACTTGGAAAAACTGTACATTATTTTGGAGATAATGGTACTGCTTTAAAGATGAAGCTAGTAGCCAATCAAATATTTTCTATATTTATGTGTGCTATTTCCGAAGGATTAGTCTTAGGAATGAAATCTGGATTAGATCCCGTGGAGATGGTTGATTATTTTAAAACTAGTTCTCATCCTAGGGTTTTTGATTTAAAAGGGGATGCTCTTGCAAATAAAGACTATACTCCCACGTTTAAAGTTGATCTTATGAAAAAGGATTTAGGTTTGGTGGCTGAGATGGCGTCTCATGTGAACATACCTACTAATTTTGCTGCACTTGCTTGGCAAGTTTTTAAATCTACCTCGGCACTTGGTTTTGGGGATCAAGATCAAGCAGCCATAAGAGAATTTTTTGAAAAAAGCTCTGGAAAATAATTTAGTTTAGGTAAGTATTGCAATAATTTTGGGAGTGATTTCTATCGCACGTTCTCTTAGTTGCTCTTCTTTTAAACTACCTATAGGATGTGGTATATATGCTATGGGATAGTTTTCCATTCCCCTTATTTTAGCAACTACTTCAGCAGTATTTCGAAATGGTTCAGTACATATCACGGCTGTTGGTACTCCAAGTTTTTCTAGTTCTATACCGTCGTGCACACTGCACGATGAGCAAGATCCTCAATCACCGACGGCTGTAATTACAAAATCACATTTTTTTGCCATTTCTTCATATATTTCTTTTTTAGCGGGACGTGTATCGTATTCTTTTTTTAATTCTACTATTTCAGAAGGTTTTATGCCCTTTCTGTTGAGTTCCGAAAGGATAAAATGCATAAGTTTATCACCGCCTATTTTTGAATTCCAAAGGAGGCCACATTTTTTTGTATTTAAATCGGATTTTCTTTCTGCAAGAATCTCTTTGTTTGTATTCATTTCTACGGTTGGATCAAAAATAGGAATTTTATTTTCATTCATTCTTTTCTCCTATGATGTCTGCGAAAGCCGAGATTCTGAAGATAGTATTTTCTTGGTAACTGTTATTCCATTTCTTCTTCTACTCCATGAAGGAACCCAAGATGAATGTCCGCCTGCTTCACCTCCTGCGACAACAATAAAGATATCCTCTGGTGTAAGGGCATGTCTCACATTTCCTTTTTCATCAGCCCATCCGTTGTTGTTAATTTTTCCAGATTCTATAAGAATATTCTCAGGTATTATAGCATTCTCAAAAATGTACTCTTTTATTGCTTTTTTAGTCTTATATTTTTCACTAATAATTTTTGCATGTTCGGGAGAAAAAACGAAAAAACTTTGTCCTTCACTCATACTTCCGAGTGAAGACATGGTATTACATGCAGTATCTAAAATTCCCTTTGATTGCCCATAGTGGTTTTGAATATTATGAGGTCCTTCTGTTGCTAGAAGTGTTACGGTACTTTCTTCTTTTTTAAAGCCTAATTCTATACTTAATGGTTCCCATGGGCTCAGTTCTTCATTTTCTCCAAAAGTTAAACTGTATTTTCCGGGGTTCCCTTGCGTAGAACGATCCATAAGACCAGGTTTGGCACCTAAACAGTTCATTAAAATTAATCTTATTGCTCTGCTAATAGATGCATTAGCTCTAGTACCAGGTCCATAAAAATTTGTTCCTGAATTTATAGATATTTCGGAACGAATTGGTCCGTTTATTATAATACAAGGAGCTGCTCCACCTGTACTAGATGCACTTGAATGAATATTATATTCTGGGTCTGCCATAGCCTCTAATGCCGAGATGATAACAGGCATATAAACTGGTAGGCAACCTGCCAAAATTGCATTAATTGCTATCTTTTCAGCACCAACACTTCTTTTTCTTTCAGGTACTTCGAAAATTATTTGCCCCGCTCTAACTCCCCCAGACTCAAGGAAATTTTTAATCATTTCTTTTGTTGGAGGAATTACAGGAAGTCCATCTGTCCAACCCTTCTGATGATAAAAATCTATAGACTCAAAAAAACTTTTTTTATATTCAATAGGCTCTATCATTTTAAGAAAATCTTTCAATTTATGAATTCAATAGATCTAATAGTGCTATTACTAGTTGAGGAGTGAGGTTTTTGTGAAAAGGGATTTAAGTTTATAACCTCTTTCAGAGAGTATTTCTTTTCCACCTTCTTCTCTATCTACAAGACAAATTACTTCTTCAACTTTGAGATTATTTGCTTCTGATGCTTCTATAGCCATAATCGTTGAACTTGCGGTAGTAACAACATCTTCTACTATAGCAACTTTCATGTTTTTTCTTAGATTTTTTAGTCCTTCTATTCTATTTTGCAGACCATGTTGTTTGTCATTTTTTCTTATAATAAAAGCTGGTAAATCTTGACCATTTAGGGCTGCAGTTAATGAGATCGCAGTAACCATTGGGTCAGCACCAAGAGTAGGACCTCCAACAGCTTGACATTCCGTTTCTTTTAAAATTTGATAAATAAGTTTTCCTACCAATACTGAACCGACGCCATGAAGGGTAACTTGTCTACAATCCACATAAAAATCACTATCTTTTCCTGAAGCCAAAATCACTTGTTTTTTTTCGTATGATTTCTTAAGTAAAAGGTCTCGGAGTTTTTCTAAATCCTTTTTTCTTTCTGACAAAACCATTAACTCCTATTCTTAAATTGATTGAAAAGTTCTATTTTTTCATTTTTTCATCTGGACCTATACTGACATCAATTTGTACTAGCGAATCTTCGGGTTGTACATGGATATGAGCAATCCATCCCTTTTTCTGAAAAGTCATTAAAGTTGATTTTTGTTCAAAAGTTCTTACCATCGACCAACCGTAGGAGTGCATATTATCTTTATAAAAATTTATAACATTTACGTAATTATCCTCTCCCACATAGACTAGGTTTCCTGCTCTTGTACCTGTTGATTCAAATAGAAAGGACTTCTTTGTAATAAGTTTGAATTTTCTTGGTACTGGGACATCTTTAAGTCTATAGTTTGTTTTATTAAGTTTTTCTCGAAATTCTGCTTTTTTATCAGAGTCATTTTCTGCACTTAAACGAAAAATTTGACAACTCATCATAGATATTGATAGAAGAAGGATAAGTAGTATTCCAATTAACTTATTGATAGGGTGTAATGTTTTTTTATTTTTCATTTTCTTGAATAATTTAGGACGGGAGAATAAGAGTCTATATCTATTAATTGAAAAAACTAACAAATAGGTAGAGTTAAGTATAATCGTAAATATGATTCTTTGATAGTGTATTTTTTATTTTCTATAAAAAATGAGCGAAAAATGACACATAAGATTTATAGAAATTTCCCCATTTTCTTTGTAGTTTTAATTCTATATTTTTTTTCTTATAACATTTCTTTTGCTATTAATTTGAATAATTCTTTCCGAAATAAAAATTCAAATGATTCCAACAGTTATATTGTTGTAATTGATCCTGCTCATGGTGGCAGAGATTCCGGAAGTAAAGGTGTTAATTTAGATGAAAAAACAATAACTCTAAGAGTTGCAAAACTTTTGAAAGATAAAATTTCAAAATATAAAAAAATTAAAGTAGTTCTTACAAGAAAAACTGATAAAGAACTGACAAATTCTCAGCGAACTGGAGTTGCAAATTATAAGAATGCTGATCTTTTTCTAACTATTCACGCTGATGCTTCTTGGAGAATAGGAGATAGAGGTCCAAGTGTTTTTGTCTCATCTCCACAACGTCCTGCTCGTCTGAAAGGGGAGTCACAAATCGCTGTTAGCTATCGTTGGGAACGAGGTCAAAATGTCCATCTGGTTAAAAGTATTAGATTTGCTAAAAGACTTTTGAAACAATTTGATACTATCGACAAAAGGAAAAAAGCGGAATTTAATATTCTACCTTTAAAAATTCTTGAAGGTGCAAGAATGCCTGCAGTTTATATAAATATAGGTGTAATTTCTTCTCCAGAAGATGAGGCGAGACTGTCAGAAATTAATGAAAAAAATTCGTATATTAATTCTATTGTGTCGGAAGTTTTAACTTTTTTTGATATTAAATTTTTAAAAAAATTATAAAACTCAACTCTAAATTATTTTTAAGAAGTAATAATATGCAGAAAAAGATAATTTCATACTTATTTTTATTTATCGGCGTAGTTTTTCTTGCTGTTTTCTTTGGCTATTCATATGGTGATTTGATTATCTCTTTTCTAAGAGAAAATCAGGGTATAAAAAAAGAATTATCTTTGAACAAAAATGATTCTGGTAATGGCGATTTTAGAGTTTCTCTTTATTTTGGAAGTTCTGAAAAAAATCTTTTGAAAAAATATATCGTTAAAATTCCAAAAGAGAAAAATGAGATAAAATTCATAGAGAATATTATTAAACTTTTAATTAAGGGACCCAAAATAGACGGATTTGTTCCTACGATTCCTAAGAAGACGAAGTTGAGGTCAGTTTTCAGGGGAGAGAATCGCGTTTTATATTTAGATTTTGATCGTTCGATATCTGAAAATCATATTGGTGGAGCCTGGTCTGAATTAATGACTCTTAATTCAATCGTTTATAGCATTTCTAAAAATATTACACAAAACTTTTCAAGAATAGTTCTTCTAATTGAAGGGCAGGAAGCATTAACTCTTAGAGGTTCAATTTCGATTCTAGGGTCCTTGACTATGAAGAAAGATTTAGTTTCTGAAAGAGAAATTATAATTCTAAATACGAAGGATTCACCTGTTCGTGGATTAAGAGAAATATTTAAAAAAAGAAAAATTGATCCTGCGGGAGTACCTAAAATCTCATTAGAAAAAAGTTTAAAGAAAAAAGAAAAAATAAACCCAGTAGGGATTCCTTCCCAAAAACCTTAACTAATCGGAATTTCCTTAATAGCATTTCCTATAGTTTTTAAGGCCCATTTGATTTCTTTTTTTGAAATTGAAAATGGAGGCATAAAAACTAATACATCACCTAAGGGTCTAATTGCCAGCCCTTGTTGCCTGACCTTTAGAGTAATTTTTCTT
>TARA_B100000686_G_scaffold348722_1_pt1 | contig 27791 bp, 21 predicted proteins | sample TARA_B100000686 | Tara Oceans TARA_B100000686 (sample SAMEA2622733) | marine metagenome | biome: marine biome (ENVO:00000447); feature: marine epipelagic mixed layer (ENVO:xxxxxxxxx); material: "saline water (ENVO:00002010), including plankton (ENVO:xxxxxxxx)" | depth 150 m | reverse complement strand
GTCGTTGCTTGAAGTGGTTTGCTCCGTTGCTGTTGGTAGTGTCGTGCTCCGGGGTTTCAGATAGTGCTGAGAAGTCTCCGCTTTCAGAGATTAAGATTTCGGACTCACTGGGGGTCCACGCCGATCAGAAACCCGCGATGGATTCTCTGAAAGTCGAGGAGCCCGCCGTTCGGACATTGGCGAGTGATGGGAGAGCGGAGGGACTAGACGGCGACGTAGGGGGTGAGGAAGAGCCAGGAGGATCAGAGTCTGATGGGGCTCCTTTTATCCCATATAGGGCACCTCTTGGTTTGACGGACTCTAATGAAACGCCTCACCTCGGAATGAGGCCAGTGCAAGACTTCGATGATGCTCGTTTCCCTCGTCCGGATTACATCCGGGGTCTTTATGTGAACGCATGGGCCGCGGGATCGGAGCGCAGAATAACAAGGATACTTGAGATTGCGGAGACGACTGAAGTCAACGCACTCGTCATAGATATCAAGGATGCGACGGGCTTCATTAGCCACGCTACTGATGTTCCTCTGGCGAAGGAGATCGGGGCGGATGGAGAGATCCGGATCCGTGACTTGCCTGGTCTTCTGGACCGCTTGGAAGCGGAGGGCGTGTATCCGATTGCACGTATTGTAGTCGTGAAGGACCCGTTGCTCGCCGCTGCCCGACCAGAGACTGCGGTTCAGGATATTGCAGGGGGCGTTTGGGTGGACAGCAAGGGCATCGTATGGCAAAACCTTTTTGATGAAGACCTCTGGTCGTACAACATTGCTCTCGCTCGGGAGGTTGCGGAGATGGGTTTTCCCGAGATCCAGTGGGACTACATCAGATTCCCAGATGCCCCTGCTTCCGACATGGCTAGGGCAGTTTTTACAGGTGGTGAAAGCGAGAGGCGGGTAGATGCCGTGAGAGGTTTTCTAAGATATGCAGAGAAGGAACTCTCGGATCTCCCCGTAAGGTCGACTGCTGATGTGTTTGGGATAACGACTTCCTTTCGGCGAGACGTAGGCATTGGCCAGGTTTGGGAAAGCTTTATAGACGTGATAGATGTAGCCTTGCCCATGGTGTACCCGAGCCACTACTGGGAGGGGAGTTTCGGTTATTCTGATCCCAATGCATATCCTTATGAGGTTGTCTACGCCGCTTTGCGAGATGCGCTTCGCCGCTCAGGTGCGGTTGAGGGGGCGGGACTGACCCGTCCTTGGCTTCAGGATTTCAGTATCGGGTCTCCGGTGTACGGCCCTGCCGAAGTCCGAGCCCAGATTCAAGCCACGTACGACGTGGGTCTGAATGAGTGGATTCTTTGGAATTCTTCAACGCGCTACTCTTTGGCAGCGTTGGAGCCGATAAACGGATTCGAGAACGACCCACTTGTGCGCGTTGCCGGTGTGCTTAGCCCTACTTCTCGGAGATACGAGATCATGGATTCTGTAGAGGCTCATGACTTTACGCTGTTTGAGATGATGCGGGAACTAGACGCAGATACTGGTGCGACAGGCGCTATGGATGAGTCGCTAGACAGCATAGTAGCCTCAAGAGACTCGATCGAAGGGTCCTAGCAAGACGCGAATTGTTCGGAGCGCAGTCTCGCTCATGGCGACGTTCCTTATATCATCCAACCATGGACGATCCGATCCGGATCCGGGGAGCCCGGCAGCATAACCTGAAGGAGGTCAATCTGGACCTCCCACGTCGCTCATTTGTGGTGATTACGGGTCCCTCTGGTTCGGGAAAGAGCTCTCTTGCTCTAGACACGCTATTCGCGGAAGGACAGCGCCGATATGTAGAGTCACTTTCTACCTATGCCAAACAGTTTCTTGAGCGCATGGAGAAGCCGGACGTAGACTCGATAGAAGGAATGTCACCGGCAGTGTCGATCGAGCAGAGGAACCCCACGAAGTCGAGTCGATCTACGGTGGGGACTGCAACTGAGGTGTACGACTATATGCGTCTGCTGTGGGCGCGGGTTGGGCGTACTCATTGTCCAGTGTGTGACCGTCACGTAAAGCCGGATACCGTGTCATCAGCGGTAGACAGAGTACTTGATCTGGGTCCGGGAGAGCGCATTCAGGTCGCGTTCCCGCTTCCCAGGAGCGAGGAAATTAAGCATGAGCTTGTCGTGTCTAATCTCCGAGAGCTTGGGTTTGTTCGTCTATTGGTGGATGGAGTCCAGGTTGACCTCTCCGGGCCGGATGCCGATCACCCGGACGATTTCGTAGTAGATCTGACGCAGGCCGAAGAGCTTTTGGTCATTGTAGACCGGATAAAGACAGATCCGGACGACACAGGTCGCCTGGCCGATTCTCTCGGTATCTGTTTTGTCGAAGGAGAAGGGGAGGCCATAGTCTTGTTTTCAGAGGACCGAAATCAAGGAGAAGGGAAAACCGATTTTTCTCTTCTGGTTCCTGACCGTCTGCTATTTACTGAACACTTTCGTTGCCCAGAGCATCCTGAGGCGGTCTTTCTTGAGCCCACACCGCAGCTCTTTTCCTTCAACAATCCTTATGGCACGTGCTCTGTCTGCACCGGATTCGGTGCGACGCTCGACTATGACCCAGACCTGATCATTCCGGTGCCGACCAGATCGTTGGCCGACAATGCGGTCGATCCGTGGTCTGCGCCGCGTTACAAGCGAGAGAGAACGAAGCTGAAAGACTTTGGGACGCAGTGCGGTGTCTCTCTCTACTCGCCGTGGGAAGAGCTACCGAAGAAGTTTCGTGAAGAGGTTTTATACGGCGCGAAGGGATTCAAGGGGGTTATACCATTCCTCGTATCGCGTGAAAAAAAGCGTTACAAGCAGTATATCCGGGTCTGGTTAAGGAAGTATCAGGCGCCCAAGACGTGCTGCGAATGCGGTGGTGCAAGGATTCGCAGCGAGGCCCTAAACGTTCGTGTGTCCGGACGGACGGTCGCAGAGGTGTCGGAACTAGCGCTAGAGGATCTAGCGCTATGGCTCAGGCAGCTAGACCTAACTTCGATGGAAGCTCAGATCGCGGAGACGATCATGCGCGAGCTGAATGCGAGGGTCGGGTTCCTTGTTGATGTGGGCTTGGGCTACCTGTCACTGAGTCGTCAGATGAGGACCCTCTCAGGAGGTGAAGCTCAACGCATCAACTTGGCCAACTCGCTCGGGTCCGCACTGGTCGATACACTCTATGTCCTAGATGAGCCGACTGTGGGACTGCATCCTCGGGATACCGGAGCTCTGCTCGAGCTGCTGAAAAAGCTCAGGAGTGCTGGTAACACGGTCGTCGTCGTGGAGCACGACACGCAAGCGATTTGGGCATCGGATCATGTTGTGGAACTCGGTCCGGCGTCTGGCGAACGTGGTGGTGAAGTTGTATTCGAGGGCACGGCGGAAGAGCTGGAATTGCAGGACACGGTGACTGGACGGTACATCTCCGGTCGGTCACCTATAGTTGGAGCAGAGAGTCCTAGGTCAGTTAATGGCCCCTCGCTAAGGCTCAAGGGAGCGACGCAGCACAACCTTAAGTCGGTGGATGTCGAGATCCCTCTCGGTACTATGACATTGGTGACGGGTGTATCGGGATCAGGTAAGTCGACTTTGGTTCACGACGTCCTTTATCGCGCGGCAGAGAGGGAATTGGGCAGTGGTGAGACGAGTGCTAAAGAGCACTTAGGTGAGGTTGTAGGACAGTACGATGCTCTAGAAGGTCTCGAGTATGTGGATGAGGTTGTGCTAGTCGACCAAACGCCCATCGGTCGCACTCCACGCTCGAACCCGGTGACTTATATCAAAGCGTGGGATGCGGTGCGGAAGTTGTTTGCGGCTGCCCCCATTTCTCAAGAAAGGGGCTATACGCCTGGCCACTTCAGTTTCAATGTTGACGGTGGTCGTTGCGAAGAGTGTAAGGGTGCGGGTGCCGTTGAGGTCGAGATGATCTTTATGGCCGATGTGTATGTGCCTTGTGAGGCTTGCTCAGGCCAACGATATAAACGTGAAGTCCTGGACGTTAAGGTCCGAGGAAAGACGATTGCTGAAGTTCTGGAACTTACCATCGACGAGGCAATCAGGTTCTTTATTCGGGAGCGGAGGCTCGGAAAGAGCCTTTGGCAGCTTCAACAAGTAGGGCTCGGTTATCTCCGCCTTGGACAGCCCGCGACGACTTTGTCTGGTGGCGAATCCCAGCGGCTCAAAGTAGCTCGAGAGTTAGCGAGGGTGTCAGGAAAGAAGGGGCGAAAACTCTACATCCTAGATGAGCCGACTACAGGGCTCTCCGGCGAAGACGTTTGCAAGCTGGTGGAGGTTCTGGGGCGTTTAGTTGAATCGGGCAATACCGTGCTGGTCATCGAGCACAATCTTGATGTGATCCGTGTTGCAGACTGGGTTGTCGATCTTGGTCCCGGAGCGGGAAGTCAGGGGGGCCGAATCGTCGGAGCAGGGCGTCCGGAGGCCATCGCCGCCATACCGGAAAGTTTCACAGGTCGTTACCTGGCCGAAGCGATGCGAGAGGCCGCTAGCAACAGCTTGGTGAAGAACTGAGGTCGAAGCCCAGCGATATCCTGTTTATGCGGCAAGACCTATCACATCTTCATCAGGTAGGTGATCAGAAGTCAGATTTTGGACGGGTGTTCCCATGACCAGAGATTCTCCAGCCGTCAGCGTCCTCATGCCTGTTCGTAACGGCGTAAAGCATTTGGATGAGGCTATGAGGTCACTAGTCACTCAGATCTTCGATGACTTTGAGGTGATTGTTGTGGATGACGGCTCGACAGACGGTACCTGGGATCACTTGGAGCGCTGGGCTTCGGATGACCAAAGAATTCGGTTGTTCCGAAGCAGACCTCGAGGAATCGTCGATGCGCTCGAGATAGCAAGGGCACAAGCGCGCGCTCGGTATCTTGCCCGAATGGATGCGGATGACATCGCTGACCGAAGGCGCTTTGCCCTTCAGTGGGCTCTGCTCATGGACGAGCCCACAGTGGCTGGCTGTGGCTGTGGAGTGCGGTATTTCCCCAATTCGGTCGTCAGAGCAGGCGCGCGTCGATACGAGAACTGGCTCAATTCCGTGAGGTCGCACGAGGATGTTGCACGTGCGGTATGGGTCGAGTGTCCGCTGGCTCACCCCACGTTTTTCCTTCGGGCAGACGTAGTCGATGCCGTGGGTGGATACCAAGATCACGGGTGGCCAGAGGATTACGACCTGATTTTACGAATGCATCTTGCGGGGCACCGGCTCGCAAATGTCCCTGACGTGCTCCATCAGTGGCGGGAAGATACCGATCGCTTGTCTCGGACAGACCATCGTTACAAGCCCGAAGCGTTTCTGCGGTGCCGGGTTCATTATCTTTGCCTTGGCCCACTCAAGGACGCGCGTGACGTAATCGTCTGGGGAGCCGGCCCAGTAGGGAAATCGTTCGCACGGGCCGCCCAGGATTTCGGAATTGGAGTGGTGGCGTTTGTTGAGCTCGACCCCCGAAAAATTGGTCAGGAGATCCATGGAGCCCCGGTTTTAGGCGTCAAAGAGGCCCTTCGGATCCACGGCCCACTTCATGCTGCTGCGGTGGGCCAATATGGAGCCAGGGCTAGGATAGAGGTGCTTTTGGAGGAGGCAGGCTTGGTCGAGGGAGAGGACTTCGTGGCAGTCGCGTGAGTCGAGGGGTGCGAAGACATGAAAAACCATTGTGATATAAGGGTTTACTCTAGGTGAGATAAGTGCAAACTTCGCTTGGTGAGAGGCTCGAAAAGGGTTATTTTACAGAGAGTTCAGAGTACTCTTGAAATACCCCCCGACAACGCCTCCTCGCTCGCCGGGGATGGCCCATTGAGGAGCGAGCGCTTGCCTGATTCCAGAGTTCCGGCAAAAGACCATCGAGCAGCTCGCTTGAGCGCTCGACAGGAAGAACACGCGCATGAGTGACGAGCTGGAGTTCGTAGGTGGCGACGGAGGTGGGCAGACTGTTCTGGCTCGCCTCTTAGAAGACGAAATGAGAGAGTCGTTCATTGATTATTCGATGAGCGTCATTGTGCAGCGAGCCCTTCCCGATGTACGTGATGGGCTGAAACCCGTCCACCGTCGGATTTTGTATGCGATGAGTCAGGCGGGCATGAATCCAGGTCGCGCCTATAAGAAGAGCGCTACCGTGGTGGGTGAGGTGTTAGGGAAATACCACCCACATGGCGATTCTGCTGTCTACGACTCGATGGTGCGTATGGTACAGGATTTCTCTCTCCGCTATCCGCTTGTAGACGGGCAGGGGAACTTCGGGTCTGTTGATGGCGATTCTGCCGCGGCATATCGATACACCGAAGCACGTCTCAAGCAGCTAGCGACAGAACTGCTTGCGGATATTGAGAAGGAGACAGTCGACTACGCCGATAACTTCGACGGGAGCCACCAAGAGCCTACGGTCCTTCCAGCGCGGGTCCCGAACCTTCTCATCAATGGTTCGTCAGGAATTGCGGTGGGGATGGCCACTAACATCCCGCCTCATAACCTGCGTGAAGTCGTCGCGGCTACTACGGCGTTGATCGATGATCCTAATCTTGGCCAAGAAGAGCTAGAGGGTTTAGTCACTGGACCAGATTTTCCAACCGGTGGTTTCATCTGTGGCCGCGAGGGTATTCGCGACGCTTATCGTACTGGCCGTGGTCGCATCGTCATGCGTGCGCGTGCGAGTATTGAACAGATCGATGCCAACAGTGAGCGGATCGTTATCACCGAGATCCCGTTCATGGTCAACAAGTCTCGTCTGATCGAGCAGATTGCCCAGCTGGTCCGCGACAAGAAGCTGCCCGACATTCGTGATCTTCGAGATGAGTCTGACCGCGAAGGAATGCGCATTGTTGTTGAGCTTAAGCGTGATGCGGTTCCTGAGATTGTACTGAACCGTCTGTACCGTCACACGCAGATGCAGTCGACTTTTGGCACGATCCTTCTAGCCCTAGTGGACGGGGTCCCGAAGGTGATGTCTCTACGTGAGACCCTACAGCATTTCATCGATCACCGGCTTGAGGTCATTGTACGCAGAAGTGAGTACGACCTTAGGAGAGCAGTCGAGCGAGAGCACATCCTCGAAGGTCTCAGAACTGCCGTCGACAACATCGATGAAGTGATCAAGATCATTCGCGGTTCGAAAGATGCCGAAACTGCATCCGCACAACTGCAGGAGTCGTTCGAGCTCTCAGAGCGCCAAGCCAAAGCCATTTTGGACATGCGCCTTGCGCGACTTACGGGCTTAGAAATCGAAAAGCTCGAAGAGGAGCTTAGGGAGGTCCGCGAACTTGTAGCAGAGCTTCGTCGTATCCTAGAGTCCGAAGAGGTCCGCTTAGGCATCCTCAAGGATGAATTGGCTGAGGTCGATAAAAAGTACGGTGATGAAAGGCGATCTGAGATTACCCACGCCGTAGGGTCGTTCAATGTCGAGGACTTGATAGTCGAGCAAGACATGGTCGTTACGGTTTCCCACCAGGGTTACGTGAAGCGATTGCCGGTCGATACCTATCGGGCGCAGCGACGGGGTGGCAGAGGCCTGCGGGGGATGGATACGAAAGAAGAAGATTTCGTTGAGCATCTTTTTGTGGCATCCACGCATGACTATCTAATGATCTTCACACGCCGAGGGCAATGCTATTGGAAGAAGGTGTGGGAAATTCCCGAAGGCAGCAGAGTTTCACGCGGTAAGCCGATCGTGAACCTCTTGAACCTTGAGGCGGACGAGAAGATTGCCGCCGTCGTTCCGGTACGAGAGTTCAGTGAAGACAGCTACTTGATCTTCGGTACTCGCAAAGGAATTGTGAAGAAAACTGCTTTGTCCGCGTACGGAAACGTACGAACCGTTGGCCTAAACGCGATCAACATAAACGAAGGTGACGAGCTGATTGAAGTCCGGGTGACTTCGGGAGAGGACGAGATTCTACTGGCTAGCCGCAAAGGAATGGCGATCCGTTTCAATGAAGCTGATGCGCGACCGATGGGAAGGGCGACGGGAGGTGTCCGGGGGCTAAAGCTCCGCGAAGGGGATGAGGTTGTCGGTATGGTGGTATCAAAGGGAGATTCTACCGTGCTAGTGGTGGCCGAGCACGGGCTTGGTAAGCGCACACCCATCAGCGAGTATCGCTTGCAGAAGAGAGGTGGCTTCGGGGTAATCAACCTCAAGGTATCCGAAAAAACGGGCCAGGTCGTGGCGGTCAGGGCCGTCTCGGATGATGAGCAGCTGATGTTTATTACGCGAAATGGAGTCGTAAATCGTCAGCGGGTAGAAGAGATCCGGGTGATAGGTCGTGCGACTCAGGGTGTTAGGCTCGTGAATCTCGATGAGGGCGACGTGGTTATGGATGTGGCCCGGGTGATTATGGACGAAGAAAACGATGAAGAATTAGAGATCGACAAAGGAACCGCGGTAGATGACGTAGCCGGCCCAGTTACGGAGCAGGAGGAAGCTGGCGGCTCTAGCGAAAAAGAATCGTGAGTGACGTATTACAAGGTAGGGGTCTGGTTGGGTTGACCGAGATTGAGTCAGCGGCCAAAAGGCTCAATGGGGTCATCGTGCCTACCCCGCTCATTCCTGCCGATGTTCTGTCGGAGAAGGTCGGTGCCCAGGTTCGATTAAAGTGTGAGAACCTGCAGAGAACAGGGTCATTCAAGATCCGTGGTGCGTACAACTTCGTATCGCAGCTTTCAGATGATCAGGTCGCCAACGGAATCATCACCTATTCATCTGGTAATCATGCACAGGCGGTAGCTCTTGCGGGTAAATTGCGCGATGTCCGGGTCGTGGTGGTGATGCCGACTGATGCGCCACAGGTGAAGCGTGACGGAGCAGAGAGGCTCGGTGCGGAAATAGTGTTGGAGGGCACGACATCGGTTGAGCGAATGCAACGTGCTGAAATTATCGCGGAGGAGGAGGGCCTCATTATAGTCCCTCCATTTGACCACCGTCATATCATCGCTGGCCAGGGGACCGTTGGTCTTGAGGTCGCTCGTGCCTGGGAGGACGTCGACACGGTACTCGCACCAATTGGTGGAGGTGGTCTCGCGAGCGGCGTTGCAGCGGCCGTGAAGCGAATACTTCCTTCGGCCAAGGTAATTGGGATAGAGCCCGAGGGTGCGGCATCAATGCGAAGGGCCCTCGACAATGGATCGCCCATTTTGCTCCCTAAGGTCGAGACCATTGCCGACGGACTCAAGCCTGTCATTGCAGGACAACTCACATTCGAACATGCGAACGACCTGATGGATGATGTGGTTACCGTCGATGATGAATCGATTCGTGATGCAGCGACGATGCTAGTGCACAAGCACAAACTTGTTGTGGAGTATAGTGGCGCCGCGACTACCGCGGCTCTCCTCTCCGCTAGAGTGAAGTGTGAGGGTGGAAGAGTTGCGGTGGTGATCTCGGGGGGGAACCATGGAATGCTGGCGGAAATTGCTGAGTGCCCGGCTACGCCCTTAGGGGCTACCTAGTCTTGAGTGTTCGGTTCTCACTAATCTGCGAAAAGGCTCTCGTCTCGTAGACAATGCATCGGATCATCCTCTTTGATATCGACGGGACCCTAGTCTCTGGAGGTCCCGCGAAGAGCTCTTTTGTAGATGCAATGCACGAGGTCTACGGTACTGCTGGTGATTTCGAGAATGTGAGCTTTGCTGGAAAGACCGACCCTCAGATAGTTCGCGAACTCCTCAAGAGCACCGGAACTCCCGAGAACGAAATTGAGGGTAGGCTCGAGGAACTCTTTAATCGTTACTTGGATTATCTGGAAACTCGGCTTCCCAAAAACCCTGTCCGAGTATTGCCGGGTGTAACAGAGCTTTTGAGTGCGCTTTCCAAATATGATGATGTAGGGTTAGGACTGCTGACCGGAAACGTGGTTGGGGGTGCTAGGCTAAAGCTCGCTTCAGGAGAACTTTGGGAATGGTTTACTTTCGGGAGCTACGGTTCGGATCACATGAACCGTGATAAACTCCCAGCGATAGCGGTGGCTAGAGCTCGTGACCTTTGGGGTGATACCGTTACAAGTGATAAAGCGGTTGTGGTGGGAGACACGCCGCGAGATGTACAGTGTGGGCAAGTGGGAGGGACAAAGACCATGGCCGTGGCCACTGGATCTTTTTCGGTAGAGGAACTTGGAGGGTGCGAGCCCGATTATTTGTTGGAGGATCTATCCTCGACATCGGCTGTCTTGGATCTTCTTCTTCAGTAGAGTATCCTGCCGGAAGGAGCGACCAATACAGGATTCCTTGATCCTGCATTGAAGCAGGAACATCTTGTTGCGCGTAATTCATTAGGCAGGCTCCAACTCGATAAGGTTGGAGATCACTAGACCGGCCCGACTGCCGAGTCTCTCAAAGGAGTAAAACGTGTCTAGAGGCGAAGACCGGCGGGTTGCCCGCGAAACACAGTCCGATATGAAGCGTTTCTATTACATCTTTGGTGCTGTTGCTGTCATCGGTATTGGTGTGGTCGGATTCAATGTTGGAAATAGCATGCTCAGCTCAGCTGTGACTGCGCCGGTTGAGCTTGATTTGGCTGACGATGAAGCCCTAGTCGAACTAGCGCAGGGCGTGACGCTGGGAGACCCAGAAGCTCTAGTCACTGTGGTCGAGTTCGGAGACTACCAGTGCCCGGGTTGCGGTGCGTTTGCATTGTCGGTCAAGCCTCAACTTGAGGGGACCTTGGTGGCCTCGGGGGAGGTGAAGTTCGTCTACTACGACTTTCCGCTGATTTCGATTCACCCCAATGCATTTTTGGCAGCACGAGCTGCACGCTGCTCCGGAGAGCAGGATAGTTACTGGGAATACCATGAGACACTCTTTCGGAACCAATCCCGTTGGGCGGCCGCAACTATGCCAGCCAGTGCCTTCGAGGATTACGCCGAGGAGGTCGGAATGGATGGAGCGGCGTTCGAGGCATGTCTCAACAGTGAGAAATATGCTGACGTGGTGACAGCTAATATGGAGCTAGGTGCTCGCATGGGGGTCAATGGTACCCCAACGGTAATGGTCAACGCGAGCGGTGAGCTACGCCGGTTGAACTCTAATGACTTCCAGAGCATCTCGGTGGCGATCGATCAAATGACTGAGTCCGAGGACGGCTCTAACTAATCACGTTTGCGACTGAAGGGGCTGGGCTACTCTTAAGTGGACATTAAGAGATTCAGACTCGATTCATCCATCTGAGAGAGTGATGTAGGCAGAGGATGTCCGGACGATTCTGCGGGTTGTGCTCAGAGGTCGCTACCCAACATCGTTAGAGCTCGTTCTAGGCTCCATTCTCGGACGCAGTTGGGTGGCCAGACCCCAAGAGCGGCGTCTGACAGGATCTTTTGACTTTCTTCCCAAGCGCGGTTGGCTGTCTTGAGGTCTATCAGTTCCATCTTTTTGGCATCCGCGAACTCGTTTTCATCTAGAAGTAGAGTCTCCCCCTCGGGTGTCTGCCAAACGTCTAGGAACAGATCTGTGGTGTGCCATATGGGGCCGTCAATTACCGGGGGCGTTAGAATGTTGGCGTACAGTCCCGTGAATGTCCGATCAGCTCTGTGAAAGCGACCGATATCATGCCATACGTCTGGGAAGGTGAACCAAAGTGCGAGTGAACCCTGTTCAAGCATAATGTTGCCATCGTGCCGCATAGTGACTTCAGATTCGATAGGCTGAGATAAGGTCACGATTACATCTTTTTCTTCGTGAACGATCCTTTGGTCGTAGATACGAACACGGTTCGGAGGGCGCTTGTAGTGGATTGCAACCCGTGGGTTGGCCTTCACCGGTTTGGGGCTCGCGTCCGAGACTCTTTAGATAGTTGTTCTTGGTCGCCTGTCTGGACTTCCACAGGTTCTACGAACACGTCCATGACCCCACCGCACACAGCAGGACTCCATGTCGTGAAGTCTTCGGTCAGGTCGACACGAACTCGTTCAGCGAATCCGGTCTTAAGGACTCGATACGCTGATTCAATCACTTCCGCTTCTCCACATCCGCCTCCTATTGTTCCCGTCAGGCCTTCTTTTGGATCAACTAACATTCGGGCTCCTACTTTTCTCGGTGTTGATCCTCGCGTACCGACAATGGTGGCAAGTGCACATACTCTGCCTTCCTCTCGAGCTGTCTTGAGTGCTTCGGCCAGTGTTTTGTCGTCTTCGTAGGTCATGTGTCCGTTTCGTTGAATTGTCCTTCGTGCCGCCCGCCCTCGTTTTCGCCCTGACTGAGATTCGGATCCCTAAAGAAGCGACTTGTAACTCGTTCTAGATCCCTAAGTGAGGACCCAATGCCTCCGCGGTCCAGCATGATCAATTCTGCTGCAACGGAGACTGCAATTTCCTCGGGGGTTTCAGCTCCGATATCGAGGCCGACTGGGGCATGGATACTCGCGAGAAGTTCTCGATCAATACCCTCCTCGAGAAGCTGGAGATACGTTGCGCGTACCCTTCTGCGACTTCCTATCATTCCGATATAGGCAGGACGTGGGTTCGTCCTCAGAGCACGTATCAGACACTCATAGTCATACTTGTGCCCACGTGTGACGAGTATGAGGTAAGACCGCTCGTGGAGTGTTACTTCTGCAAATGGGTCCGTGAAGTCGGTGCGCACAAGGCGTTGGGCATCTGGGAAGCGTTCACGAGTAGCGAAATCTGGGCGGTCGTCGAGGACGGTGACTTGGTAGCCGAGCAAGGCTCCTATGTGTGCCATAGGCTGCGCCACGTGTCCGGCACCGACCACTACGAGTTCACGGATGGGACGACGGATTTCAACATAAAATTCAAATTTCTCGTTGTTCACTTCGAGTGTTCGGATTCCGTCCTTCGCACGCTTGTCACCGATTGCCGTCATGAGCTCTGCGAACCCCGCTTCATTAAGTCGGGTCGATCCAAGAGCCCCCGTTCGTGACAGTTCATCCCCAGGGTTACATACGAGAGCGATACGTCCACCGAGCAAGTTGTGGTCCGATGCGCCGACGAGGGTACCTGATGCAGCGCTACCACCATTGGCTGTAGCAGTAAGCATTAATTGTGAGATCTCGAAAGGGCCCAATGTATTCGGCGAAGCTGCGTCCGCGGTGTTCAAGGGTATCTTTCCACCTTAGTCTGAGGTGGCTGGTCTTCGTATGGTGTACGGCCCGCTTGCACGGCCTCATAGGCGGAGGGCGTGTCTACGTCGGTGGCAATTCGAGGGTCCCGGAACACCTCGATTGCGGCATTTTCTAGGTGGCGATGCACGACTGCTCGAGCTCCTCCCTGCAGAGCAGGATCAAGCAACTCAGAGAAGAGTGCACGCGAGAAGATAGCGGGGTGTCCTCTTTTCTCATGCCTCACACCCTCGATGAAATACTCGTGGACCGGAAGAGTTAGAGGTGCGAGTGTCCTTCTGGCGAGGTCGCAGAGTCGTCGGACCATCTCTCCACGGACGAGCGGGAAATCGACAGGAAGCCAGGCGATAGCGTCTGCGGAATCACCCAAATGCCCAATTGCGACACGCATAGAGGTTATGGGCCCCTCACTAGGATCTGGATTCGTCAAAACGCGGGCGCCGGTATTGAGTGCAGCCGCCCTAATGATCGTAGGAACTTTGGGGACAACCACAACGATGTTGTCGCAACCTCCGCATCGCAGAGCGTCTACCGCCCGCTGCACGAAGGTTCGCCCTTCGAGTTCCAATACTGCTTTGTCGCGGCCCATGCGTTGGGACGCTCCTGACGCGGGAACCACTCCCACGATCTTTAGGTGATTGGTAATGACCATGGATGGTTTATTAGACCCGTGTTAAGAGCCACTTGGCGGGAAGGCACTATAAAAAGTGAGGTCTTCTGAGGCGAGTCGGGTGAGCGCGGGAGCTGGCTCGAATCGGGCTCCGTGCTTCTCCGCTAACATTTCGAGTCTGTCCACGATCCCTCGCGGATGCATCGTGTCGGCAAAGCGCAGCAGGCCTCCTCTAAAAGGAGGAAATCCGGTGCCCATGATCATAGCAAGATCGACATCAGCTGCTGAAATCACGATCCCCTCCTCGAGGGTTCGAGCCGCCTCATTGATCATTGCAAGCACGAGTCGGCGCAGTATTTTGCCTTGTCCTTCGTCTCCGGAGATAGAGCCTGGCCGGGTGCTATCAGGTGCTGACACGGACGGAAGCTCGACATAGATGGTATCGTCGACTTGTCGTTCTCGGCCTCCCTCGTAGAGGTAAAATCCCCTTCCTCCTTTTTTTCCTAGTCTCCCCGTATTCCCTAGGTCTACTAGGGCGGGAGCTGGTTTAAGGCGTTCACCGAGAGCTTGATAGAGCGATGACCCTGCGTGGGTTGCGATATCAATCCCAACTTCGTCTAAGAGGCGAAGTGGTCCCATAGGCATGCCGAAGCGCTTCGCTGAGCTATCAATCATCTTGATTGAAGCACCGTCGGACAGTAAGAATCCTGCTTCGTTCATGTACGGTCCTAGGATTCGGTTAACTAGGAATCCGGGACCGTCACTTACTACGACTGGAACCTTGCCGAGATTGAGAGCGAGCTTGTATGTCGTGGCGATTGCAGCGTCCGATGTTTCGGGAGCGCGGATCACCTCAACAAGAGGCATTCGGTGTACTGGGTTGAAAAAATGCATGCCACAAAACCGTTGTGGCTGCTGGAGTGCAGTCGCGATCTCTTTGACGGATAGAGATGAGGTGTTTGTTGCGATTACGCAGTCATCCGACAGGTATTCCTCTAGCTCGGAGATGGCCGCTTTCTTCAGCTCTTTTTTTTCGACGATAGCTTCGACGACGATATCGGAACCTGAAAGACCGTGATAGGCAATGCCCCCTGAGATACGGTCCATCGCCTGGCGTGCTTCTCTAGTGGTCATTCGGTGCCTAGCCACTTTTTTTCTTATCAGGCTCCGAGCGTGTTGGAGTCCTCTTGTGACCGCTGCGTGTTCGATGTCTTTCATCCAGGTCACTAGCCCTCGGGATGCTGCAAGTTGTGCAATTCCACCCCCCATGACTCCAGCGCCGAGAACACCGATCTTCGAGACAGCACTCGGCTCTGCTGCTGAATCTACCGGTAGTCCCGTACCCTTCTTGGACATCTGACGCAGATGGAATACGTGTACAAGGTTCTTGCAGACCGGGCTTACCAGAAGGGTGGCCGCGTGACTTGCTTCAGCTGAGAGCCCTTCCGCGACAGATTTTCCCATAGTCCTGGTCAAAACGTCTAAAATCGCTAAGGGCGCCGGATATTGTTCTCCGAGACGTTTGGTGACCTTCTTTCTCGCCATTCTCAGGACAATGCTTCTTCCAAGAGGCGTAGCATCAAGGAGCTTTCCGAGGCCAGGACGTTTCTTGGCACGGGATCCTCTCTTGTTACTGAGGATAGTTTGTGCGAATCCCTTTACTGAGGTGTGAAAGGTCGCCGCTGGGATGATCGCCGATGCCAATCCTATGGCCTTTGCTTCTGTGGGTGAGACCTTTCTACCTGAGAGCAGCATATCGAGTGCAGCCCTCAGCCCTATAAGGCGGGTAAGCCGTGTGGTCCCTCCCCAGGCCGGGAGAATACCAAGCTGGACTTCTGGCAGGCTCATTGTGGTGTGATGGGAGCTGGATAGCACCCGATGATCACAAGCGAGTGACAGCTCCACCCCTCCCCCCACACAGGCCCCATGCACCGCAGCTATGGTGGGGACGGGTAGACTCGAAATGCCGGAGAAGATCTCCTGCCCGAGTTCGATGGATTCCTTAGCAATCTCAGGGTCTTCGGTGGAACCGATCAAGTTGATGTCTGCGCCAGCAATGAATGAATCATCTTTACCTCGAATGACCACGGCTCGCACACGTGCTTCTTGGCATGCGCGCAAGGCTTCATCGGTGGCTTCTGCAAGTCGCCGCATAACCGACTCGGAGAGCACATTAACAGACCGTTCTGGATCGTCGAATATAATCCAGCCGATTGAGTGCTCGTCGATCTCGAATGCGGGGCTAGGGCTCTTGGTCATGTGTAAAGCAGATAATCCGATGTCCAGAACTCGGACCCCGGACTGTAGTGGGAGCGCTTGTCAATCTGGGAAGGATACCGTGCGGAGGCCTAAAAGAAAGCCGCCCGGATGCAGTGTGCGCCCGGGCGGTTCATATAGCTTGAAGGTTGCTAGATCTAAATCCGACTGCGAGCTAGAGCTTGATACGCTCCTGCGCGTTAGAGCGCGTGAGCGAAACGGTCAGAGGCTCTCCTCCTTCCACTGTGATTGGAACATTCCAGTACAGTTCCGTATAGGCCTGCTCGTAGCGAGCATAGATCCAGTACTGTCCTGGTTTCACCATTAGGCCACCCCGGGCTACGCCACTAGCATCCGTTGTGTCCATGACCCAGTCCAATCCAAGTGCGCTCTGCTTCTCAGCGAAAACGGTTCCAACACCTGCAAATGCGTCGTCTGCCCAGTTGTCCTGCAAAACCCTTACTGAATCCGACGCACGGATTGTACCCTGCTGTAAAGCGTCGAATGCAGCAAACGTGCGTTCTTGCGCTCGCTCAGCAGCACCGAGCTGACTGTCCCAGTCGTTGAACTCGCGGAACAAGACGACGTAGTCACCAGACCCACGATTCAGCGTCTCAAGCACGCCACTCAGTTTCTGTAGGGTATCGCGAATCGTCGCCCAACGGCGAGTAGCCGCGTCCCATTCTGCCTGAGCTGCTTGGACTTCGGCACGTTGTTCGATGAGGTCCTGCGGCACCTCTGGCTCCGGTGTCCCGTATGCAGTCGCCATCGAATCAAAGACGACGTCGCGGTCGAAAGGAATCAGCTGCACCTCGATATCTGAGAGGGCAAGCTGCATTGTGCCTTCGGCATCGGGGTTTGGAACGTCGATCTCCATTGTTACTACGACCTCGGCCGGACCGCAGGCGGCTGCGGCGAGGATGAGGGCAAACGGGATGGACCTTCTCATGAAACTGTCTCCGTCGATCGTATTAACATGAATCTGAAGTCTCGAAGCTAGTGACCGTAAAAAGGGCGATCAACCTTTCAAAGGCGCTAGGAAAATCATCGCGATGATTCTCGAACCTTCAGTAACACTTCATCCACAATCAGTTCCGACTGATGTTTGGCAGGATAAAGCGGTACGGGTCCTGCGCGATTCCATCAACCTTCACCTCGTAGTGAAGGTTCGGTGCAGTAGCGGTCCCAGTGCTTCCGACCTTAGCGATAACTTGCCCTCGCGTTACGGTCTCACCGGCCTGAACGACCAACTCCGAAGCATGGCTGTAGAGCGTTGTGTACCCGAAACCGTGGTCGATTTCTATGGTGAGTCCGTATCCTACGACCCAACTTGATCTAGTCACGCGACCCTTTGCGGCAGCCACTATCGGAGTACCAGCTGGCGCAGAAATATCAATGCCTAAATGAGGCATCGGCAAATGATGAAGTGGGTGCACTCGCGATTCAGAGAACCCACTGCTGATCCACCCCTCTGTTGGGAGGATTGATGGCGTCGACTCGAGTAGCTCTCTGTGGTTACGAACCGAGTCTGTAGCTTCGGTCAGGCTCTCGGAGAGCAGCTTAGCACGCCTCTCCAGTTCACTTAGATCGTGAACAGCGGAGTAGATCCGCATCGCAGTCTCAGAGTCTGTTTCCGAGAAGGGCAAGGATTCTGGCGTCCCCATACCTGGGCCGCCCACACCAACCTCCATGACTTCAGGGCTGATGGTCTCTAGTCCAGCCAGACTGCGGAAGTGGGCATCGTCTTCAGCGACTCGGTCTAGTGTAGCTTCGAGATTCGCAATCTGCGCCTGGAGCTGAGCCAACCCGGCTTCGAGTGTGCTATTGCGTTCCTCTGTGTCTAGTAACTGCGACTGATTGAGTATGCCGAAACCGATGACAGTAGCACTCAGAACTACGACTGCGGCCGAGGTCACACCTACTGCCACCGTCAGCTTCCTCAGGAGTGGAGAAAGCGAGTATTGTTTGGCCGGTTGGTCCAGTCCTCGCATAACGAGAAGGGTCCATTTGTCTTGAGCCACAGTTCTCCCTCACATTCCGTGAGCGCGTGATTCAGTCCTACGCTCAACGGGGCAGATGTGGACCCGAGACCGACAGACTCCGACGGGAAAGTTACTTGTCACTGAAAAGCGTGGTCAAGCGAGCTGACACTGCATTGTTTGAAGGTGGCCGATGTTGGGATCAAGTCGTCTTATCCATCAACTCTGGATTCACTCTTGGGAAGAGAGGGTCTCCTGTCGACATCTTTTTACCAGTCATATCCTCTGCCACTGCCTTTTCTAAGGTTGGAACTTGATCTAGTCCCAAGCGCCCCGCGAGTTCATACATCTTCTCGGTCGCCACTGGCTGGAACAATGCGCAGAGCACGACCAAGACTCGCGCTAGCGTCGCGAGCGTTTCGTCAAGCTCGCTAGCAAGCTCAGGATCTTTTGCTTGTGCCCAAGGCTTACGCTCTTCGATGTAGACATTAGCGGCTCGAGCCAAGTCCATCGCGGCAGCAAACGCGTCATGCACCTTAAGTCTCTCTATTGCCGAGCGTGCTGATTCGAGTGCGTAATCAACTTCAGCGTCGAGTCCGTTAGAAGCTGCTTCGGGCACGAGCCCATCTCGATATTTGTTAATCATCGACGTGGATCGGCTTACCAGATTACCCAGCACGTTGGCGAGTTCATCATAACGTGCTAAGAACCGTTCCGGCGTATACGAAGCGTCGGCACCTGTGGGCATCTCCCGCATGAGGTACCAACGAACCGCATCCGTGCCGAACGTATCTCTTAGCATGAGTGGGTCCACGACATTACCGAGCGATTTTGACATTTTCGTCTCTTCTACAACCCACCATCCATGAGCGAGAATTTGTCGGGGGACGGGTAGCCCGACACCCATGAGCAGCGTCGGCCAATACACGGAATGTGTGGTAAGGATATCTTTACCTACTAGGTGCATGTCTGCGGGCCACCAAGAGAGTGTTACATCCTCAAAACCCTGTTCGCCGTCTGCCCTGCTGGGGTCGATCGCACCTGAAGCGGTGAGGTAATTGATTAACGCATCGACCCACACGTATGCTACATGATCTCGGTCGAAGGGTAGATCGATCCCCCACGATAGCCGCGATTTTGGACGCGATATAGAGAGGTCTCCGAGCGGTTGTTTTAGAAAGCTGATTATTTCGTTTTTGCGGATCTCTGGGACAATCCAGTCTGGGTCGTCTTGAATTTGTTTAACGAGTGCATCCTGCCACGCGCTCATTTTGAAGAAATAGTTTTTCTCTTCAACGTAGGTGACTTCTCGGCCGCAAATCGGACAGGTGTGATCTTCTCCAAGGTCTTTCTCAGTCCAGTAACGCTCGTCAGAGACGCAATACCAGCCTGAATATGTTCCTTCATAGATCTGATCGCGATCCCAGAGTCGTTGCAGGAATGCTGTAACGATCGCCTTATGCTGGTCTTCTGTCGTACGGATGAATCGGTCGTATGAGATGCCGAGCCTGTCCCACGCTTGTTTGAAGCGCTCCGCCATTACGTTGCAGAGCTCAATTGGCTCGACACCTCGCTTCTCAGCTTCATCCTGAATCTTCTGTCCGTGCTCGTCAGTGCCGGTGAGGAAGAAGACGTCCTTGCCATCCTGACGATGGAAGCGAGCGAGTACGTCCGTCAGGATCGTGGTGTATGCATGGCCAATGTGTGGTTCCCCCGACGCGTAGTAGATAGGGGTGGTCAGGAACCGGCGCTCGCTCGTGCTCAACCTCAAGCCCTCGCTCAGTCCTCGCGCCATGCGCCTATTGCCCCGTACTTGGCCCAGCGCTGCGCTTGCAGTTTGCTTATAGAGAGTTTTTCAAGCGCTGGTAGAGTTCGCTCAAGAGCCTCTTCTAAAGCCTTAGCTGTCATGTCCCAGTCCTCGTGAGCGCCACCGGGTGGTTCTGGCACGATTTCGTCGCAGATACCCATCTCGTGGAGATCCTTGGCGGTCAACTTTAGGGCTTTAGCAGCCTTCTCCTTATGCTCTGCCGAACGCCAAAGGATTGCTGCACAGCCTTCTGGTGAAATGACGGAGTAGATTGCATGCTCGAGCATCAGAATTCGATCGGTTACACCGATCCCGAGGGCGCCACCTGACATGCCTTCACCAATTACTATTGAGACGATTGGTACTGTCAGGCGAGACATCTCACGGAGATTGAAGGCAATAGCTTCTCCGATTCCGCGTTCTTCTGAACCGAGTCCTGGATAGGCTCCCGGCGTGTCAATGAAACTTATGACCGGTCGGCCGAATTTTTCCGCCTGCTTTAGAAGCCGCAGCGCTTTTCGATAGCCTTCGGGGTGGGGCATTCCAAAGTTTCGTCGCAGATTTTCTTTCATGTCCCGACCTTTTTGCTGGCCGATGATCATGACTGATCGGTCTCCGAGTCTTGCCCAACCGCCAACTATCGCTTCGTCATCTCGGTACCCTCGATCACCGTGTAGCTCTACCCAGTCTCTAAAGATCCGGCTGATGTAGTCGAGGGTGTATGGGCGTTGCGGGTGTCGCGCTACCTGCACCTGCTCCATAGGCGTGAGGTTGGCGTAGGTTCGCACCTTGAGCTCTTGGAGCTTGCCTCTAAGGACCGACACTTCATTAGACACGTCTATGTCTCGCCTTTCGGCGAGGTCCAGGAGCTTATCGATCTGCGCCTGGATCTCAACGATGTCGCGCTCAAAATCTAAATGCACGGCTCTTCTCAGGGCTCCACGAATAAGGCCTCAGAACGTTCCTGAAGACATTTAAACTCGCGGGTTTTAGCAGTCCGACGCAAGCGAGTCATAGCTGTTTAAGCTAGCCAGCAAGCACTACACCCTAAGCTGATTTGTTTCTTGTCGTTTGAGAACTTCCGGATCTTTGCAGGTTTTATAGATAGGTGATTAGTCGGACTCACGTGACGGTTCAGGTACGAAGAACCAGACTATCAGACCCATAATCAAGACGAACGCTGCACTGAGTACGGTATTTGATCCATAGCCGATGTCAGCGTAGAGTGGCCCTGCGACAGCTCCGCCAAGTGCGAAACCGACTTGGCCGAGTGCAACTGTTAGGCTCATTAGGGAACCTCGCCGCTCGTCTGACACTAGCGCGGTCAACAGGGCTGAAAATGGACTGATGCGCATTGCGACCAGGATCATCGTAAAGAAGAAAAACACATATGCGGCAACGGGACCCGTTATAAACTGAGTCGTCAGGAACATGAGGATTGAGAGACCGACGCACGACATCAGAATAATTCCCTTGCGGCCGATCTTGTCGGATAGTTTCCCGGCGTTTGGTCCCGTGAGCACGTTTGCGACGCCGCCGACCACGAACATCAGTGCGATTTGGTCGCCCGTTAGTCCGACCGAGCGCTCAAGCCAGGTGGGGAGGTAGATCACAAAGATCGAGACTCCAAGAAACATCATAAAGTAAGCGCCAGCAGCCCATGCGATGTCGGGACGCTGAAGCATGGCCATGTAATCAGCCGCTGCTTTGCTTACGGATAGCCGGTGTTTACTTCGCAGAACGTTAGGTTGCGGGACACGGAGAAAAAGCAGGATAACGGTCAGCCCCATGGTTATTGCGAACAGGTAGAACGGCGAGCGGAATCCCCATCGATCCGCCATCAAAATACCCATGGGTATTCCAAAAATCTGACCGAATGCTGATCCACTCATCACCCAACCAGTGGCCCATCCACGGCGCTCGTAGGGGAAGTAGTCTCCTATGTATGAAACTGCTGCTCCGCTGAGCATGCCCCCCGCGCACCCCGCGAAAATCCGAACCGTTATGAATGAGTAATATCCGGTCACAAAACCGTGCATAAAAAGTGCGGCCGCCATCGACGTGCAGCCCAATATAAGAATCTGTCGCCGCCCAACTTTGTCCGAGACCGGGCCAGCAAGGATCGCAAATACCCCCACCATGATTGAGTACACTGACACGAGTGTGCCCAACAGCGCATCTGGGATAGCTAGCTCGTCACCGATACGCGGGAGGATCGGTGACAGGATCATCGTCTGGCTAGCTGAAGAAAAGACCAAGAGCCAGAGGGTGAAGACGATAGTGTAGGTCTCGAGACGGTTTGTTTCTCCGGAGCGCCTCAACCGCTCTTTCGCTGCATATAGCCCGGGTAGCGTTGGACGGTCGGCATCATTACAAGATTGAAGATGTCTACATGGGGCGGAGCGTTAGCTACGTATATCACGGCATCCGCGACGTCTTCAGCTTTCAGCGGGACTGTGTCCGAGTAAACTGACGTGGCCCGGTCTGAGTCTCCATCGAACCGAACTTCGCTGAACTCCGTTTCGGCCAAGCCGGGATCAACGCTAGAAACCCGTATGTTGGTCCCGAGCAGGTCGATATTCATAGCTTCACTTAGTGCCCGAACAGCAAACTTCGTGGCGTTGTAGACTGCGCCTTTCGGATAGACCCAACGGCCAGCGATTGATCCGATGTTGATCACGTGCCCATGGTCACGTTCGATCATATGCGGGAGAATCGCCCTGGTAACGTAAAGTAGACCTTTAACATTGGTATCGATCATCTCATCCCAATGGTTAAGGTCTCCATCTTGGAGCTTGTCTAGGCCTTTGGCTTTTCCTGCGTTGTTGACCAGCACATCCGGAATGAGGCCTTCTTGGACGAGTGTGTCGACGTAGGCTCCCACGGCGTCGCGGTCAGTGACGTCCAGCTTCGCCGTGTGCACATCGACTCCGTGGTCTTCGGTCAGGGATGAGGCGAGGCTGTCAATCCTATCGAGCCGGCGTGCCGACAGTAACAGGTTCGAACCCTGCCTTGCGAAGTATCGTGAGCAGGATTCACCTATTCCTGCTGACGCGCCTGTTATCAGGACGCGTTTTCCAGCGAGTCTGTTCATGCCGATATGGTGTCGGGGTTCAAGAGTCGGCTGAGATTCGCCTCGCAACGGCGGGGATGCAACGGGGGGCTCTCTGTGCTACCGTGGCGTTGAATTCATCAGGGGAGTACTGCATGAACAAGAAGCAGGTAGGTGCGTGGGCGTTGTTCGACTTCGCCAACTCGGTTTACCCGGCGGTGATCGTATCCGTTGTCTTCCAGATTTACTTCATCGAAACGATTGTTGGGAACGAGGTGGGCGAGGGTGACGCATTGTGGGGACGGGCTGTTTCGCTCTCGGCTTTAATCGTGGCTCTGAGTGCACCGGTTCTTGGAGCCATTGCCGACCGAGCGGGTGTCAGAAAGCGCTTCATGGCGGTCTTCGTCGCCATGTGCATCACAGGCGTTGCACTCTTCACGACGCTTGAGCCGGGGATGCTACTCTATGGCTTCATTCTATTTCTGATCGCCAACGTCGGCTTCGAAGCCTGCTTGGTCTTCTATAACGCTTATTTGCCCGAGATAGTCCCGCAGGAAAAACAGGGGTGGGTCTCGGGTTTGGGTTTTGGTGTCGGATACGCCGGCTCCGCTCTCGGACTGGTGATGGCGCTTCAGTATGCCACGTCCAACATCCAGATCGTGTGGATTATGGTCGCGGGCATGTTCCTCGTTTTCTCTATCCCGACCTTCCTGTACCTGCCGAAGGATGGAAATGGCTCGATGACGGTACCTCAGGCTGCGGTATGGGGCCTGACCGGCTTCCGAGAGCTCTGGGGTGAGGTGATGGCTCATACCGAGATGCGGCGTTATCTGCTCGCATACTTCTTTTACATTGACGGAGTGCTTACAGCGATTTACATGTCGAGTACTCTTGCTTCGAATACGTTCGGGTATGAACAGGAAGAGTTGATCTATCTGTATTTAGCCATCCAGGTAGCGGCGCTCATCGGCGCCTTCCTCTTAGCAAAACCAACGGACTATCTTGGCCCCAAGAAAGTCGTGACTGGCGTGCTTGGGCTCTGGATCGCGATCGCAATCGGGATCTTCTTCGTCGAGTCCAAAGAGGCGTTCGCCGTGCTCGGACTATTGGCAGGCTTCGGACTCGGCTCGATTCAGGCCGCCAGTCGTGCATTTATGGCGAGCCTCATCCCGGATGGACGGGAGTCTGAGATGTTCGGCTTCTATGCGTTGTGCGGTAAGTCGTCGTCGGTCATCGGACCTCTGATTTTCGGTCAGGTTGCGCTTATGACCGGTGGGAATCAGAAGTTTTCGGTTATGTCGATCAGCGTTCTCTTCGTAGTGGGTGCCTGTTTACTTCAGCGTGTGAACGACCCAAAGGCCGCTCTGCTGAAGATCTGATGTGATTCTTCGATCTGGTTTCTACACCCGGTTCGTAAGAGTCGTCAATGTTTTCCCCTCATTGATGTCCGGAATTTTCACGTGCTTTCGTCGATCGCCAGCAAGGTGTCGAGCAGGACATTCGTGCCATTGACGATATCCGTGGCTTCCGTGCGTTCTTCAGGCGCGTGACTGATCCCACGTACTGAAGGCACGAAAATCATTCCAACGGGGCACAGCAGGGCGATGCTCTGCGCGTCGTGCCCAGCTCCTGAGGGCATCCGTATAGATGAGAGATTACGGTCCTGCGCGCTTTGTTCGATCATGTCTCGCAGACGAAGATCAGTTGGAGCGGCGCGGCTGATGTAAAATTGTCTGAAAGAAAATGTCACCCCGCTCGCCTCTGAGATATCAGCGGATCGAGCGCGGATTGCTTCGAAGGTGCTTTGAATGCCGTCCATGGTTAGGTCACGGATCTCAAGTGTCAGTACGACGCGACCCGGGATTACGTTCGGTGCGCCTGGCTCTGCTTCGAGGCGCCCGACGGTCGCTACTTGGCGGCCTTTCGTGTCTCTCGCTACTCGATGAACGGCTGTTATAAACCGGGCTGCACCGACCATAGCGTCTTGTCGGCGATCCATTGGCGTCGTGCCTGCATGGTTCGTCATACCCTCGACCGCAACTGTCCACCTGGTAATTCCCACGATGCCTTCAACCACCCCTATATCTATATCATCTTGATCGAGCACAGCACCCTGCTCGACATGGAGTTCGAGAAACGCGCCGAGTGAATCAGGGTCTCGCTGGGCATCGGCTAGGCGATCGGGGTTGCCCCCCAGGCGACGCAGACCTTCTCGGATCGTGTATCCTGACGCTGTTTCGATATCCAGTTCAAATGGCGCGACTTCTCCGACTAGGGCGCGGCTCCCTGTTTTACCTCCTTCTTCGTTTGTGAAGAAAACGAGTTCCAAGGGGTGCCGTGTCATGTGTCCAGCATCGGCTAAGACTGTAGCGATTTCCATCGCACCCATTGAGCCAACCTGACCATCGTAATTTCCACCTCCCGGCACTGAATCGATATGTGAGCCGAACATGATCGGATTCAGTGACGCGTCACTGCCCACTTTGCGGGCTACGAGGTTCCCAACGAGGTCACGCTCGACTCTGAAGTCTGCGCTTCGCAGGTGGCCAGCACACCAGTCCAGCGCCTCTATATTGGCGTCGCTAAAGGCAACTCTGTCTATCCCTCCGGCTTCATTCGCTCCGAATGTCGCGAGAGTCTGGATTCGTTCCCCTAGTCTCTGAGGATCTGCTGAAAGGCGCTCAGACCGCTCTGTTTTGCGGGTGGAGTATGTGAATCGCAGGGGGTTTGTCTTGCGTAGCCAAGCTCCCGCGGCGGCCACGGATGTCAGTCGAGTGAATTGTCTTCTATTCATCATGGTCGGGACTATAGCGTGGCCCGGCGCATACGACGACCTTGCCATAATCGGCCGCTGCTCACTGAAGGAGAATATGACATGCACCTCCGTAAAGGCTTCACGGCACTTCTGGCTCTTGGCTTTCTTATTTCTGGATGCACGATCGAGCCGCGAACTGATCGCGGCTCTACACAAACGCAGGACCAGGAGAAGAATCGGAGACAGGTCATTCAACCCGACGGTGTAGCTAGCTTGCCGATATTTTCGCTCGCAATTCGTTCTGGGGATTTGATTTTTTTGTCGGGTCAGCTTGGCGCGGTTCCGGGTGAAAGCCCTCCGCGAGTAGTCGAGGGTGGGATCGAAGCTGAGACTCGACAAACGATGGAGAACATCGAAGCCGTCCTCGATGCTGCAGGTGCAACGCTTCAAGACTTACTTAAGTGCACGGTCTTCCTAGCTGATATCGAAGACTATGCAGCCATGAATGCGGTCTACGCTGAATATTTCACATCCGACCCGCCGGCACGAGCGGCTCTCGCTGGAAGCGGACTGGCTCTCGGCGCTCTCGTCGAACTGGACTGCATTGCAGTTGCGCCAAGTTCGGGATGAGGTAAATGGGCGACATTCATTAGCGAAACGCAGCGCTGACCCTAGTTTGTTCCGATCTCATTTTAAGATCGGGAGGAGTAGTGGGAGACGTTACCCGTAGAAACTTTGTTTCGACCACGTCAAAGATTGCGCTTGGAGGGATGGTCGTTCCTCGGCATATCCTCGGTGGGCATGGCTACCAAGCACCAAGCGATACACTCAATGTTGCCATAGTGGGTGCAGGCGGAATGGGCGCCGAGAATGCTCAGGAGTTGGGCTCTGAAAACATTGTTGCTGTTTGTGACGTTGATCTTGAATTAGTCATGGAAAAGGCCCGCGAGAGGATGACTGACGGAGATGGGAATCCTCGTGAGAAAGGACACCGTTGGGCGGAGCAATATGAGCGTGCTACCAAGTACACTCGTTTTGACGAGATGCTCGAGCGTCAGAAGGATATAGATGCCGTGCTAATCGCGACGCCCGATCACACACATGCCGTGATTGCGGCTGCAGCGATGAAGGAAGGCAAGCACGTGTACGTGCAGAAGCCACTAACGTGGTCGGTACATGAAGCGCGTGCTCTCCAAGGATTGGCTCGCTCAACCGGTGTAGTGACGCAAATGGGTAACCAAGGCCACTCTTCAGACGATGCTCGTCTCATAAATGAGTGGGTACAGGCGGGGGTGATAGGAAATGTGCAGGAGGTGCACGTTTGGACTAATCGCCCAATCTGGGGACAGGGGCTACTTCGTCCCACAGAAAGGCCAGCCGATTTTGATCTCAGTTCGCCGGACCGCTCTTGGTGGCCCGGTTCCATTGCTGAGGCTCATGCCTGGGGTTTGTCTGGTGACTTTCCTGTGCCCGGTCATCTCGACTGGGATCAGTATTTGGGGCCTGTAGCTCGGAAAGTGCCATACCACCCGATATACCACCCCTTCCACTGGAGAGGCTGGGTCGATTTCGGTGTTGGCGCGCTAGGTGATATGGGTGCCCACCTGATAGATCACCCTTTCTGGGCTTTGAACCTCGGTTACCCAGAAACGATCGAGGCAACTTCTACACCGTGGGGCGGCACTTCGGATGATCCGGTATCGTATCCGATGGCAACGAAGGTGCACTATGAGTTTCCGCGTCGTGGCCTGATGCCGCCGGTTTCGCTGCACTGGTATGACGGGGGCCTTATGCCTCAGCGCCCCGAACTGCTCTCGGTTGATGTCGAACTAGAGCCTGAGGGTGGTGTGATCTTTGTGGGTGAGCGCGGACTTCTTATGCATGAGACTTATGGGCGAAATCCTCGCCTCTTTCCTGAAACACTCCATGAAGAAGCGGAGGTAGTTCCGTGGCGTTACGATCGCATTGAGGACAGTCATGAAATGAACTGGGCGAACGCATGCAAGGAAGGCCGCGAAGCTAGCTGTCCGTTTTCGTATGCAGCACCGCTAACCGAAGTCATGTTACTTGGACTTGTCGCTTTGCGGACGGGTCAAGGTGTCCGGTTAGACTACGATGCGGAGGCCATGAGGGTTACAAACTCGGAGGAGGCTAATCGATTCCTTACACGAGAATATCGTGAAGGTTGGAGTCTGTGATGAAACGATGTGATCAAATGGTTGTTATCGTCCTGACGATCTTTTTGTCTTCCGGGTGTGTTGCTGGGCAGACCGATGCCGCCGGAACCAACG
>TARA_B100000686_G_C16806586_1_pt1 | contig 27905 bp, 23 predicted proteins | sample TARA_B100000686 | Tara Oceans TARA_B100000686 (sample SAMEA2622733) | marine metagenome | biome: marine biome (ENVO:00000447); feature: marine epipelagic mixed layer (ENVO:xxxxxxxxx); material: "saline water (ENVO:00002010), including plankton (ENVO:xxxxxxxx)" | depth 150 m | reverse complement strand
TTAAATAACACTGAAAGCGGCTACTTTGGCCATATGTTAACGCTGCCTAGAGCCAACAGTATTGGAGCACTTTAATGCCCGTATACAAACGCTTTTAGAAAAAACTGAGCTGAGCGATACAGATAAAAAAGCAATTCAAAATAATGTGATGAGGACTCAAGGCTACCTTCTTAAGCGTCAAGGTGATGCCATGTTATTGACGCTTAATACAGGTGATGTTGATGCAAAAATTGAAAAGTTGTCTGAAGCCTATAGAGCTGCCTCTAAAAAGTTTAATGAAATAGATGAAGACTTTGCTGAAGATTATATGCATTTAAGCGAAATGTTTTATCACTTTGAAATGCCTGAAAATGCTTTGGAGGTTTTTAAAGAAGGCTTTAAATTAGATCCACTTTATGTCTCGAATCACTTGGGCTCAATTATTTTACAGCTGAAAGATGAAGCTAAAATAATGCAGGAAGTGGATTTCTTTAAACGGGAAATCGTGAAAGCTAATCTTGCGAAGCAACCAGTTGCTTATAATTTATTATTGCAAATAACTATGGCCATGAAAGGTGGTAAAGATGATATGTTTGGTCTTACCTCTAAAAATGAAGATATGGCAGTACAGCTGCTGACAATATGTAGAAATACTGAGTTTGTTGATAATAAATTCCATTGCAATTTATCTGAAGATAACCCATTTAACCGTATTCAGGATGCCTCATTCGATGGGCTTCGTTGGGCAATGGATGCTTGTATAGGCGCATATAAAAAATCAGGTACAAAGAAAACTGAGTTTTTAGATTTTGCGACGCAGATGGTTAAGTTTAACCAGTTTATGGATATAGATACCAAGTTAAAATCCCTTGTTGGTATTAAAAATAGTAATGCGACAGAAGGGACATATACTTCAGCTATTACATTACGTAAGCTTGTGAATGCTCAAGTATTTGCTTTATTTGCCGCATCACAAAATGCTGAACGTTTTAGAACACTTTTCGCTGATGGTGCCTTAGTTGACCAAATTCGAGATTACAGTGAAACCATAAGCAAAATTGTACATAGCTTTGATACTTTCAATAAGTCAGACCGCCAATATGATCAAATGCTGAGAAGCATTGCAACCACATGGCACACGTCTCTTGAAGTGAATAAATTACCAGTCACGAATGAAGCAATTATCGGTTTACTCCATTCACTTGTAGATAATGGTCATCAATGGCACGCTACTTTAGGCTTAGATTTAAAGAAAAATCTGCCGAAAGAAGCCATCGTTAATGCAATTGAAGATGCTCATGGGAAGTATGCGAATTCATACCTGTCTATGAGTGCAGAAAATATGCTGTTACTTGGTATGATGGTCGATCGTGGTATTGGCAAAGATGCACTTAAAGCGATTTCCAAACATATCGAGCCAGAGCATATTAAAACTTTAAGAAATAAATCCTTAAAAATATTTGATGAGCTTGAAAGTGCTGTTCGTCAAAAGAAACCTTTTAACCAAGAGCATGCCTTGGTTTATTTAAAAGCTTTCGTACTCAGAGGCGATTCGCATTTTGAGTCTAAAGATTCTGGCCGCTTATTTGTTAAATATAAAGACCAAGTTTACCAAAGTGTATATGGCTTGCATGAGCTGAAGCTTGATTATATGAGGCGTTTTGCTAAAGAAATTATGCGTAATAAGCCGGATATTCCAGCAAGTCTTGAGGCAGATGTGAGACGTTTACTTAAGTAGCTAAATTCATTTTTATGAAATGATTTGTTCTTATATATAGCTTTTACTTCGATATATTAGAACGGTAATATAAGGATATACAGTCTTTAAAGTTAAGACGTGGTACCAAATAATATAAAAATCGAGGTATAACATTATGTTACGTCACATTCATTACGAAGAATTAGGTCAAGCCAACTATGGTTGGCTTAATGCTCATTATCACTTTAGCTTTGCAAACTACTACAATCCGTTGCGTATGGGGTACGGCGCTTTACTTGTCGTTAATGATGATTTAATTGCTGGCCAAAGTGGCTTCCCCCCTCATGGGCATAAAGACATGGAAATCATTACCTATGTTAGACGTGGGGCAATTTCTCATAAAGACAGTGAAGGCAATGAAGGTGTTACTCTTGCTGGTAATGTCCAAGTGATGAGTGCTGGCAAAGGTATCAAGCATTCCGAGTGGAATTCCGCAGATGAGGAAACAAGCTTGTACCAAATCTGGATTCACCCTCGAGAAAAAGGGGTTACACCACGTTGGGATGCTGCAGAATTTCCTCAAGAACCAGTTAAAGATCAATTAAATTTACTCGTATCTGGTGACGGAAGTGCACCGCTTATGATTCACCAAGACGCAAAAATATTTGCAGGGCAATTATTGAAAGGAACAGAGTTAAAGCACCAGCTTGAAAAGCTAGGGTATCTTTTAGTGTCTCAAGGCCGTGTAACTGTGCAGCAAGGTGAAAATGTAGTAGCTCTCAAAAAAGGAGATGCTTGTGAAATTGGTTTTGGTGAAACTTTTTCAATCTTGTCAACTACAGATGCTGAGATATTAGTATTGGATATTCCTAATGCATAATTAAAAGAGCACATGAGCAGATTGTTGGCTTATTGCGTACTCTCTAAAATATGGTGTATTTAATGCCTGCTCAGGTGTAATACGCTTAGCTGGATTTGCATGCAGTAAGCCCGCAATCACTTCATCAAATGTTTCAAATCTTAGGCCTTGAATTAATCGATTATTGCTCGAGATACCTGCTAAGTTTGTATCTGGCTTTTGTCGGATTTTTAACTCTTGGCCTCTTATCACTAGGTGAGGTCCATTAATACTCCAAGGCTCAATACCATGTTTGAGCTCTAAAAGCGCTAAACCTAAGCTAAAGCTATCATGTGCCAAGTAGGTATATGTTTTTTTGCCGTATTCTGGTGGCAGATATCCATTAGTTCCAGCGGTACTTTTAAATACTCTGGCGAGTAGTTTCTTGGCTAAACCAAAGTCGGCAAGGCCAATACCATGTTTACTTGAATGTAAGAAATTATCAAGTTTGATATCTCTATGAGCCATGCCTAGCTTATGTAAATGAGCAACGGCATCAAGGTATGAAAACGCAATATGTTTTAGCTTTAGTTCCGCTTCAGGTAGGTTCACTGTTTTTAATTCATGAAGCTTTTCTAAGGCATCCACACCATCCCCTTCATTATATAAAGGCATAAAAAAGTAATGCTTATGTACAGTATTTCCATTTTCATCTTGAAATGGAATGCTTGCGTGGCTATAGGGTGCAACAAGTTTTGGTTGCTGGCTTAGCTGCTGCATCGACTTAATCTCAAGTTTTGCCATATGTTCATGAGAGCCTTTTTTCACTGCAACAATTTCATCTGTTTGCATATTGCGTGCATACCTAACAATGCCAAAGCTTCCATCTCCAATATCAGCCTTACCAGCTGTTAAATTACGGCCTGTATCTACATTGATTTTTTGTGCTTGCTCAGGGGTTAGTGTATTTAAAAGTTCATATTGTTGACCATCTGATGCTCTTACAATGGTTGCTTGCAATCTGGCATTTGTATTATCACGATCAGGTTTAATTTTATTTGCTTTAAAATAATCGCCCTGTTCTGAAATAACATAGTGAGGGGCTGTGTTCTGAATTAAATAAGACAGTGTTTGGCTTACGAAGTCTCGCGGCAGATATTTATTTTGATTGATAACATGTTGCCCCAAAGCATTAAAAACTTCAGTGGCAGCTTTTGCACTCCAATTTTCTCTGTGATTGAAGTAGGTGAGATGTGCCTGATGAATAAGAGGCCTTATATAGCTTGTAAGATCTTGAACTGCATCCTTTACACTCAGTCGAGGGTCCATAATATTCTGTGGTAGAAGTTTTGTGGACGGTAAATACTGAAAAGATGCTTGGCTCGTCATATCCTGTTGGGGTAGGGCAAATGGATTGATTTGAGGATAGGTTGGCTTCGTATTTGAATTAGATATATCGCCAAGTATTTGAGAATCTTGTTGAACGCTTGCGGCTGGTATCTGTTGATAACCTTGAGTCGCAGGGTTTTGTTGGTGCGATAATGAAGGTTGAAAGCCAGCCACTGCAGTATCCTTTTGTAAATTTATAAGTCTTTCTACTATTGTAAATCAACCGATTTCAAAATGATGTTAAATTTTATGGCTGGATATCTTATTTATGTACTTTGGGGTAGAAAGGGCCTATAACCCAAATATTTTCTGTAAAATCCGATCTTTATCGATGAACTGATGTTTTAGCGCTGCCAATACATGGACGCTAATGATGCCGATAAGTCCATAAGCAAGATATTTATGCCAGAAGCCCGCAAGGTCTGCTTGGTTTTCAATATCAAAGGTTAGGGTTGGCAGCTGAAATTGAAACCATTCAATAAATTCAACTTCGACAGAGACCATAATATAACCACTGATGAGTATCCCTGCACTTAATAAGAGCATTAGATGATGCGCTGCTTTTGCGGCGCCTTTCTCCCAGCGCTTTTTTGTTTTTATTTTTGGTTGTTTATGGATAAAGTGCCACATTGCTCTTAATGCAAAAATGATGATTGTCGCAATACCAAGCTGCTGATGGAACTTTGGCATTGGATGGTACCAAGGACTGTAATAACTTAATCCAACCATATAAATACCGGTGCCGAGTAAAGTAATGACTGCTAAAGCAAATACCCAGTGGAAAAGAACAGAAATGATGCCAAATCTGTTTTCGGTGTTTGTCAGTCTCATGTTGATGATCCTTCACTTTCAACGCTTGCCCTTGCCATTTGTATAAAGGCACTTGTAAAGCTTCTATCTTCGTTACTTCTCATGCCTAAGTATATTTGTTTTTTCAGGCCAGACTTTCCAAGTTTTTGGTATGTAATAGGCAAGCTATCTTGGTAAGTCTGTACTAACCAAAGTGGTAGGGTAGCAACACCTCGTTCAGCTGCAACCATTTCCAACATTATTTCAGTTGCTTCAAGAGTTTTATGTCGTAGAGGTGAAGTGTTGGCTGGAAGTAAAAAGTCTTTAAAGATATCTAACCTTTCTGTTTCAACGGGGTATGTATATAACGTTTCTTGGCTTAAGTCTTTTGGTGTTACATAAGCTTTCTTAGTCAGCGGATGGTTTGTACTCAGAACAAGAACCTGCTCGTAGTCAAAGACAGGAATAAATTCGACGCCTTTTTTAAGAAGTGGGTCTGGAGTGACGAGTAGATCTATATCATGCTGGAATAAAGCAGCCATACCACCAAACTTAAAGCGTTGTTTAACATCTACATCAATATTGGGCCAGGCTTTTAAAAATGGGTTGACTACCGTTAACAGCCATATATAGCAAGGGTGGCATTCCATGCCTATTCGTAATGTACCTCGATCCCCATCAGCAAATTCTTTTAGAACTTGGTCTACTCGCTCTAATTGTGGTGAGAGCCTGAGAGCTTGTTGTAATAAATACTCACCAGCTTGGGTAAATCGTAGTTGGCGGCCTTCTTTATGCCAGAGCGTAACTCCTGTTTGCTGCTCAAGCTTTTTCATGGTGTGACTTAAGGCCGACTGAGTAAGGTACAAAGACTCTGCTGCTGCTGTAAGAGAACCATGTCTATCAATGGCTGCCATAATTTTAAGATGGATTCGATCTATCACTATTATTTCCTGAAGCGTAAGGTGGATGAAAGTATATTATGAATATTTTTCATGAGTGTCATTAAATATAATATCTTCGTGCATATTCATTTTGAGCTTGAATGTCATATTCAATGGAATCTATAGATATGTTCGAAAAATACATGGTCTTGATACTCGATTTTTTGGGTAGGTTCCGCTACTTTAATGACATAGTTTTTTATTTTGTTGTTGCTCTAGGGTTGTGAATTTTAGAGCATTTTTTGTACTTTTAAAGATTGTTTATGAGGAGCCTTGCATGAAATCTTTACAGAAAATAGCTGCGTCTTGTCTTATTGCTGGTGCGATGGTGAGCTCAGCGTTTGCTGCCCCTGAAACATATAAAGTTGATACTCAAGGTCAGCATGCTTTCATTCAATTTAAAATTCCACACCTTGGTTATTCAATGCTGCTTGGTGAGTTTACGAAGTTCGATGGTTCTTTTACTGTTGATACTGAAAATCTGGCAGACTCTAAAGTTGATATTACGATTAAAACAGAGAGTTTAGATTCAAATCATGCGCAACGTGATAAGCACATTCGTGGCGGTGATATGCTGAATGTTTCAAAGTTCCCAGAAGCAACATTTAAGAGCACTAAGGTAGAAGTAACTGGTGATAAAACAGCCAAGGTTCATGGTGATTTAACGCTACATGGTGTCACAAAGCCAATTACATTGGATATGACACAAATTGGCGCTGGTGATGACCCATGGGGTGGTTACAGAATGGGCTTTGAAGGTACAACAACATTTGCACTTGCGGATTTCGGCATAGACTACGATTTGGGGCCAGCCTCTAAAGAAGTTGAAATTTATGTCTCTATTGAAGGCATCAAACAATAAGAATTTGTCCGTTTAGTGACAAAAAGCCACAAAGCCCTAGCAGCTGAACTGTTAGGGCTTTTTTTATGCCTTTAAATTGCTTTTAAGATATTAATATTCTGATGGTTGTAACGAAATGCTACAACAAAAAACTTCATTTTTTGAACACGTTTTGTTTAACCTAAATCTGCTAAATGTATAAGCTTCTACAACCAGTCTTGCCCAAAAATGGAGCAGGTTTATAGATTTATAGAGATGCTTTTTGCCCTAGAGAGGGTAGCTCTTTATAAAAATGCTTTTTTAAGTCGTATTGAAGTGCATTTTCATGTACATTTCTCGTCTTTATATATTGCGTTTAGTCCAGTCTATGGATAGCATAGGGGGTTCATAGCCACTTATTATTTGGGTGGCTATTTTAGTATTTAGGGAGTGCGGTATGAGCAACGAAAAATCAGTACAAATGGGTTCTAATGCAACTCATAAAATCCTTCACCTGGGTCTAGGGTCATTCCATAGAGCTCACCAGGCTTTATATCTTCAAAACCTGATCGAGCAAGGTGATGAGAGCTGGAGTATTATTGGCGCAAACGTGCGTGATGATGCCTCTGCACTGATTAGCGCTCTTCAGTCTCAAGGTGGCGAGTACACGCTTGAAACTATCACTCCTGAAGGCGAGCACAGCTACCAAACAATTACTTCTATTAAGGAAGTTTTATCTTGGACTCCACAGCTTGAAAACATCATTGAAGCTGGTTCTGATGACGCGACAAAAATTATTTCTTTTACTGTAACGGAAGGTGGTTATTACTTTGATAATAACAATTTAGATACAGCGCACCCAGATATCGAAAGCGACCTTAACAACGGTACAATGCTTACAATTTATGGTGTAATTGCTGGTATCTTAAAAGAGCGTAAAACGCCAGTAACACTTTTAAGTTGCGATAACCTTCGTTCAAACGGCGAGCGCTTCCATACAGGTCTTGTTGCTTTCCTTGAAGCAAAAGGTGATAAAGAGCTTCTTGAGTGGATTGCTAAAAATACAACAAGCCCAAGCTGTATGGTTGACCGTATTACACCTCGTCCAACAAAAGACGTTTGTGATCGAGTTCTTGAAGCAACAGGCCGTATTGATAAATGTGCGGTTATGGCTGAAGACTTTATCCAGTGGGTTATCGAAGATAACTTTATTGCTGGCCGTCCTGCATGGGAAAAAGTTGGTGCAAGCCTTGTAAAAGACGTTGAGCCATATGAAGAAGCGAAGATTCGTATTTTGAATACAACTCATAGTGCTATTTCTTGGGCTGGCACAGTTAAAGGTTACACATATATTCATGATGGTGTTGCTGATAAAGAGATTTTTGAGCTTGTACGTGCGTATGTGCTTGAAGATGTTATTCCATGTCTACAACCAAGCCCACTTGACCTTGAAGACTATATGAATGTTGCTCTTAATCGTTTCAGCAACAAAGCGCTTATGGATACAAGCCAACGTGTTGCTGCAGATAGCTTCTCTAAAATTCCTGGCTTTATTCTGCCAACATTTAAGACGCTTGTTTCTCGCGATGAGTCTATTTCTGCAACTGCAGGTATTATTGCTGCGTTCTTTATTTTCTGTGAGCAACTTGATCAAAATAAAGTCCCATACATTTATAACGATCCAGCTTACGACCCTGTAAAACTTCGTGAAATGATGACAGCTGCAGATCCTATGGATGCACTAGGTCGTGATGCAGCTCTATGGTGGGATCTTGCTGGTGATGCAAAACTTATCAGTGCACTTAAAGGTGCGTATGAGCGAGTTTCTCAGTGGCTTAAGGCATAATTAACACTATTTTGATTTATTGAACCCGAGTATTTCCTTGAAATACTCGGGTTTTTTCCATTTATAACCTTAAACTTAATACTTTTTCTGATGCATTCGAGTTGCTGAAAAGGTGTATTTTCATAAAGGACAGACCTATGTTTTTAGGAATTGATCTAGGTACCACATGCGTAAAAATTCTTCTTCTTTCTGCTGAACAGGAAGTTCTAGCTGTAAAGCATCACGATCTGACAATACAAAGACCTAAGCCTCTTTGGTCTGAGCAAACGCCAGCAGATTGGTGGGCAGGTGTGTGCGAAATTATTGATGAAGTTGCGAGAGAGCTTCCTGATCAAGTCAGTCAAGTAAAAGCAATAGGTCTATCTGGTCAGATGCACGGCGCTGTTCTTTTAAATAACGAAGGGCAAGTGCTTCGCCCTGCAATTCTTTGGAATGATGGCCGCTGTGAAGCAGAATGTAAAACCCTTGAAGAGACAAGTAATGTGCATGCCATTACTGGTAATCTTGTGATGCCCGGCTTTACTGCGCCAAAGCTACTCTGGGTTAAAAATCATGAGCCTGAAATTTTTGAGCAAATCAGCAAAGTACTATTGCCAAAAGACTTTTTAAGATACTCACTTTCTGGTGTCTATGCTATGGACTGCTCTGATGCGGCAGGTACACTATGGCTTGATGTTAAAAAGCGTGAATGGTCAGAAGAAATGGTAAGGGCAACAGGTTTAACACTTGAGCAAATGCCAAAGCTTGTTGAAGGTTCTGATAACTCTGCAACTCTTTCAGCTGAACTTGCGAAGCGTTGGGGTATGTCTGATAACGTGATTATTGCCGGTGGTGCAGGCGATAATGCAGCAAGTGCTGTTGGTATTGGTACAACTGAGCCAAATGAAGGTTTTATTTCTCTTGGAACTTCAGGTGTTGTTTTCCTTTGTAATGATGACTTTTACCCAAACCCAGAACAGGGTATCCATGCGTTCTGTCATGCGCTACCGAATCGTTGGCATCAAATGTCTGTGATGCTATCCGCTGCAAGTGGTCTGCGTTGGGCTACATCGTTTACTCACTTTGCCAATGAAGCTGAGGCTATGAGCGCTGTCGAAGAGCTTTCAGAAGAACAGCGTAAGCATGCGCCAATTTTTTTACCATATCTCTGCGGTGAGCGTACCCCTCATAATAATCCAAATGCTCAGGGTGTCTTTTTTGGTTTAACACCAAGCCATACCGCTGCGGATATAATCTACTCCGTGATAGAAGGCGTAAGCTTTGGTCTTCTTGATGGCTTTAGAGGTCTTAAGAATTTCGATCAAGTTAAGTCTCTATGTCTTGTTGGTGGAGGTGCTAAGAGTACATATTGGTCACAGCTATTAGCTGATATTTTCAATGTACCTATGACTATTCACTCTGGTAGTGAAACAGCTGGCGCTCTTGGTGCTGCTCGATTAGGGCATTTAGCTGTAGGTGGACAAGAGGCTGATGTGTGTAAGCTCATGCCTACACTAGCAACTTTTAATCCAAATAGTGAGCTTCAATCAACTTTTGAACCTCGCTATCAAAAATTCAGAGCGTTATATCAAGCTAATAAGCAATTTTTCGTTTAATTGCTCTTCCTTTCTATTTAAAGGCTTGTTTTAGTTTTAATAGCTAAAACAAGCCTTTTTTCTTTTAATTCTTTTTCTTTTAGCTGCTTCCGGTCTTTGATTTCAACTAAAATAATAAAAGCGCTTTCTTATTTGCTTTTATATTATGTGTATTAATGTTGCGCCAATGGATTTTTAGCCTCAGTTTTTAAAGACTTTTTAAATGGATGTAGTTCTAAATGGCAAAAAAGAAGATTGTTATTCTTGAAACCGATCAAGAGCAATGTCAGCAATTGATTTCCTCTCTTGAGCAAGAAGGGTACGAAAGTTTTGTTTATCAAGACGTCCCTCAGCTCATGAAAAATATATTGTTATTTCATAAATCTCTTACTGCAATATTTATTAATATTTCCGCGGCGCCTTTCGGTGCTGTTGAGCTATGTAATTCAATCCGTAATCTTGATGAGCTTAAGCATATTCCTATCTTATTACTTGCAGATAAGCCGACAGCTGAAGAGTTTATGGAAGGTTTGGATGCTGGCTGTATCGATGTAATTACTTATCCTATTAATACGCAACAAGTGATGGTGCGTTTAAATCATGCGGTTAAATTTTGGAATCTTTTTCAGAAACAACAGAAAAAAGCTAAAAATGCGCAGGCTGTTGCTGCTGACTCCATGGAGTATTCAAATTATTTATCAGAAATTGTTGATCTTTCTGATAGGTGTTCTCGTATTTCAACATATGAGGGGATTGCAGAGGCTGTTTTTGAATTTACTGGTAAAAGAAATTTAAATGCAAGCCTTATTTGCTTTGGTGTTGATGAGTATTTTTATTTTGCTTCAAATGAGGCTGCAAATTCTATTGAGCAAGAAATGATGCTCATGATTTATGGCTCATCTGATGGCGGTTCTGCTGGGCAGCGTTTTAAGATTTTTAATAATCGAATTTTTGCCTGTTTTGACCAAAGTATTTTACTGGTTAAAAATGCAACTGATGAAACCGCTGGGCATTTGCAAGATCTTATGGGATCTTTAATGAATATCATTAATGCAAAGTGCTCAGTGATGCGCGATGATGAAATTCGTTTGCGTGATATTCAAAAAGAGCGAACTCGAAACTTAAAAACATTTAATGATGCTTTTGAACGGGTTGATGAGCTTTTTACACAGCAGACAGAAAGTATCAAGCAGAAGATCGTGTTTATTGAGTCAGAGCTGTCTGTAAACTTAGCAGCGCTTGATCTTGGGGAATATATTGAAAATGAAATTATGACAATTGTAGTTGGGTATTTTTCTCAAGTTGCTGATCAAGTTGAAGGTAATAAAGATAATTTAAGCAATATTCTTATTGAGATTTCTGAATTTTTGACGAAAGAGCTTGGTGCTAAAGCAAAATAAACTTTTAAAAGTTAACCCCAATAAAAAAGGAGCCTAGGCTCCTTTTTTATTGGGAGGAAAGTAGGGTATTAGATTAGTCCCACTTTAATGCACCACCAACTTGGTACTCAGTTACGCGAGTTTCGAAGAAGTTCTTCTCTTTGCGTAGATCCATTACCTCTGACATCCAAGGGAATGGGTTTGTAGCACCAGGGAATTGCTCTGGAAGACCGATCTGAAGTAGACGACGGTTACAGATGAACTGTAGGTACTCTTCCATGTTCTGTGCATTCATGCCGAGTACGCCTCGTGGCATAGTGTCATGAGCGTATTCAATTTCAAGCTGTGTGCCTTCAAGAATCATTTGAATGATTTCTTGTTGGAACTCTGCAGTCCAGAGTGATGGGTTTTCAATCTTAATCTGATTGATCACGTCTACACCGAAGTTTACGTGCATAGACTCATCACGAAGAATGTATTGGAACTGCTCTGCAACACCCATCATTTTATTACGACGACCCATGGAAAGGATTTGCGTAAAGCCACAATAGAAGAACATGCCTTCCATAACACAGTAGAATGCGATCAAGTTTCTAAGAAGTTGCTGATCTGCTTCTGGTGTGCCTGTATGGAATTCAGGGTTACCAAGCTGTTGAGTATACTGAAGAGCCCAAGCTGCTTTCTTAGCAACTGATGGTACTTCACGATACATGTTGAATACTTCACCTTCATCCATACCAAGGGACTCAACGCAGTATTGGTATGCATGAGTATGAATCGCTTCTTCGAATGCTTGGCGAAGCAGGTACTGACGACACTCAGGGTTTGTAATATGTCTATACAGACCTAGTACAAGGTTGTTTGCAACAAGTGAGTCAGCTGTTGAGAAGAAGCCTAGACTTCTCATAATGATCAGACGCTCGTCTGCAGTTAGGCCGTCTTGGCTTTTCCACAGGCTGATATCGCCAGTCATGTTAATTTCTTGAGGCATCCAGTGGTTTGCACAGCCATCAAGATATTTTTGCCAAGCCCAGTCGTATTTAAATGGTACAAGCTGGTTAAGGTCTGCACGGCAGTTGATCATTCTTTTATCGTCAACTTCTACACGACGTGCGCCCATTTCAAGCTCTTCAAGACCTGCTGCAATATCAAGGTTCTTAAGGCTTTCTTCTGCTGCTTTATGTAGGTCTTCATCAGCAATTTTAACTTCGGAATTTGTTTCAATAGCAGCTGCTTGTGGAGCAGGTGCAGGGGCTGTTTCCGCTTTAGGTGCTTGTGCCTGCGGTGCTTGTGCCTGCGGTGCTTGTGCCGCTGGTGCAGCTTGTTTTGGAGCTGCTTCTAGTGCTTCGGCTACATCTGTATCGTAATCGTCCCAACTTAGCATGGTCTTTCTCCTTGGTTATCACTGCCCGAAATCATTTCAGGCAGTTATCATCAATCAAATATTCAATGTTTTGGGCAATGGGTTATTGGCATGCTTCACAATCAGGATCATCGATTGAGCAGAACTTTGGAGCAGCTGGCTCTTGTTGGACTGCATTCAGTTGACCTGTATGGATTGTGGACTTCTCTGCAGATGTCGCACCCATCGCTCTAAGGTAGTAAGTTGTTTTCAGACCGCGGTACCAGGCCATACGGTATGTGATATCAAGCTTTTTACCATTTGGTTCACGAATATAAAGGTTGAGTGATTGTGCTTGGTCAATCCATTTTTGACGTCGGCTTGCAGCGTCAACTAACCAGCGTGGCTCAACTTCAAAAGCGTTAGCAAATAGTGCTTTAATTTCTTCTGGAATGCGATCGATCTTTTCGATGCTACCGTCGAAGAATTTAAGGTCATTAACCATTGCTTTATCCCAAAGTTGGTGGCGCTTCAGTTCTGCTACCAAGAATGGATTAACCACAGTGAACTCACCAGAGAGGTTCGATTTCACATAAAGGTTTTGATATGTTGGCTCGATAGATTGAGTTACGCCCACAATGTTCGAGATAGTTGCTGTTGGTGCAATTGCCATAACATTTGAGTTACGCATACCGTGTTTAACAACATCTTTGCGAAGCTTATCCCAGTCTTTCGTGCTGGAGTTGTCCATATCGACATAGTCGCTGCCACGTTCTTCAGCAAGCTTTGCAATGGAGTCGATTGGTAGAATGCCTTGGCTCCAGAGAGAACCTTCATAGCTTTCATACTGACCACGCTCTTGCGCTAGCTGATTAGACGCTTGAATCGCATAGTAGCTGATTGTTTCCATGGAAAGATCTGCAAAGTCCACAGCTTGGTTAGAGCCATATGGAAGGCCTAACTTGTAGAGGCAGTCTTGGAAACCCATCAGACCCATACCGATTGGTCTGTGACGTAGGTTAGATTTGCGAGCTTGTTCTACAGCGTAGTAGTTGATATCAATAACGTTATCAAGCATACGAATAGCTGTTGTTACTGTCTTCTTCACTTTGGCATCGTCAAGTTCAACAAGGCCAGTTTCAGTGACACGTAGATGCTGGGAAAGGTTAACTGAGCCCAGGTTACAAACCGCAATCTCATCTTCGCTTGTGTTCAGTGTAATTTCTGTACACAGGTTAGAAGAATGGACAACTCCAGCATGCTGCTGTGGAGATCTGATGTTGCATGGATCTTTGAACGTTAACCATGGATGGCCAGTTTCAAATAGCATGGATAGCATCTTTCTCCAGATGTCGCGAGCGTTAACACGCTTGTACAGCTTGATCTTGCCTTCTTCAGCAGCTTTTTCATAAGCTTCATAGCGCTCTTCAAAAGTCTTACCAAAAATTTCATGCAGATCAGGAGTATCGTTTGGTGAGAACAGAGTCCAATGCTGATCATTAAAGACACGCTTCATGAACAGATCAGGAATCCAGTTCGCAGTATTCATATCGTGCGTACGACGACGGTCATCACCAGTGTTCTTACGCAGTTCTAGGAATTCTTCAATATCAAGATGCCAAGTTTCAAGATATGCACAAACAGCACCTTTACGCTTACCACCTTGGTTTACAGCTACTGCTGTATCGTTCACAACTTTAAGGAATGGAACAACACCTTGAGATTGACCATTTGTGCCGTGGATATGAGCACCAAGAGCACGTACAGGTGTCCAGTCGTTACCAAGGCCGCCTGCCCATTTTGAAAGCATTGCGTTGTCTTTGATTGCACCGTAGATACCAAGTAGGTCGTCTGGAATTGTTGTTAGGTAGCAACTTGAAAGCTGTGATCTTAGTGTTCCAGAGTTAAAGAGTGTTGGTGTAGAGCACATGTAGTCAAAGCTCGATAGAAGCTCATAGAACTCGATTGCTCTTAGGTTTTTATCGTCTTCATTTAAAGCAAGACCCATTGCAACACGCATGAAGAATACTTGAGGAAGCTCTAGACGAGTTTCTTTTTCATGAATGAAGTAACGGTCATACAGTGTTTGAAGACCAAGGTATGTGAATTGAAGATCACGCTCAGGTTTAAGAGCAGCACCAAGCATTTCAAGATCAAAGGTTGCAAGCTCTGGAGAAAGACGTTCTAGACGAATTGCTTCAGGAATATACTTTGCAAATACTTCTGGGTAATGCTGAGACATTTCTTTTTGAGTTGATGTCTTTGCAATATCGAAATAACTCAGCGTCTCAGAACGAAGGCTATCGAGTAGTAGACGAGCTGTCACGTAAGAGTAGTTTGGTTCTTCTTCAACCATTGTACGTGCTGTCATGACTAAAGATTGAGCAACATCCTTCTCATGCACACCATCATATAGCGCTTTGAGGGTAGCTTGTAGAACCGCAACTGGGTTAACATCCCCTAAATCTTGGCAAGCTTCAGCGATAATCGTTGTTAAACGATTTATATCAAGAGGCTGTAGACCTTGATCAGCAGTTTGAACATTGAATTGTGGTAGGCTTGTTTCTGACGCTGCAGCTTTTAATGCTTGGCGTTGTTGTGATCTTTCTTCACGGTAAAGAACATAAGCACGTGCAACTTTGTGAGCTCCGTCTCTCATAAGTGCAAGTTCAACCTGGTCTTGGATTTCTTCAATATGAAGAGTACCGCCAGAAGGAAGACGACGTTGGAAAGTCTCCATAATTGTTATTGCAAGCTTATCAACAGTGTTATTAACGCTGCTGGAATGCTTCGCTGAATCGCCCTCAACGGCAAAAAAGGCTTTTTTGATTGCTTCGGCAATTTTAGTTTGGTCAAAGCTCACAACTTGGCCATTACGTTTAATGACTCTGAGCTGACCTGGTGCCAGTAAATCTTGATTTACTGCTTTAGATTGAGTTTCGATGGATGTCGTCATCGCGCTTAAGCTCCCTTGTATTAGGCCAATGAGGAAAGTCTTTTAATTACTTAGCTAAGTAAGTTGTTGATAAAAGTGTGTATTACTAACTTGGGTTCACTTTTAAACAGCCTCTTTAGCTAAAAAGGTATGTTTTTTGAGCAGCTGAATTGTTTTAGTGCTTGAATTTGCCCTGATCTGTGCATGATTGAAATAGTGCAAATTTAATGCTAAGCCACAAGATGTAGGGGTTCAGGTGCCGTTTGAGTACAAGATAGTGTGGTTTGGCTAAACTAGCAAGTGTATAAGTCTGTGCGAATCTTGTGGATAATGAGTGTAAGTTGTGGATAACTTATGCATAACATGTTGGCTTTTTCGAGGTCTAAGGCTGGAGCCCTGTAGTATTGCGAGCTGTACAAAATTTAGCTAATTTGGTTTGAAAAAATAAAAATGTAACGGATTTGTACATTTTGTTACAGAAACCGGCGGCAAATGGTGGCAAATTGTAATGCTAGGGGCTACTATCAAATTACAATGTTTTTATTTTAACGCTTTCAGAAAAATGAAATGTTGATAAAAGTGTGGAATATAATAGAGACCGCGCACACTTTTGAGGCAGTGCAGTTAACTGATCAGGCGTTTAGGTATTCAAATAAGGCTTTTATTTAGAATAATGTGAAACATTAAGTTGCACTTTCTTTTAAAATGAACCGTTTTATTTGGCAAGGTAAAGAGTGGTGGCACACAAGGAAAAGCTCAGAGAAGTGGCCTGAGTTTTGTAGTGACTGGTTGTGTACAGGGCAACCTCCCCAAATCAAGTAGCATCACATAGTGAGGTGTAGTTAATGTCCGATCATCTATCTTCTTTTAGCAGTCAAGAAGGGCAGGATATCCCGAGAATCTTACTCGTCGAAGATGACGAACGCTTGGCCGCGTTAAGCCGTGATTATCTGGAAAGTAATGGCATCCATGTGGGTGTGGTTGGGGATGGTAAAGAAGCCATCACTAGCATAATTGATCAACAGCCAGATTTGGTTGTACTCGATCTTATGCTTCCAAGTGTTGACGGTATTGAAGTTTGCCGTGCAGTGCGAGAGCACTACCATAACCCAATTCTAATGCTAACAGCTCGTACAGATGATGTTGACCAAGTGCTTGGTCTTGAAATGGGTGCTGACGACTATGTCGCAAAACCTGTTCGTCCTCGTGTACTTCTAGCTCGAATTCGCGCTTTGTTAAGACGTTATGAGCTCAACAAAGAAGCGCAAGCAGAGTTAGAAAGTGTTGAGCCAATGCAGCAAGATCGTTTGGTCTTTGGTCAGCTTGTTATTGATAATGGTGCGCGTGACGTAAAACTTGCGGGTAATCCGGTTGAATTGACAAGTGCTGAGTATGACCTGCTCTGGTTGCTATCATCGAACGCTGGTCGAATTCTGACTCGTGAAGAGATTTTCGAAAAGCTTCGCGGTATTGAATATGACGGTCAAGATCGCTCAATCGATGTCCGTATCTCTCGTATTCGTCCTAAAGTTGGGGATGACCCAATGAATCCGAAGAGAATTAAAACAGTTCGCAGCAAAGGCTATCTGTTCGTTAAAGACACACTAGACAGTTAATCGTGATTTAAAGCTCGAAAGAATGCATGTTCTTTCATCATATGTTGATGCTCGTGGCAAAAACTTTTTGATGTAAGACTTATTTTCTGACAAGGTGTATAATCAGAAGTACATAACTGGTATAGAGCGCTGATTTCTAACGGTAGAAGTCAGCCTGTGGATAAGCGACGTTTAAGGATAAGACGCAGTGAACTCACTTTTTGTTCGCATTTACTGGGGAATGTTGGTTGCTGCTCTTGTTGTTGTGAGTGTTGCTGTCATTACATTTCAACATGTAAATACCCTTCGATATCAGGAGTTCCGTGATACGCATATAGCCGTGCTCATGGATCTTGCTGAAACTCAACTTAATACTCTTCCTAATGATGATTTTTTTAAATGGATTGGCGATGTAAGTCGACGTTTAAATGGTCAATTAAGCATGCTCGAAGAAGAGAAGCTTAAAATTACACCGGGCGCAATGCAGAAGCTAAAGAAAGACGGCCGTGTTGTTGTTTTTGAGCCACGACTTGATCAAGTCAGTGCTTATATGAGTTTGCCTGGGCACCCATTTTATATTCGTATTATTCTTGGTGTTGGTTCGAAAGAGTATTTACCAAGTCTAGCGACTATTATTTTTGATTTTCTTGATGATTATAAGCATGTCCAGATTTCAAGTGGCAAGCTAGACGGTGCAAATAGTAAGCTTGAAGTATTTAGGCCTGATTTAGACGAGGTTATGTCAAAGCTTGGTGAGCTGCAGCAGGTCTATTTGCAAAGAGGCTATGTTGTTGCTGTTGAGCTTGATGGCCAGTCTGACAGTCAAACACCAGTGTATTATGTTCGCCAAAATCAAAACCAGCTTCTGGCATGGGGGCCGGTTGTCCCATTTGATCCATATCCTGGTTGGCTGGTGTTTTTATTTGGTAGTGTAAGTATTATTTTCATTGGCTGTATTGGTTACTTCTTAGTTAGACCGCTTGAGTCTGGCATGAAGCAAATGGAATCAGCAATTGATCAAATCCGTCATGGAAACTTGAACGCACGTGTCTATATAGATACCAATGATGCAATTGGTGATCTTGCTTCAACCATTAATGAAATGGCTGAGCATATCCAAAGATTAATTAAATCACAACGTGAAATGACCAATGCAGTAAGCCATGAGTTAAGAACGCCTGTGGCGCGTATCCGATTTGGGTTGCAAATTATTCAAGACTTTGTTGATACGCCAAGTGTTGACGATCAGTGCAATAAGATTGATGGTGATATTGAAGAGCTTGAAAAGCTGATCGATGAAATCCTTACTTATGCGACCCTTGAAGAAGGGCGACCAGCGCTTGATTTGGATATGATCGATATAAACGCCATTGCGAATGAAGTAAGACAACAAAGTTTGAACCAAGGGCATAAAATTAAAATTAACGTCACAGAAGCGCCAACTGAAGATGACTTAAATATGGCAGAGTGTGAGCGTCGATATATTCATAGAGCGGTTCAGAACCTTGTGAATAATGCCGTTAAGTATGCGGTATCGGAAGTCCGTGTAACCTGCAGCTGTGAAGGTGGCATGTTCCGAGTTGATGTTGAAGATGATGGCCCTGGTATTCCACAAGATCAATGGGAAAATGTGTTTACACCATTTGCTCGTTTAGATTCAAGCCGAAATAGAAGTACTGGCGGTTATGGCTTAGGGCTTTCGATCGTAAAAAGTATTGCCTATTGGCATGGTGGTGTAGCTGCTGTTTACTTTGGTGAACTTGGTGGTGCTAAATTCACTATTTTATGGCCACGATCTCAAAATATTCGTAAGACATTGGAAATTGAAAATAGTCATATGTCGTAATGGTGAAGAGCAAGATATAAAAAAAGCCCTTTAAGGGCTTTTTTTATATCTTGGATATTGGGCAGAGACTTTAGGAGTATTACTTAGCGATCGCCATCTAAAAGTCGACCAATGCCACCTAGAACAGAGCCTTCACCCTGTGCGTTCCCACCTGCTGAAGGCGCGCTTGCAATAACTCTATCGGCTAAGCGAGAAAAAGGAAGACTTTGCAGCCAAACTGTGCCAGTCCCTTGAAGTGTTGTTAAGAACATACCTTCACCGCCAAAGACCATGCTCTTTAGCCCTGAAACCATTTCAATGTCATAATCAATGCCTCGAGTAAAGCCAACTAAGCAGCCTGTATCGACTTTTAAAGTTTCATTATTAAGTTCTTTTTTGATGACTGTCCCACCTGCATGAAGGAATGCCATTCCATCGCCGTTAATTGATTGAAGAATAAAGCCTTCGCCACCAAAAAATCCAGACCCAAGACGTTTATTAAATTCAATATCTATTTTCGTGCCAAGTGCAGCACATAAAAAAGAATCTTTTTGGCAAAGAATTTCTTCTCCAAGCTCAGCCATGTTTAATGGAATAATCGTACCAGGGAAGGGCGCTGCAAAAGCAACTCGTTGTTTCTGTGTACCATGGTTCGTAAAATGAGTCATAAATGCAGACTCACCTGTAAACATACGCTTCCCTGCTGAAAATACCTTTGAAAAGAAGCCTTGCTCAGGTTGCGAACCATCGCCCATTTTAGATTCAAAATGAATATCGCCATTCATATAATTCATCGCGCCAGCTTCAGCGATAACTGTTTCTTGAGGATCTAATTCAACCTCTACGATTTGCATATCATGACCAATAATGTCGTAGTCAACTTCATGGCATCGCATGATGTTCTCCTTTTTTGAGTGAATTAATTTTAACAATATTTATATGGAGACTTTGCAAGCGATTAACAAGGGAGGGCGGGTGTTACTGTCGTTTTAAGGGTATTGAATAAGTGCTGATTGGGTAAAACCAATACGTACAATAGCACGAGGTATCGAAACACTCTGTTTGTGCGTATCTCGTTCTTTTAGAAAAGCATGTAGATCTCTAGAAAGAGCCTCATCTGTAAAAACCGGTGTGACAATAGTTTGAGTACGATAGCGTGTTTCAAGTTTGGTGTATTTATAGCCGGCATTACGTAACCCTTTAATCACCGCTTCAGCTATAGCAATATGTGGGTTTCTTGATGTTTGAGTTGCACAGAGTTGCTGAAGCCAATAGGCAATATTGCGCATATGCTCATAGGGCTTCATTTGAACTGCTGTGTAATGTTGTCGAAAGTGCTCTAAAGATTTAGCGACATCGATCTGTGCTAGTGGCTGTCCAGTACTTTCAACTGATTTAAGGTGTTTAATAATATGCGTAATAAATTCATGAAACCCTTTTTTACCCAAATTAATGTGTCTTTTTTGAACCTCTTTTCGCTGTTCTTCAATAAAGCTTGTTCTATCGAATGAGTATGATTTTACTGATTTAAATCGAGCAAGATAAAGTGATGTTGCTTTTGTTATTTTGAGATGCCTAAAACTATGAACTTTAAGCCAGCGAGGCATATATAAGTCAATATTAAGAACGGTAATTGTGCTAAGGCGAGCTTTTGGTTTACGAATTGTTTTTTGTTTAGCATAAAAGCTAAATTCTTTTTGTGGTGAATTGTTAAGAGTATTATCTGTCATGAACTACTCCTTAAACTCTAATCCTAAACAAATAACTTAATAAATGCCCTTGGTCATATTGTGGCGATAGAGCATTTAGTTTGATCATTATGACTTGCCTGACTTTATTAACTAAAAGGAATTTCCTAAGTTAAACAGGCACTTTGATGTTTTATCGAGATTACGCAAGAATAGCAATGATGGTTTATTGATATCAATAGGCTTGTTTTGAGTAACGTCCATTCATCATGGACCTCGTCACAGGTGGCAAAAGGGTATTCACAAAGCTTAAAGTATGATGAATAAAGGGGTTGGCTTATGTGGGTAATGCACAGAAATTACTTTTAGGGTATATTTTTTACGTGACTTGCTAGTCATTAATTGGTCTTTTTTGCCTCAAATTTGATCGCTTTCATGAGGTTACGGTTACAATTTGAAGGGTGTGTGCTTAAGTAAAAAGGCCCTATTTCTTCATCATGCTTTTATGTCTGCATGTTTTCCTTGCAACTCAGCGATGGAATAACATACCGTTTTTATCTGTGTCCGTAGAATTGAATTTGTGCTGTGAATATTGAACAAATTCTTCTTTCGAAATTTGTCCGTTTTTATTCATGTTATATTTTTGCACCATGATTTTTATTTTATCTGCTTTTGTGTCTTCGCTATGTCCATCCATCTGATGGTTTGCAATCGCACTCACTGAGGCGATTGCAAGTAAAGATACAGTGATGACGGAATAACGTGTTTTCATTTTTCTCCTCAAGATTTAATTCCTACCTAAATTCAATGTGCTTGGTTTAAAGTAGTTTTTGACAAAACTATAAGTTCTATTTTTAAAGCTATATATTATTTATTGCTGTTTTATATTATTTAAGAATTTATAGTTAGTACTTTTAATGAGCAAAAAATTAGCATAGTGTGAAATAGCAAGAACTATTTTTCATGGAGATAAAGTGTCATTTTTGTTTTTAATTCCACTTATTCAGTAACAAGTAAGGTGTTTTGCAAAACAGATTGCTATCAAGTATGCTGATGCCCTTGAACTTTGCTGGCAGCGCCCCTACATATACGTGGTACGGGGGAGCTAACATATTCACAGAGCCTATTCGGCTGTTGTTCTAAGTTCTCAACCTAAGCGACTGTAACCGACATCATGTTATGTGATGAAACTGAAGTTACAGCGTACGCAATAAATTCAAATTACTGGAGAAGACTATGACTAATGCAGCTGCTGAGCTTGTAGAAAATAACCAAGTTGTTGCTATGCACTACACACTTAAAGATAAAGAAGGTAATGTTCTTGATACTTCAGAAGGTCAAGATCCACTAACGTATCTTCACGGTGCAAGCAACATCATCCCTGGCTTAGAAAAAGCACTTGCTGGCAAAGCTGTTGGCGATCAAGTAAACGTTAAAGTAGATCCTAAAGAAGCTTATGGCGAATCAAACCCTGAGCTAGTTCAACAAGTACCTGCTCAAATGTTTGAAGGTGTTGAAGATCTAGCTGCTGGCATGGTTTTCCAAGTGCAAGCAAATGAATCTCAGCCACCACAACGTATTGTGATCCAAAGCGTAGATGGCGATGTTGTTACTGTTGATGGTAACCATCCTCTAGCAGGTGTTGAACTTCATTTTGATGTTAATATTGTAAGCGTTAGACCTGCAACTGAAACTGAAGTTGAGCATGGTCACGTTCATGGCGACGGTCACGATCATCATTAATCAATATTAATTCTATAGAAAGGGTGTACTTATATGAGCTCAAAGCAAATGTTCATAAGTGAGGCTATTGATCTAACCTTAGGTCAGTTTCAATCTGCTTTTGATCAATTTCAAGGATTGAGTATTGTCAAAACAAGTGAAAATACTTTTTTCCACGATGTAGCTCTTACATCTACGCCTTCTATAGATGCGTTAGCACAAGCTTACCCTAAAGCCTCTGTGTTAACTCTTGTTGCATCTGAACTTTCATATAGCCAACTCTCGAGTGCATTAACAAAGCTAGCTTCAGATACAACAATTGTTGCTGTGCGTACATTGTCTGTGCAACCAGCTGCTGTTGAGCTTATTTTTGAGTCGTCTGAAACCATTTCACAAGAACAGTGGAGTGAGTGGCTTGAATTTACAGCACCAATGTCAATTGATATTGGGCTCAAAGCAATTACAAACCAAGGTCATAGATGCCGACTTGCATGTTTTGATATGGACTCTACGCTGATTAAGGCTGAAGTGATCGACGAGCTTGCTGCAGAAGCAGGTAAAATGGATAAGGTCAGTGAAATTACAGAAAGAGCTATGCGCGGTGAGCTTGATTTCCAAGCAAGTTTCCGAGAAAGACTTGGCATGCTAAAAGGATTGGAAGAATCTGCTGTTAAGGCAGTTATGGATCGAATTGAACTAATGGATGGTGCTGAAGCGCTTTTCAAATTCCTTAACGATCAAGGTATCTATACGGTTATTTTATCTGGCGGATTTAATGTCTTTGCTGAAGAAGTGAAGAAAAAGCTGAATATTCGTGAGACTCATTCCAATCAGCTTAATTTTGAACAAGGTGGCTTAACAGGTCTTGCTGTGGATCCAATTATGGATGCAGACCGAAAAGAAGAAACGCTACAAAAAATTGCAGAACAGCTGCATATTCCATTGTCTCAAACCCTTGCCGTTGGGGATGGTGCAAATGACCTGCCAATGCTTGGTCGTGCCGGTTTAGGTGTCGCTTTTAGAGCCAAGCCAAAAGTTCAGGCAAGCGCTCGAATTGCAATTCGATTCGGTACTCTTGCTGATGTAAAGTTCTTTTTAGGGTTTACAGCTTAAAGCAGTACTTTTAGAAGGGAAGTTATGATTTGCTTTCCTTTTACCCCCTCCATTCTGTTCACCTCTCTTGTTATTCTTCTTTATTTTTAATTCTCTTGATATTACTCATGCTTATGTGCTGGAATGAAGATAGCTATAATCAGCACTAAAACAGCAATTGTATTGATTAAATATATTCAAAAAGCGATGAATATATGATCATACGGTCCTTTAACTGGAGAATTCAAGGGAGTTGAATATGGATCCAGTCGTCATTGTAAGCGGGTTTCGTACACCATGTGGTGGTTTACTCGGAGAGTTAAGTCCTTTAAAGGCACCTCAACTTGGTGCAGCAGTTATTAAAGCCATTCTTGAAAAAACCGGTCTTGATGCAGGTGATATCCATGAAGTTTTGATGGGTAATGTATTAAGTGCTGGTATTGGCCAAGGGCCTGCGCGTCAAGCAAGCCGTTTAGCCGGCATTCCAGACTGGGTTGGTGCTACAACATTAAATAAACTCTGTGGTTCAGGATTGAAAGCTATCATGATGGCTCATGATATGATTTGTGCTGGTACTGGCAAAGTAATGATTGCAGGCGGTATGGAATCTATGTCGAATGCGCCTTATATTCTACAGGGTGCTCGTGCGGGTTTACGCATGGGGCATAGCCAAACACTCGATCATATGTTTTTTGATGGTTTAGAGGATGCTGAAACTGGTAAGTTAATGGGCGTTTTTGCACAAGAAGTCTCAGATGCAAAGGGGCTTACTCGTGAAGCAATGGATGAATTTGCAATATCATCTCTAAAGCGAGCGCAAGAAGCTCAAACGAAACAACTTTTTAAAGATGAAATTATGCCGGTTGTTGTACCTTTGCGTAAAGGTGAAATGACTGTATCAGAAGATGAGCAGCCAAAAACAGCAAAGCCTGAAAAAATACCACAGCTACGACCTGCCTTTAAGAAAGATGGCGGTACAATTACTGCTGCGAATGCAAGCTCTATTTCTGATGGTGCAGCAGCTGTACTTCTTATGAAAGAAAGCGAAGCTCAAGGGCGGGGTTTAGATATTCAGGCAAAAATAGTTGGGCATGCATCTAATGCGCGACATCCTTCTGAATTTACGATTGCACCATGTGGTGCTATTCAAAAACTATTGAACCAAGTTGGCTGGACTGAAAAAGATGTCGATTTATTTGAAATCAATGAAGCATTTGCCATGGTTGCTATGTTGCCCATGATTGAAATTGGAATCGATCGAGATAAAGTCAATGTGAACGGTGGTGCTTGCGCACTAGGGCATCCAGTTGGAGCAACAGGGGCACGCTTAATTGTAACCTTAATGAATGCATTGAAGCAGAGAAACTTAAAGCGCGGTGTTGCAGCATTATGTATTGGAGGCGGTGAAGCTGTGGCCATGGCAATTGAATTGGTCTAGCTTTATACAAATATGTGCCATAAGTATGAACACACCCTGATCATACCGTCTATGTGAAAATTTCATCTAGGCGGTTTTTTTTACTCCAAATTAAGTGGCGCAAGGAGATGCTATGAGTCATGTAGCAGTGCAACAAGAGAAGTCAATGCATTCTGATTATCAATGTAGTGTGATTATTAATAGCGGCTCTGGTACGTTAAATGCACAAGAGACAGTTCAAGCACTTAAATCATCGCAGCCACATTTACAAATAGAGCACTTTCATATTATTGAAGGTGATGTAAACCCTGAAAAAGCCATGAAAGAATGGTTTGATAATGCAGCTAAAGCAGGACATGCCGTTATTGTTGCAGGTGGTGATGGTACTTTGAGTTTAGGGATTAAGTTTGCGATCGAATATGACGTTCCTATTGCGGTACTCGGTATGGGAACGTTCAATCTCTTTGCAAGACACTATAATTTACCCGTTGACCCTCTTATACAGATTCAATCACTTAATAAGTATGCTTTAACTCATGTATCAATGTGCTTTGCAAACAATACGCCATTTACCACAAGTGCAGCATTTGGACTTTATCCTGAAATTATTGAAGAGCGCGAGTATTACCAGGAACAATTTGGCTTTCGTAGCCAAGCAACAGGTTATTTTGCTGGTTTATTAACCTTTCTTAAAAATCGTCCAAGCATGAGATTTAAGTTTACAGATCAGGGTGAAGTCTTTAACCATGAATCGCTTGTTTTTATGGCAACACATAATCGTATTCACCTTGAAAATCTTGGGTTTGATATTTCAAATGCTCAGCTTGAAGAAGAATTCGCACTTGTTAGCATCAACCCTGAGACACTATCTGAAAAACTTCGTTTAGTGATGAAGGGGAGTGTTGGGACACTTAATGAAGACCCAAATGTGCATTTAGTGATGCGAAAAGAAATAATTTTAGATGCTGATCAAGAATTTTTAGATTGTGCTGTTGATGGTGAAATTTTGCGATTTAACACGCCTGTTAAAATTGAAAGGCGCACGAATGCATTACGATTATTCTTACCTAATACATAACACAGGGTTTATCTTTTCACGATGACAGAAACAATAGTTCAAATATCTGACCTTCATTTCGGCACAGTTGTGCAAAACGTTGCAGAAGCACTGATAACAAAAATAAATGAAATTAAGCCAACGCTGTTAGTTGTAAGTGGTGACATTACGCAACGGTCTTTTGATCATCAATTTAAAGAAGCGCAAGAGTTTCTTGATCGAATTGATTGCAAAAACAGAGTGATAGTGCCTGGCAATCATGATATTCCATTTTATAAATTTTGGCACAGGCTCTATAAACCAGCTAAAAACTTTACAAAGTTTATGGGGAATTATGGACGTTATACCTATCTGGGGGATAATGTTGCCGTATTTGGTTTGAATTCCTGTAATCCAAAACACTATAAAAATGGCCACTTTACACACAAGCACTCAAGTGCAATGACCCGTTTTTTTTCAGGCGTGCCAGAGGGTGTAAAGCGAATACTTGTATGTCATCATCCAGTTGACGTCGTTTTGGATGAGGATATGGAAAATATAATACCAAAGAGTAAGGTAGCTGTTGAGCACTTTGAAGCTCTAAATATTGATCTAGTAATGGCTGGTCATATCCATTTTCCATTCTGTCGTAGTTTGAAAGAACGATATACTTGGTTGGAGAAAGATATTTGGGTATGCCAAGCAGGTACTGCAACTTCGCATAGAGTTCGATCTGGAAAGCCTAATTCATTTATGGTTGTTAGAGCTGAAAAAGAGCAGCATGAAATGATTGTTGAGCAAATTGACTATGATGATGATCACAGATCATTCATGCAAAAAGAAACTTTTAGACCTTTTTATTTTTAAATAAAATTATTTAAAAATAATTTACGGCGTTTTCACAGTCATAGAATTAAGATTAATTCAAATTTAAGAATAATGACTCGGAGGAAACATCATGAACTTAAAATTACTATCTGTACTAGGCCTTGTAACTGTTGCTGTATTTGGTGCCGGTTGTGAGAAAGATGGCCCAATGGAAAATGCTGGCGAGACGATGGATAATGCTGTGCAAGATATGGGTAACGGCGTTGAAGACACGTGCGAAGACGTAACAAATGAAAATTGCTAATAAATAATAAAATGCAATTTTAAAGATTGAAAAAGGCGCCTAATATGGCGCCTTTTTTGTTACCATTTATTTGATCTTGACGGTGATTTTAATCGGGGGACAATCAGAGTCATGATAACGCCAAAGATAACGGCGATAAGTGCATGAACCATGCCTCGATTGTAGTTGTCTTGTTGTAATATCGAATGAGAAATTTGCAACTCATTGAGTTGTGCTTTTGTTTTAGCAAGCTCTTCTCGAGTTGTTTGCATGGTTTGATAGTTTTGGACTGCGCTTTTTGATATTTCTTGCAGCTGCTCGTATTCTTTGTTGAGACGATCAAATTTATCAGTAATAGATTTGAGCTCTTGGCTTGTTGACTTGCTGTTTTGTTTTGAGTCGCTTAATTGTGACTTAAGTTCATTTAATTCACTTTGTAGCGCTTCAACTTTCGTCTCACTTCTTTCTAAGCGAGCGACTGCACCTTGCTGAGCTTGAATAGAAAGCTTACTAACCCATCCATTTTTATCTGCATTAATAACGTCAACTTCTACCCATTCATCATTTGAACTTAAGACTTTAAGAGGTGTGCCTGAAGGAAGGAATGCTGTAATTCGATGACTTGTTGTTGGGCCTGTTCGCAAGGCTGTTTTAAGGTCGTCGCTGATATATATTTGCTTACCCTTGGGTGTTGGAATGTCCTCTGCATAAACTGTATGCATCAAAAGAGTAGTTGCAGCTGCGCTGAGCGCCATAATGAAACGTAGATGGTTAAGCATCTGAGAAATGATTTTCATGATTTTGATTCCGTTCTGCTAGCATGAAGATGGATGCTCTTATAGGCAACGTCCCTAAAGTCGTTGGTGGCACTGTTGCGAATTAAAATGT
>TARA_B100000686_G_scaffold354436_1_pt1 | contig 28046 bp, 27 predicted proteins | sample TARA_B100000686 | Tara Oceans TARA_B100000686 (sample SAMEA2622733) | marine metagenome | biome: marine biome (ENVO:00000447); feature: marine epipelagic mixed layer (ENVO:xxxxxxxxx); material: "saline water (ENVO:00002010), including plankton (ENVO:xxxxxxxx)" | depth 150 m | reverse complement strand
TGCACCATGAATCCGCATCATCTACCGAATCTAGAAAATCAATGGCTCGCTTGGTAATAAAAGCTGTCTCTGAATGCTCCTCGGGAACACATGCCGCTAAGCCAGCGTTATGCATTTGCCAACCGCTAACCCTTTCACCAGTCGAATTAATAGCACTATTAACCCACCTCTCCCAAGGATTGTTGCCACTTAATTGATTATTTCGTAAATATTCGACATAACCGAGCGCGTCTGGCAACATCGAATCCGGATAAAGTCCAGAATAAGCCTCAAAAGGATAAAATCCATTATTTGACTGACACTGCCCCTCCTCTGAATGCAAATCAATATTGAATATCTCTAAAGCCTTCCTATTGGGGTAACCTTCTGACTTTCCCACAACAACCGCTGCCATTCCAATTTGCCGAAGATAATCCCCTAAAGTCAATTCGCCTATCTTCAACGGATCGCCATTTCCCATCACTCCGTGGGAAGACATATAGCGCCCAGTATAAAAACTAGCACGAGAAGGCCCACACAAAGGTGCTTGACAGTAAGCTCGACTAAACCTTACTCCAAGACTGGCTAACTTATCTATATTGTCTGTTCTTATATGAGGATGACCATAACATGATAAATAATCTGCCCTTAGCTGATCGCACATTATGAAAAGAATATTCATCAATTACTCTTAAATCTTATGAATCGGTGTTGAGTGCAACTGAACATCAGTCATATTTTCTCCATTTAACCTCCAGATTTCCTTATTAGCTCTTACAATCCAAAATACCGCAAGCAATGATATCAATGATCCAATTGTTACAGACATTGAAGGTGTAAATGCAGATGCAAGCGCTCCGATCAACAATCCACCTAACGGTATCAAGCTAAAGGTAATACTATGAATTCCCATAACACGACCGCGTAGGTCATCCGGGACAATAAGCTGTAATACGGTCATCGAACTAACTAAAAATGCTGCTCCAAAAATAGCCGAAATAACAACAAAAAAACTAATCAAAAGAAATCCACCCTCACCGGATATAGGAAAACTTGTTAAAAATGCAAATCCAAGTAATGTAACTGGGGACAATACAGCAAACATAACAATGATCATGCCAAGTCGTTTGGATTGCTGAAAATGCCGAACAGTGAATGTTCCTATAACGGAACCGATTCCCTGGATCGAAAGGAGGAGACCATAGGTTCGCTCATCCCCTCCCAATAAATCCGCAAATACAGGCATTATTTGTATATATGATGTAACAAAGAAATGTAAAGAAAAAGTCAATACAATCAGGGTGCGGAAAATTCTGTTTTCGATCACAAAACGGACTCCGCGGAAGAACTCATCACTTGCCTTACCTGCTTCTTGTAAGCTAGTTTCAATTTTTATAGTCTTCAAAACTGCGGTCATAGCAAAGAACCCCAGGGCACTCAACGCAAATACGATGACGGTGTCAGAAACTGCAATTAATAACCCTCCAATCACTGGTAAAATCATTCTTGTACCTTGCCACAAAATTGTATTCAAAGCTACCGCACTCATCATCTGATTAGAATTTATCAGGCTTGGAAATAAAGATGATCGAGCTGGCATTTCAAACCCATGAATTAGACCTAACAACGCTGCTAATAAAAATACGTGCCAAACTAAAATCAGTTCTGTCGCATCTAGTAAAGTTAGAACAATTAGCACTATTCCGGTCATCGAGGTCGTAACTAGCAATAGTTTTCTACGATCAATCCGGTCTGCCATAATGCCGCCTATCAAAGTAGAAAAGATCGTGGGAATTGCAATAGTGGCACCAAGTATGCCTAAATCAAAAGGAGATCCACTCAATTCAAAAACGAGCCAAGCCAATCCTACAAAATAGAGTTGCACACTGCCGATTGACGCAATAGATCCTAGCCAGAAACGTCTATATGATGGGGAGTTTAACGCATTAAATTTCACATAATTCTCTGATAAATTATTCTATCTAATTTTTATTTACAACACCTAATTTTAATACCCGATATTTATCGATTATAAATCTAAAAAAAGACAAATGAGGTCGCCAACGTGTTTAGATTAAACCTTTGAGTAGATTAATTCAGTTTCAACAACAAAGTCTTTGGTTCCATTAATATCGATTCCTGCTTAAACTAGGATTGAACTAACTTATGTCTTACTAATTCGAAATCATGGAAGACAACAAATTCACCCGAACCTTATGGATATTAGGACCATATTTATGGCCACAAGGACAGAGACGACTTCGTCTCAGGGTCATTTGCGCGCTGTTTTGTCTTGCAATAGCGAAGCTCGCTAATGTCTTTGTTCCATTAATTTTAGGAAGAGCTGTAGACAGCCTTTCTAACTTAGAAACTACGCCAAATCTTTTTTTTGGAATCCCTTTAGCAATAATTCTTGCTTACGGATTTACACGATGGACTTCATCAGCCTTTGCTGAGATTCGAGATGCATTGTTCGCGAAAGTATCTCAAAATGCGATTCGTCAAATTTCCCTAAAAGTCTTTCAGCACCTTCATGCACTAAGTTTAAAATTTCATCTCGATCGTCAAACAGGCGCACTTAATCGCTTTATCGAGCGAGGGACTCGCGCTATACAATTTTTGCTCTCTTATGTAGTTTTCAATGTGTTCCCAACAATCATTGAGATTTTTCTTGTGTGTGGAATTCTTTGGTATAACTTCGGCATAGAGTATGCACTAGTAACAGCAGTAACAATTGGATTGTACGTTTGGCTTACTTTTACCATTACTAAATGGCGTATTCGTATACGGAGAAAAATGAATGACGCCGATAATGAAGCAAGCACACGTTCTGTGGATAGTTTGTTAAATTTTGAAACAGTAAAATATTTTAATAACGAGACGCACGAATCAACTCGCATAAATAGCGCACTTAAAACATACGAAATAAACGCCACCAAAAGTAGAGAAAGCCTAGCAATCCTGAATATCGCTCAAGCTGCCATCGTTATATCGGGCATAGTCATAATGTTAATCATGTCAGCACTAGACATAAAAAACGGGATAATTACGGTCGGTGCGTTCGTGGCTATTAACGCATATTTGCTACAACTTTGGATGCCTCTAAATATGCTTGGCACCGTATACCGAGAAATTCAACAATCTCTTGTCGATATGGAAAACATGTTTACTCTACTCGATGAAGATCCTGACATTGTGGATACTCCACATGCACTGCCTATAAACATCACAGACGGAATCGTTCGCTTTTCTAATGTAAGTTTTGCTTATCAAAAGGATCGTATGATACTGTCCGACATAAATCTTGAAGTGCGAAATTCACAAACACTCGCAATCGTTGGCTCAACCGGCGCAGGTAAATCTACTTTAAGCCGGCTATTATTCAGATTCTATGAAGTAAATAACGGTATGATTTTAATTGATGGGCAAGATATATCTAAAGTCACACAAAAATCTGTGCGCCAAGCAATTGGTATAGTGCCACAAGATACAGTGCTGTTTAACGACACCATCTATTACAACATAAGTTATGGTGATCCCACAGCATCGTCCGAAGCTATCTACGCAGCAGCCCGCACTGCTAGAATTCATGACTTTGTTTCTCAGCTACCCAACGGATATCACACACGCGTAGGGGAGCGAGGTTTGAAATTATCCGGTGGAGAAAAACAAAGGGTAGCGATTGCGAGAGCACTGTTAAAAAATCCAAAAGTATTATTTTTTGATGAGGCTACGTCCGCTCTCGACAGTAATACTGAAAAAGAAATACAGGACAATCTGAAAGAGTTATCAAAAAACCGAACGACCTTAATTGTTGCACATCGACTATCTACCATTGTTCATGCCGACCAAATACTAGTACTAGATCAAGGAACAATTATTGAAAGTGGAACCCATCGGGCACTATTAAACTTTGATGGTAAATATTCAGCTATGTGGAAAGAGCAAGAAGCTGGCATCAAAAAAACAAAAATACAACTTGCTTAATAATCCCAATTATTCGTACACTCAATACGAAGAATATCCAAAGAATACTAATTTCTTGGATCAAACTACTACTAATACTGGACATATCTAAATTCATATTCTTGTCTATGCGGCTTCCTGAAAAAATTTTGCAAAAAGCAAAGGATGCTTCTGTTCGAATAGTATTGCCTGAAGGGGAAGATATACGAATTATTGAAGCAGCAAACTTAGCAGTGAAAGAAAACCTTGCCGAGATCATCCTTTTAGGAAATAAGGAAAAAATCCTTGAGATAGCTAGCCAAAAAAATATGTCATTAACTAACCTTGAGATAGTTGATCCTAACGGTGTACGATCAGTTCGAGACTATGCCAACCTGCTGATTTCTAGAAAAACCAAAGGCACGTTGTCTATGGAAAAAGCGACTAAACAGGCTCTTCAACCCCTTGTTTTTGCAAATTGCATGGTAGCAAATGGTGATGCAGATGGCTGCGTTGCCGGTGCCACCACGTCTACCGCAGAGATAATACGGCATGCGATAAGAATTGTAGGGCAACACCCATCATGCCCAGTAATCTCAAGTTTTTTTCTTATGCTGTTTGATTCAACCGGTTTAGGTATCAACTATCCCGTCCTTTTTGCAGATTGCGGACTCGTCATTGATCCAAACTCTGAAGAATTAGCCGCCATCGCAGCTTCGACAGCAGACAATGCTGAATTATTACTGAATACTCGCCCGGTCATTGCTATGCTGTCATTCTCAACACTAGGTAGTGCACGACATCCTATGGTGAAAAAAGTTCGAGAGGCCAAGAAACTGCTAGCTGAAGAGCATCCAAAATTAAAAGTCCATGGTGAGATTCAATTTGATGCTGCAATTCATGAAGAAATTTTTTCCATTAAAGGTGGAAGAAAAGAAGACTATACTAAGCCGAATGTTTTTATCTTTCCCAACCTCGATTCTGGTAACATTGCATACAAATTAGCTGAGCGTACAGCTGGGGCAATAGCGATCGGGCCAATACTTCAGGGAATTAACAAGCCCATTAATGACCTGTCTCGAGGGTGTACAGCACAAGATATTGTCCAGAACATCGTGATAACAGCCTGCCAAGCAAGCAGTCTTCGCGAAAAAGATATCTAATCTATCCGGTCGTCATCTTCTGCTACGCAGACAAGATTTTTCGTATGAAACCAACAGCCTCATCAATATCACTTTGATCCACATCCAAATGAGTTACAGCTCTTAGTAAAGAGTGTCCGTTGTCTCCAATCCAAATCCCGTGTTTTCGTAATTCAATAGTTAAATCGCTAGCTCGCATACCAGTGTCTTTAATATCAAAAAAAACAATATTAGTCTCTACTTCAGAATTTACAATTTTTACACCATTTATAGTTTCAATACTCCTAGCAAAGCGATTCGCATTACGGTGATCAGTAGCCAGTCTATCAATATTGTTTAATAGCGCCCAACTGCCAGCTGCTGCTAATATCCCCGCCTGACGCATTGCGCCTCCTAGTCTATGTTTCCAGCGCCAAGCCTGGTTTATGAACGTTTTGGAACCAGCGAGTATCGCCCCCACAGGGCATCCCAAGCCTTTGCTAAGATCCAGCCAAACAGAATCAAAATATTTAGCAAAATCTGCCGGTGAAACACTAGACGCAACCGATGCATTTAATAAGCGGGCGCCATCCATATGCATAAAAAGACCATGAGATTTTGCTAGATCACTTATACCTTCAACGATTTCACGCTGCCAAACCGAACCTCCGCCTGCATTGGAAGTCTGCTCGATTACGATTAACCTCGATCTAGGCTCTAAAGCGCGCCCCCTTCGAATGAGTGGCTCGATATCTGCGGGCCCAAAAATACCCCTTTTCCCATTCACACTACGAATCGCAGCACCCGCAAATACAGATGCTCCGGCAGCCTCATTGTTTACTATATGAGCTGTTTTGTCGGCAATAATTTCATCCCCAGACTCACAATGAACCGAAATCGCAATGTGATTACACATACTTCCGGACGGAAGAAACATAGCTGCATCCTTACCTAACAGATCGGCTGCTTCATCGCATAAACGATTCACGCTGGGGTCTAGATGTTGTTGTTCATCTCCGACTTTTGCTGTAGCCATTGCATTTCGCATATCTGCGGAAGGCTGTGTTTGCGTATCACTATAAAGATTAATTCGAATTGGTTCCATGGCTACTAATATGATAGATCAATAGATAATGCAGGCAATTCAGTTAAACAAAGTACCGAAAAAATATACATTTGTTAAACTCAAAAAATATCGCTCATATGGCAATAATACATTAGCCAGCCCTTTCAACTAATTTGAGAGAAGCTTTCTGCAATCGCTCACAAGCATTCGAAACTATCTCAATATCAGTGGCGTAGGAGACCCGAAAATAACCCGAAGCCCCGAAAGCCTCTCCTGGAACCAATGCTACACCAGCCGCATCAAGAAAATACCCAACTACATCAGTATCGGACTCAAGAGTGATACCATCTGGTGTCACCCTCCCATACAAGCCTTTACAGGATGGAAATACATAAAATGCTCCATCTGGGATGTGACAAATTAACCCGTTTATACGGTTGAGCTCTTGAACAAGTCTATCCCGGCGACCCCTGTATGCTGTTAACTGAGATTGCAAAAAACCAAGATCTCCATCGAGTCCTGCGATAGCAGCATGCTGAGAAATAGATGCCGGATGAAAATTAGATTGGGATTGTAATTTTGCCATACTGCGAATCAACCATTCCGGCCCACCTCCATATCCAATTCGCCACCCTGTCATGCAATACGCTTTGGACATACCATTGCAGGTCAAAATTCGGTTTTTCAAGTCTGGCTCGACTTGAGCTAAGGTATGAAATTCCATGTCATCGTAAATTAAGTGCTCATAAATATCATCGGTAATGATCATTACATGAGGAAAGCGGATAAGCACTTCAGCTAGCGCCGATAATTCAGAATAGCTATAAACTGATCCAGTTGGATTTGAAGGACTGTTTAGTATCAACCAACGAGTTGCAGGAGTGATGGCCGCTTCTAACTGATCTGGTTTTAATTTGAAGTTATCTGTCTCAGAGCAATTAATAATAACTGGCGTGCCATCCGCAATTCTAACCATCGCTGGATAAGAGACCCAATAAGGGCCGGGAATAATTACCTCTTCAGCACTATTCAAAGTTGCCATAAAAGCATTAAAAAGTAATTGTTTGCATCCAGCACTGACCGTAATTTGAGAAGTTTTATAAGTGAGGTTGTTATCACGCTGGAACTTTCGAGCAATCGCCTCTTTCAATTCTGGAACTCCATCTACCGCTGTATAGCGAGTATAGCCCTTCCGAATAGCATCCTCTGCTGCCACTTTAATATGGTCTGGAGTATCAAAATCTGGTTCGCCTTGACTTAGGCCAATAATATTTCGGCCCATAACTTTCAATTCACGCGCCTTATCAGAGATGGCACTCGTTTGAGAAGGTTGAATTCGATTGAGACGATCCGAAACCGCTTGATTATTTGTCTTAACATCGCGCATATGTGATCTCGCTAACAATATTCATTGCTATAAATTTATCTTCTGCGCCTTCAATATAACAGAGATAGGCGTCATACTTCACCTATTGGTAATTAACATTAGTGTGGAGAAATGCACTTTGTCAAAGTTCTCGCCGTTATATCACTGTGACTTGCTAATTTCTGGCGGTCGCATTTTTGATGGTTCAACCAATAAATCATTTTTAGGTGATGTCGGTGTTTCTGGCGATCGAATCGTCGCTGTCGGCAATCTGAACAAATATAGCGCTGAAACACTGATCGATGGTAGGGGTTACGCAATAGCTCCGGGATTTATTGATACTCATGCGCATGACGATTATCTCGTCTTAAATAACCGAGAAGTAACGCCAAAACTCAGTCAAGGTGTTACCACCGTAATCATAGGAAACTGTGGCATTAGCCTTGCACCATGGATCGCTGATAGAAAACCTCCTCCTCCTATGAATCTCATTGGGGACCAAAAAAGTTACTGTTTCCCAAGTTTTGAAACCTATCGGAAAGCACTAGAAGAAAAACCACCTTCTATTAACGTTGCCTCCCTAATTGGTCACTCTACTCTGCGTTGCGCAACAATGGGTGAGCTAAACCGTCCTGCTAATGCCAAAGAGACTGCACAGATGCAATCGAAATTACAAGCTAGTCTAAAAGCAGGCGCTATCGGATTCTCAACAGGTCTAGCATATGAGCCAAACTACTATGCCACTACTGAGGAAGTTGTTTCTTTAGCCAAAATGGTCACCGAATTTTCTGGAGTATATGCGACTCATATGCGTAATGAAGGCGACCTTCTTTTTGAAGCTCTTGAAGAATCTTTCAGAACAGGTCGCCTCGCAAACTGTCCACTCATTATTTCCCATCACAAATGTGCTAGTCCGTTAGTAAGAGGGCGAAGCTCAGAATCGTTGAGCAAAATTGAGTCGGCCTCAAAACACCAAATCGTTGCGTTCGATGTATATCCGTACAATGCTAGTTCCACAGTTTTGAAAGAAGATTATATTGATATTTCCGAGGAAATATTGATTACTTGGTCAGAAACGGTGCCTGAGGCTTGTGGAAAAACACTGTCAACTATTGCGGACGAATGGAATTGTGAAAAGAAAGATGCGATTCGTTTACTCCAGCCGGGAGGGGCCATCTATTTCACCTTGGACGATGCTGACGTCGAGAGAATTTTAGCTCATCCTAAAAGTATGGTGGGCTCCGATGGAGTACCTAATGACGAACATCCTCATCCTAGGCTATGGGGAACATTTCCTCGCATTCTTGCTCATTATGTTCGCGAAAAAAAACTACTAACCCTGGAAAACGCTATCCATAAAATGAGTGGTTTATCGGCCTCTACATTTCAATTGCACGATAGAGGTTTTATCCGTTCTGGTTATTTTGCTGATATTGTAATTTTCGATCCTATTTCAATTACAGATAGAGCAACCTACAAAATTCCGAAAAGATCTGCAACAGGTATACGGATGGTTATAGTAAACGGTACCATCGCCTGGGAAAACAATACAGGAACTGGAAGTCGAACTGGCGTAGTATTACAAAACCAGCACTCACAGAATTTGAATTAAGGTAGTTCAGTTTGATTACCACTTATTGCGTAACAGTCGCAATCTCATAAATACATCCTTAGGCTCAGGGTTCTCAGGCATATCGGGAAATACTTTTTTCAAATATCTTACAATTTGCGGATTTTGAAGCCGAAAAAAAGTATTGATCTTTTTCTCTAAACCAAGCGTTGAAACCATAGGGTTGTTTGGATCACTGATACCGTTGCTGGTCAAAAGTTCACTGGCTTTTAAATTATCTGGCTCCCGATCTAAAGTGAATTCTAAATTGTTGACCCAATAATCATGGCCAGGATATACACGTGTATCGTCCGATAGCTGTGACAACTGATATTCAAAAGAATCAAACAAATCTGAGGGATTGCCTCCATTATGGCAATTACCAGCGCCTGCGTTAAATAGTGTGTCCCCAGAAAAAAGAGCCGGTTGGTCAGTATGAGCTAGTAAACAAACATGACTCAAAGTGTGGCCAGGTGTATCCAACACCTCGAGCTCGACTGTTTTACCTAAACGGACTAGATCACCTGCATTTAGACCGGTATCCACATTTGGTATATCCGCTTGATGATGCGCCAATAGTTGAGCGCCAGTAGCTTTAACGAGCTCTTGATTACCACCTGTATGATCAGCATGTTCATGTGTATTTAGGATTTTCGTAATCTGCCAATTATTTTTTTTTGCCTTTTCTAGACACTTTTTATGATCCAATGGATCTATAGCAAGCGCTTCACCAGTTTCGGAACAAGCGACTAAATAATTAAAATTCCTCCATGCATTACCAGTCCAAATCTGCTCGATATTCAATAATTCCTCCGTTTTCTAAATTTCTTAAAGTGTTGTTTAAGAAATTTCAATAATCACTTAGTATACTTGTATGAGTAGATTTTTATTCTCTTTTTAACCTTTGACTGTTAAATAGACACAAAAAATCAAATCAGCATCCTAGATAAAACAAACAAAAATCCATGAAAAATATTCCCAAAGACTGGTACAATCCTCAGTGCAGAATCTGTCCTCGTTTAAGCGCCCATCTAACCGAAATTGCAACCCGATACCCAACCTACCATTGCCGGCCAGTGCCGCCTTTTGGATCGACTAAGGCGAAGCTCTTAATTGTTGGTCTTGCCCCTGGGCGCCATGGAGCAAATGCCACTGGACGTGTATTCACAGGAGATCATGCAGGAATTCTTCTATATGAAACACTATACGAACTTGGTATAGCATCACAATTGAGGTCAACCAACGCTGCTGATTCCATGTCTCTCGATAATTGTCGTATCACTAATGCGGTGAAATGCCTACCACCAAAAAATAAGCCAACAGCCGTCGAGGTTGCGGCATGCAATCAATATCTAAATGCCGAACTAAGTGCTATGACTAGCGCCGGTGTGATAGTTGCACTTGGTGGGCTTGCGCATAATGCGGTACTAAAAGCCTTATCCTTGAAAATTTCAGAAACTCCCTTCGGTCATGGATCTGAATATCGTCTACCGGATGGAAGGACGCTTATTTCTAGCTATCATTGCAGTCGCTATAATACTCAGACTAAACGTCTCACAAAAGTCATGTTTTATGAAGTCTTGAAAAGAGCTTTTTTGTTAGCGACTATGCCAGTCTGATCAGTTCATATATAAAACATTTGCGTTAGATCTTAAGTACGCCTACTCTGATACTTAGAGAAATTAAACAATTAACGAGAAATTTATGGAATACACAAAATTAGGTAGAAGCGGTATCACGGTGTCAAAAATTTGCCTTGGAACTATGACGTGGGGAGAGCAAAATTCTAAAGAAGACGGTTTTGCTCAAATGGATTATGCCATCGAAAACGGTGTTAATTTCCTCGACACTGCAGAAATGTATCCTATAGATACTCGAGCTGCAACGTACGGTCATACTGAGGAAATAATTGGCAACTGGCTAAAGCAACGAAAAAATAGATCTGAAGTAGTTATTGCATCTAAAGTATGTGGGCCTGGGCGCCACCATGTACGACACGGTAAATGTAATTTTGATAGAAAAAATATTATTTCCGCGATCAATGGTAGTCTAAAACGTCTTCAAACAGACTACATTGATTTATATCAGCTACACTGGCCTGATCGAAATTGGGTTGATTTTGGAAATCTTGGTCAAAGTACTTTCATCCCTGACAATGGAGCAGACCGATCCGAAACACTTGATACAATCGATGAATTGATCAAGGAAGGCAAGATTCGAAGTTGGGGGCTATCCAATGAAAGTGCCTGGAGCGTGATGGATTTTGTAGGCCGAACAATTTGTAGGGATAATGATCAAATCCGGCCTGTTACTGTTCAAAACGCATACAATTTACTTAACCGAAAATTTGAAATATCACTGGCAGAAATCGCGTTTCGGGAAGATGTTGGATTGCTAGCATACGCTCCGGTTGCCGCAGGAGTGCTAACAGGAAAATATCTGAATGGTGCACGCCCTACCGACGCTCGAATGACAATTTGGCCGCACCAGGATCGTTATTTTAATCCAAAAGCAGAAGTTGCAACTGAATCCTATATTCAACTGGCAAAAAAATTTGGGGTAGCACCCGAAATTTTGGCTCATGCTTTTGTAGTTAGTCGCTCCTTTGTAACCGCATCCATTATTGGAGGTACAAAAATCGAACATCTATCGCAGGCTTTCAAAGCACTTAGTTACGATATAAGCGAAGAGCTAGAACAAGAATTTGAAAGACTGCACCGAGAATATCTAGTGCCAGCCCCCTAAATACCGCTATTGCAAATTTCCCAAGTCTACAAAAAACAGTCTATTGCATAATCTCCGGAAAAATCTATTAAATCTCAAACATTCACATTAAAAGGTATCCTTTGGATGATCATAGCAGGTCTTTGCTTTGTTTCAATGACCGGGGTAATTCGCGGATTTCTCTCTGAAATGAATCCATTTCAGGCAGCATTCATCCGATATGTTTTTGGTTCTATTCTTGTGATCCCAATCATAATCAAGCTTGGATTTTCTGGCATTAGATCAAGCCCGATTGGATTATTTGCTACAAGGGGCATTGTCCATGGCATCGCTGTGATGTTATGGTTTTTCTCTATGACACGGATACCAGTCGCTGAAGTTTCAGCGTTAGGATTCACATCGACAATATTTACAATCATTGGTGCAATAATTTTCTTAAAAGAGCCATTGTATCGATACCGAATTGTTGCAGTTCTTTTCGGACTTACGGGCACCTTATTAATCTTACGACCAGGCTTTAAAGTAATCGAGATTGGCACCCTTGCGTTACTAGCATCAGCGATTTTAACGTCCTGCTCCTTGCTCATGGCAAAACACCTCACAAGAAACCAAAACAATACGACGATTATTGCTTTTCTTTCAATATTCGCAATGCTAGCTCTGCTGCCATTTGCCTTTGCTGCATGGCGCACACCAAACTTATCAGAAATTTTTTGGTTGCTAATGACCGCTATTCTAGCTACGACAGCGCATTACGCTATGAACAAAGCATTTACTCTTGCAGACATCACGTCATTACAGCCAATTATGTTCTTACAACTGATCTGGGCTACTTTACTGGGTTTATTAATATTTGATGAACATCCCGATCTTTGGGTATGGCTAGGCGGTGCGGTCATAGTAATAACTGCCACCATTACATCTAATCATGAGTCAAGATTGCAAACCAATCCAAAAACTAAAGCCATAGATTGACCTCACTATCTCAAAAGGCCATAAAATATGCCAGAAACTAAAATTTTTCTTTGGGATTCATAATATAAATCTGAGTCAACATCTAAAATAGCGTTTCACAAACTTGCGGTTTGATCCAGATTAAGCGAAATTACCCGTTAACACATATTTCAATTGTCTTTCTAGACCCAAAGCTAAATATGATTAAGGAGTGATTCGTGGTAAAACGAATAGACTATTACTTCACTATTTCATCTCCGTGGGCTTATTTAGGGCACTCACGTCTAAAATCAATAGCTGCCTCTAACCAAATTGATATTTGTTACAGACCGGTAAATATTATAGAAATTTTTTCTAAGACAGGCGGAATATTGCTGAAAAAACGCTCAGAAGAAAGACAGCATTATCGATTGGTAGAACTCACTCGTTGGAGCAAACACCTAAACATAAAAATCAATCTTCATCCGCAACATCTACATGCATCTGACCATCTTGCCAATAAGGTCATTATTGCACTAACTGAAATGAATATTGACCCAGGGCCTATTTCGGAAACATTTGCGCGCGCAATATGGCTAGAGGATCAGGACATATCGGACATTGGCGTGATTTCATCACTATTACTCAATCATGAAATAGATCCTAAACCACTACTTATTAACGCACAATCTAAAACAATCGAAGACAAATTTTCAAAGGAAACCCAATTAGCAATTGCTGGTGGTATTTTTGGTGTACCGTCTTATGTTGCCAAAGAGCAGATTTTTTGGGGCCAAGATCGACTTGATCTTCTTAGAAGTTTTATCTCAAACAATAATTAAATAGTCCCGAAGGCTACCAACCAAATGAGTGCAAAAAAAACAAATATAGTTGTCCAAGGCATTTCAGAAATAAACGAAATTCCAGAGCTTATCGAAATAAATAGCTATGCAAATATTCGCTGTGCTCCTGATCTAGAAACACTGCGTAATTTCCTCCCTGGAGCAGAGGTCCTGCTAGGATGGAATTTTGATGCTGACATCCTTGAAAAAGCATGGGATCAAGCGACCCATCTAAAATGGATCCAATGGGGAGGAGCTGGAGTTGATGCCGTTTTATTCCCTGACTTAGTTGAGAGTGATGTCGCGTTAACAAATATGAAAGGCATCTTTGATCGGGCAATGGCGGAATATGTGCTTGGTTTAATTATTGCTTTTGCCAAGGATTTCCCAGAAACATACAAGGCTCAAACAGAACGTCGCTGGTCTTATCGACTAACAAATTGCATAGAAAACTCCAATGTACTAATAATTGGGACAGGCGGGATCGGGCGAATGATCGGCTATCTACTAAAAGCTGTTGGATGTCATGTCACTGGTGTGGCACGAACAGCACGTTTAGCTGATGATGTATTTGATAGTACTTATTCCATTGAAGATGTTGACGAAGCGTTAATTGGAGCAGATTACGTGGTTCTAGCCACTCCACTGACTGCTCAGACCAAAAACTTTTTTGGCGAAAATCAATTTGCTAGAATGAAACATAGCTCCTACTTTATCAATGTTGGTCGAGGCGAGTTGATAAATGAACACGCTCTAATCGACGCTCTAGAGAAGAAAAATATTTCTGGCGCTGCGCTTGATGTTTTCCAAACAGAACCACTACCACCTGACAATCCTTTATGGTCAATGAATAATGTCATCATCTCACCGCATATGTCCGGCGATTATTTTGGCCACCGTTCAGCGATGGCTCATCTGTTTCTCGAAAACTTAAATTGCTTCCGGCATAATCTACCGCTACGAAATACTATTGATAAAAACCTTGGATTTATCGCAACTAAACCTTTGACTAATCAATAAATCTAGGCATAAAACTTACTATGGAAGAAGCGTGGCTATATTTTTACTGTAAGAAATTTTACCTAGGATGTGATAGCGTTCATGATTGGACTCTATGTCTTTTGATTGGTACCGATAATTAATCATGAGGCAAGCTGATTCCCTCTGGCCTTTTCTGGAAACATCACCCATCCAGTTCAAACGCTCCATACTGGCACCGTTCGACAAGTGAAAATTTGCGACTCTATCTAGAGCAGCGATACCACTCTTCTCATTAATTAAATAGTGAGTGGCGAGAGCGAGAATGGTATCACGTAGGTCGTATTTATTGATACCATCCTGAATCCAACTTCGATCTAGAAAAATTCGCTTTTCTTCCTCAGGGCTAATTTTAGATAGCAAAGGTGCCAAGATTTCTAAGGTGCCCGAACCCAGACGAAAATTTTTCAAATTTTCTTGTAACCAAGCTCGAAATCCTGGGATTGGCGACAATGTCACAAAACTTCTCAAATTCTCATTATTTTGCGATAGTTGATCGACAACCTGCTTAATCAAAAAACTTCCGAAACCTACCCCATCTAGACCAGGTTGAGTAGCTGATATGGAATAAAAAACAGCTGTGTCAGCTTTAGCTGCCTCAACTTCACCTTCACCCAGTTTTAAGAGATCTTGAATCTTGTGTGGTAGGCCGTCTGTCAACGCTATCCAGACGAAGATCAGGGGATCGTTTGGCATTTGGGGATGAATGAATGCGTAGCAACAACGGTCACCAGCTGCTAAGCGATGCTTTATATCTTGCCACGACCGAATAGCATGTACCGCTTCGTGTCTGGCTAGCTCTTCTATTAGTACTGCTGGCGCATCCCATGTAATTCTGCGTAAGTCTAGAAAACCGACATCAAACCAAGAAGCAAGGAGATCTCTAAACTCACGATCGAATGCCTCAAGCTGTAAATTTTGATCCTTTATTGTTATGAGCTCTGCTCTCATATCAACAAGAAATTTAACCCCTTCATGTAGTGCATTAAAACGTGTCAATAATCGTATTCGTGGAGATACAAGCGTCGCGCGAAGCTTTTCTTCAGCTAGAAGATCTGGTCTACCATCAACCATTACTCTTTCAGAGTTCTTTGCCAATCTAAGCCATTTCCTCACTGCGTCCTCAAGTAAGTCAATATCGACACCATACTCATCACCGAGTAGCCTTAAAAATACCTTCCTGCCTTCCTTATTCAAGCCTAGATAGACACCACCAAGATTTGCGGCACGAGCTCTAGCCGAAGCGGCACCGCCAGTATCTGATAAGCAACTATTTACCTGGCGACGAATCCATTCAAAGTCTTCTGGCGGAAGATGTGGTCTAATATTTCCAGTCAGACGATTTCTCGCTGTTTGACCAATATCTAACCAAGTTTTATGCAGTTGTCTTAAGCTTCGGTCAATAATCTTTTTTTTTGGTATTTCCATTACTCTGTCGGCTTGGCGTATATCTTTATGATATTTTTAAGTCTTTAATTTAAAAATTACATATCTTCCTAATGACATGATCGACCAAGCTTCTTTAATCGCCAATAATTGTAGGGCAATGGGGTAATGAAACCAGCCATCAACATTAAAGGAAGCACCCCTAAGGAAAGTTTCGCAGAGCCATTAACTGCCAAATCTACTAGATTCATAGCTAATTCCATCGATACCATTGAAATTAATGACATTCCAAGCGCTGTTCTAAAAGCAAATTTCCACGACATCTGTTTCAATAGAACAAACACTTCCAACACAATAGATGTAATAATTCCATTAATGATAGCTAGTAGGAAAATCATACTTGATGGCCATGGAATTTCTAATATCTGAAAAACTCCAATTGTGCCGAGATCTCCAATTGAGCATCCTGCTAGACACCACAGAGTATTTTTTGTAGCTCGTAACCATGTGTGTCTACATACCCAAGATATCTTTAAACTGGCCCCCAAAACAATCGGGTTTAATGAAAATCGCACCATGAATGTATTAATAAAGATTGAGATCAGCCCAAAAACGTATACTAAACATTCCCCTGTCTGAAATCAGATTTGGAGGATTAACTATTAATATACCATTAACTTATACTTCGAGATGTTGAAAAACCGATCAATTTTGCTCTAGAGATAGATTCATCACAAAATAAATGACAAAAATAAACATCATCGATGAAGATCCCTTTGCTCGCTTTGGCATCACACACCTCTCAGCGACGTCATTACTACAATTCCGAAATGATCCGGCACTAGGGATAGTCTACTTAATTCTTAGAGTGAGAGAAATAGGAAGCCCAGCAATGCATCGCGGCACAGCTATTGACGAAGCTATAGGACTCCTACTTACAGACGACTCTCAATCCAAAAGTCTTGAAACAATTAAACGTTTTGCCACTCAGAATTATCGTCGGTTAATCAGCGAAGACACGGAAACTTATAATGGTCGATATGTTGAACATGAACTCAGAGTTTTGCTCAACTGTCTTGATGTGTGTTTTCCTTTAATGCAATCATGGGATAAACCAACTGCATATCAAAAAGAGATCTGTATAAATATTACAGGTATAGAAGTTCCGATCCGTGGATATATCGATTTACTATATCCTTATGAAGTACGTGAATTGAAATCTACGGTAAAACCAAAACGCGAGATCATTCCAGATCATGCTTTTCAAGTTTCAACATACGCCTTAGCAATCCAAAACGAAACCGGTGAATGGCCTGAAGCTTGTGTAGATTACCTGACTCCTACCGCTCTTCAATCTTACACTTTAGACGATGTCGAGAGTCAAGCACAGGAGGTGATAAATGAAGCTTTCGCGATCAGATCTCTCTTATCTAAAGCCAAAGATCATGCCACACTTAGCACCATGATCACACCAGATTTTAAAAAAAGCATTTGGAAATATCGTCCCCAGTCAAAACGTGCAGCCATCGATTTCTTCGCTACCAAAAATTAAGTATTTTTAAAAATTCTTTATTTATCTTTTATTTCAACGTGCTCGGACATTCTTTTTTTCTATCGTCTGTCAGTTGCTTGGACATTTGTGAAATCAAACCCTGCAAAAGAGACTCAGACTCAATGACTAATTTATCAAGCGACGCTGTCTTAAGAGCCTCAACTTCATAATCGTCATAGATTGTTGGCTTATAATTTCCCCAGCCTGAAAGCGTGCATTGAAGATGTATTGCAACTGGATCTTCGTCAACTGATGACCAAATCCTACAATTCACCTCACCTCGCTTGATAAACCGCTTATCATTTCCTACATCGATATCCAAAAAAGCCTCATTTGATTCATCATATGTAACCTTTGACCACAGTGCTCCATATTCTTGTGCCTCATGGGAAAGAGACGGAATTTGTGACCGCAACAGCCTTCTGATATTTTTTTCGAAACTGGCTTTGCTAGCAGCCGTATATGATCCCTTAACATCAACATTGACCCAACTTATGATTCTTATCTGGCAGGGCAGCGAATAATTCCATTCAGCAGAATCAGGTAAATGTAAAATCTGCCCAGGATATATTAATCCATCGCCCGCCAGATTATTGCGTTTCATTAACTGTGCGCAAGGAACCTTATACTGCTCAGCGATATTGCAAACCGTATCGCCAGGTTTTACCTCATATCCATTTAAAAGTTCTTCTGCTTTAACGCTCGAAAAACTCACCAACAAGGAAATCAAAGAAATGACGATAATAATTTTTGTCTTGATATGCATCTTTTCGTTCATCGAATAATCAGTTTCATAGTAACTCAAACACTTCTCATATTGAGATAATTTCCCTATAAACATCCTTCACCGTGCTAACAATCCTAAAACCAAACCAACTTTTAGAAACGATTTTCTCCTATTCTGGCCAATAGCCATAAAATCCGCTTGGTTTCCTTGTAGCTGTCAAGAAAATGGGATATTTTCTATAAAACAATAATTCTACATCTTCTCAATGTCTTTTCGAAACTATCCTGAGTCAGCACATTTATTCGCATTTTTGATCAGAAACACATTTGTCAATTTGAAGTAGACAATAAGTCTTATAAGGAGAATCCAATTCATCTTATTAACGTCATAAAATGTGATCTGCTATCGAATAAAATTAGTTTTTAAGGATACCCCTTTTATTGTATTGGTTTAGAATGAAAACAGCCAACAAATAAGTATGTCATCTATAATTGATATTGGCAGGCAAAAAATGCTAGAAATTAAGTTTGGCTCGATATACTACTTTTGAACTACGTGCGACATATTAATCATATACAAAGCTTTTCTCGTCGACAGGGACGAATTACTACAGCACAACAAAACGCCTTGAAGACTTTATGGCCGAAATATGGTCTAGAAATAGGCAAAAACACAGGCCAACTTAGCGCATTAAGCAACAAGATCTCTTTAAAAGTCGAGATTGGTTTTGGAGATGGTCAAAACTTAATCCAGATGGCTACGGCACAACCTCATAATATGCATATTGGTATCGACGTTTATCGCCCTGGGATCGGTCGTTTGTTAATTGAGCTCAATCGATTAGATGTCGATAATGTTAAGATTATAGTGGGCGACGCAATGGAATCATTTCCAATATTTTTTAAAGAGAATTCAGTCTCTGATGTGATGATATATTTTCCAGATCCATGGCCCAAAAAACGACATCATAAAAGAAGATTAATCACAGAAGATTTTCTGAAGGAGATCGTATTTTATCTCTCTAAAAATGGAAATTTATATATTTCAACTGATTGCGAGCACTATGCTGAGGACATCCTTACTTTGATTGAGTCCGAAAACCTTTTAGAAAACGTCGCAGGTTACTGTTCTTATGCTCAACAACAATTTCGAGTTGCGCCGACTAAATATGAGCTTAGGGGTCTTCGACTTGGAAACACGATTCGTAACATCCATGGTCGCCGCTTATGCAACTAGGTCATCCAGATTGGTGGGATTCCAACAGTGATCAGCCATATAGGCTGCCCTCGGAGTCTAAGAATCGAACCTCTACCGCTCATATTAATGAATATAGCAAAACGCTACTTTCTACTGTAGCTATATTCCCACTGCTTTGTTATCAACTCCTACGCTCCAAAAACAATACAAAAGAACGTACGAAAAAAGATTTTATTGGACTCGGAATTTCTAACGATCGCGGAGATTCAAATGAAATTGTAGATATGGTCGAAGATCTTGGCGTTGATCGCCTTCTAATTCGAGTACCAACCTGGAAACTTCATCAACTTGAAAGATACGTCGAATTTGCCTCCAAATTTACAGAAAAAAAAATCCTGATAAACATTTTACAAAATCGAGCGAATGTAATCGATCCAGACTCCTGGATGACTGCGGTAGAAAAAATAATTGAGGCATTTTCTCCAATTACAAACGAGTTCCAACTTGGAAATGCTGTTAATAGATCAAAATGGGGCTGTAGTCATGTTGGAGAATATTTAACCTTGCTTGATAATACCAAAGATTTACGAAAAACATTTCCTAATGTTTGTCTTGTCGGCTCATCGATAATTGATTTTGAGCCATTATCGACACTAAGAACACTAATCAACTTTCATAAATATAAGCTGGATGCATGTACATCACTTCTATACGTTAATCGACGAGGATCTCCTTACAATCGACAATTTGGTATTTTTGATTTAGAAAGAAAAATAAAACTTATTTCTGGACTCCTATCACTTTCGAATAGAGTCGCCAATCATTTATGGATAACAGAAACAAACTGGCCACTTTTAAATACAAAACCATTTACTCCTAACTCCGGAAATCAACGATCAACCGTAAATGAACATACACAAGCCAATTACTTAACCGAATACTACAAAATCGCATGGAAAACTGGTCAAGTTGAAAGAGTCTACTGGTGGCAACTAATCCAGACCGGCTATGGATTAGTAGATCATCGATTTTCAAAACTAAGGAAAATGCCTTCATATTTTGCGTTAAAGAACTTATGCAATGAAAATGACAGCTTGAGTTGACGTAATGCTAGCTGGTAGGCTTTAAGTCTATGACAATTTGCAAATTAAGCTCCATTATATTGTGACTGTTTCGACACCGAATTGAGTCCCAATCATCAATACATCTGGACGTCTTTGTGCAAAGATGCCATTTTCTACAACGCCAGGAATGTTATTCAATTCTTGCTCAAAGGTTAAAGGGTTAGTTAAATCAAGATTGCGCACCCTTAAAATCAAATTATCATTATCAGTTATGAATTTTTCATGCAGCTCTGGGGTACCACCCCTTGCTACAAGTTGTCTGCTCACCAGTCCTCGAGCCATGGGTATAACTTCTATTGGCAGAGGGAAAGATCCCAGGACATCTGATATTTTTGAACTATCTACCATACAGACAAACTTTTGGGAGGCTGCCGCAACAATCTTCTCTCTAGTTAATGCCCCACCACCACCTTTGATGACATATAAAGACGACTTCACAGCCTCATCAGCTCCATCTACATACAGAGGAAGATGACCAATAGCATTTAACTCAAATATCGGGATGCCAATGGCCGATATGCGTTTTGCAGTCGACTTTGAGCTAACAACTACACCGTCCAATTTGTTTTTTAGCTTTATCAGGTTTTCAATAAAAAAATTAGTAGTGGAGCCAGTGCCAAGACCAATTACATCACTACTCTCGACATAATCTAGTGCAGCTTCTGCAACTTTTTTCTTTTCTTGTTCATTGCTCATATTTATCATAAAACTCAAATAATTTATTTAAATTCTCATATACTCTACACAATAATGATGTTGCATACTAAGTCTAAAGCAACTACACCACAATCATCTACTAATAACGTAATCATGTGCATAGAAGAATTCTCAGCATTATTTAGCATCCCAGGCGAAGGATTTGTCGCGGAAATACGTACGGGTGATGAAGTACGATTATATGACCGGAAAGGACTACAGCATTTAATTCTAGAACGAAAACAATTAGGAAATAAAAATATACAGGCATTAGAAAAAGCGCTTGCCCGCATAAATAATCTCGGTGACGCCATATATCAAAACAATATCAATAATTGACATCTACAACACTAAAAAATCAATTTATTTTATTTTTTAATACCCATTGCGACATTTGTTTTCAACTTGAGATGCTGTAATAACTACGATACCAAGAAACAAAACGTGCCACCCCTTCGTTTATATCTGTTTTTGGATAATACCCAAGATCATCAGAAATGTTCTTAATATCCGCTTCGGTTGCAGGTATATCTCCATCTTGCATCGGAAGTAATTCTAAAGATGCTTTTTTCCCGAGTTCTTTCTCTAAAACTTCTACATAGTCCATAAGTTGTACGCGTTGACTATTTCCAATATTATAAATTTTCCAGGGATCAATTTCTCGAACCTCAACATCAGACTCTTCGGTTTTATTTTTGGGCTCTCCGATCGGAGGATTATCCAGTGCCAATATTACTCCAGAAACAATATCATCAATGTAGGTGAAATCCCTTACCATTTCTCCTTTGTTATAAACAGGAATTGGCTCGTCCGCAAGAATACTTTTTGTAAATTTAAATAGCGCCATGTCTGGACGACCCCATGGCCCATATACTGTGAAAAACCGCAAACCAGTTGTCGGCAACCGATACAGGTGCGAATATGCATACGCCATAACTTCATTGGCCTTTTTGGTCGCAGCATAAAGAGACATTGGTCTATCAGTATTATCGTGTTCTGCGCTAGGCAATTGCGCATTTGATCCATAAACAGAACTTGTTGATGCATACACAAGATGATCGATCTTATTTTGACGACACTCTTCAAGAATATTAACGAATCCCACCAAATTTGAATCAACATAAACATACGGATTTTCAATTGAATATCGAACACCAGCCTGCGCTGCTAAATTGACCACACCATCAAAAGACTGATTTGAAAAAATTCGTGATAGTTCACGTCTATCAGAAATATCTATTTTGACGAATTGGAAGTTCGGTTTTTCATTAAAGATATTTAAACGTGCTTCTTTTAATCGCACATCATAATAGTCATTTAAATTATCAGCACCAACTACCGTATCACCTCGGCTTAACAAGTGATTCGTTAATGACGAACCGATGAATCCAGCTGCTCCCGTCACTAGAATTTTCATTCTTATAAACTCCAGTAGCGAATTTCTGGGATCGGCATTAGGTTGCGGAGAACTGCCTTGATATCGATAATCAGTCCCGGCTTCGAAACAAGATTTTCTATGATATCTTGACTCATCGAAACATAAGCTGAATGTGGTACTGCAAGAACTAACACTGTCGCGATTGACAACTGCTCAAAAGGCACAAGTTCTATATCATGCAACTCAAGCACCTTACCCTCATCTACTAAATCATCATTGACTTGGACTTTAAGGCCTGTTGATTCTAGCTGCTTAATCAACTGAAACACTTGGGAATTTCGAAAATCTGTACAATTCTCTTTGAAAGTTACTCCGAGAACATTGACATCTACACTTGCTTTCTGATGATCAAAAGCGGTCAATTCATCTATTATCTTATTACCCACAAATGTTCCCATATTGTCATTTATTCGACGGCCCGCAAGAATTACTTCTGGTTGATAACCAATCATTTCTGCTTTATGGGTCAAATAATAGGGGTCGACACCTATGCAGTGCCCTCCCACAAGACCTGGTCTAAAGGGAAGAAAATTCCATTTTGTACCTGCCACATCCAGAACCTCGGACATATCGATATCTAAGCGATCGAAAATTACCGCTAGTTCATTTACTAATGCAATGTTTAAATCACGCTGAGTATTCTCAATGACTTTTGCTGCTTCCGCAATTTGGATACTTGAGGCGCGATGAACACCAACATCTATTATCGAGCTATATAGCTGAGCTATAAATTCCAATGTTTCACTATCATCGGCTGATACAACCTTTACTATGGATCTTAAATTATGCTCTTCATCACCTGGATTAATTCTTTCCGGCGAATAACCTATATGAAAATCTTTTTTCCAAACTAAGCCTGACTGGTTTTCTAGCACTGGCACGCAAATTTCCTCAGTGGCTCCCGGATAAACAGTTGACTCATATATAACAATAGCTTTTGGTTTCAATATCTTGCCGACTATTTCACTCGCACCTATTAATGCCGTGAAATCAGGACGCTGTTGATCATCTACAGGTGTTGGAACGGCTACTATAAAAACATCGCAAGCTTGGAGTTCTTCTGGATTTAATGTAAAAGTAAGATGTGTTGCTTTTCTAAACTCGTCTGCACTCACCTCTCCAGTTACATCAATACCTGAACGATAGGAATCTATTTTTTCTTGGTCTAGGTCAAATCCTAAAGTTTCATATTTACGGCCAAAGGCGACAGCCAACTGAATACCGACATAACCCATTCCTAACACCCCAATCTTCAATCGTCTTCTCCTCGTAAGCTTATAAAGCTTTATAGCTGAATCTGTTTTTTTCAAAGAACACTAGAAATCTTCTCTATAATTCGTTTTTGTTCGGTTTCTCTCAGGTAAGGATGCATAGGCAAACTAAGCACATTTTTAGCTAGTTCTTCACTGTTTGGAAAAACTCCATGAAATTCACTAAGTGCAATCTGATCAGGCAATGACTTTGGATAGTGGATCGCAGTTGGTACGCCAAGTTCCGCTAAAGCATTTTTAATATGATCTCGATCAGTAACCTGGATGGTATATTGAGTCCATGCTGAGCAGTTACCATGTTCAATAAAAGGTAACTTTAACCTATTTTCTTTTTCCAGGTGGCTCATTGATTCCGAATAATGATTGGCGATTCTTTTCCGAGATTCCAACTCTTGATCAAAGACTTCAAGCTTTGCAAGCAACACAGCTGCTTGGAGTGAATCCATTCGACCATTTAAACCTACACGTACGTGCTCATAACGCTCTTTCTGTCCATGATTTAGGATTTCTCTCATTGCCTCGGCAAGGTTCGAATCGTCTGTAAAACAAGCTCCCGCATCTCCATAAGCTCCGAGTGATTTTGCAGGAAAGAAACTTGTGCAACCAATTGTAGTGCCACCACATGATCGAACATGGTTATGGTGTGCGCCAAAGCTTTGAGCTCCGTCTTCGATCACCGGCAGTCTACGAATTCCTGCTATCTCTTTTATCTTTGTCATATTAGCTGTTTGTCCATAAAGGCTCACTGGCAATATTGCGCGTGTTCTGTGTGTTATTCGGGAATCTAGCTGGTCAACATCCATATTTCCTGTTCTAACGTCAACATCTACGAATACCGGGGTAGCGCCTGCCAATAGGATTGCCTCAGCTGTTCCTATAAATGAGAAGGCGGTCGTGACGACTTCATCACCACGCCCGATTCCCAACGATAGTAAACTAATCAACAGAGCATCTGTCCCACTGGATACAGAAACGCAGTGTTTCACACCGACAAAATCCGCTAATACCCCCTCCAGTTTTGAAATCTCTGGACCATTAACGTATTGCCCATGGTGTAATACGACATGTATAGATCTTTCCAAATTGGGACGAATTTGATCTTGTTGCATCTTCAAATCAATTAATGGAATAGAAGTCTCGGTAGCTATGCTCTTCATGACATCTTGGCCATTGATAAATGGTAGTCCGATCTCTAATCGGATTTTATTCGAGGTCAAAATTCTGGTTTCCCCGCCCAATCGACTAGCAGCTTTTACTAATGCCATAGTGTCTGGATCTAACTCATGCAACGTACCGCCGTCTTCAGCTATAGCGGCTAACCAAAAAAATAATTGATCAAAAACAATTAATTTTTTTGAGTCTATTGGTTTCGGCTGCTCTACCTGTTTTGGCTCACTCCTGTCCAATAGAAGCTCAAACACTTCTAGCTTTTGGCCTACATATACCCAGTTCCGGAAATTATTTTTTCTTCTAGAATCAAGAAACTTTGCCAAATTACCAAGATCATCATTGCATACATCAGCGACAATTGGAGCATCAACTATTAAGTCAATCATAAACCTGTCTCAATCAATTACCTGATCCAACCGCGAATACGATATACAAAAATACCCAAATTTTCATGCATTACTGCTTGTATTTTCCCCAAGCCGCTTAATGATGGCAACCAATCTAATATGCCTGGCTGCATGGGACGTATATCAATACTCGAAGAAGAAGGGATTGCGTCTATACCTGCCGATCGAAACGTGGCTATAGCGCGAGGCATATGAATCGACGAAGTGACTAAAAGTATAGTGTTTATTTTTTCCTGCTGCAAAAATTTAGCTGTTTCGACAGCATTTTCACGAGTGTTTCGACTTTTCCCCTCAAAAAGAATAGCGCTTTTTGGGATACCCCATTCGACCAATATATCCTCAATATAAGATGCCTCAGACGCTAAGTCTCCCTGAGGGAAAGCATTTCCCCCACTGATTATAATGATTGGCGCCTTTTTCGCTTTATACAGACGGAATGTATGGAGAAGACGATTTCCACCTATCTGACTTTCTACTCTTGGCGGTAAAGGTACCTCAACCTCACCACTCAACATCACTATGGCTTCCGCAAATGGAGAATCTTGAATTGGCACTGGAGAATATTTTTCCTGATGGTTTTGGTATAGAGTATGGGATATTGGTGATGACCCTATAACTATGATTATTAGAGCTGAAAATAGTGAAACTGCCGCTCCTAATCGCCGATGACAAAGCAAAAGAATAAATGCCAGTAACAGTAACCAGATCATGAGATTGCCTGGGTATACAAGCTGCGGTAATACCTTTGACAATGTTACCCAATCAGTCATACATTCTCGCACAAATTAATAGTTCATACTCCAATGCACGTGAAAAGATATTCTAAAACGGTCAATGTGCCTCATTTTCTCAACAATTTTAATCGTCTAGCTGCGATTTGGGCATAGATAGTAAAGCCTTATTAATGATCACTTCTTCAAGCGGTACATCTTGATGGTGACCAACTGACCCAGTTTTGACCGCAGCGATTTGGTCAACAACTTCCATTCCCGAAGATACTTCACCAAATACAGCATATCCCCAACCTGCGCTCGACTTTTCTGTATGGTCTAGAAAGTTATTATCTTTAAGATTGATAAAAAACTGTGCCGTTGCAGAATGAGGATCTTGAGTTCTAGCCATAGCTATTGTGCCTCTCAGATTCTTCAAGCCATTGGCTGCTTCATTTTCGATCGCCTCTAATGTCGGAGATTCAATCATTCCGGTTTCCATTCCACCCCCCTGGATCATAAAATCAGGAATAACTCGGTGAAATATCGTTCCATCATAATGTCCAGTTTCTACATATTTGACGAAATTAGCTACCGTATTCGGAGCATTAACGTCATCCAGATCTAATTCAATTGATCCTAGCGTTGTTTCAAGAATTACCATCTTAACACCTCCAATTAGATTGTCTGCTGCAAATGCAGAAAAGGTTGTTGAAAAAATGATGGCGTTTAGTAATAGAGACCTTACCATGATGAAGATTCTCTTCATCAAATTTATCTCAATTTCTAGATGCCATTTTTGAAATTTGGCTCCACTCTACTTTTGTGACCGGCATAATCGACAAACGATTCCCTTTTTGAACCAAACGCATTGTTTTCAATTTTGGTTCAGCACGAATTTCGGCTAATGTTACATGGCGCCCAAATTTCTTTTCTAGGCGAACATCCACCATGAACCAACGCGGATCATCGAGTCTACTTTTTTCATCATAATATTTCTCTTTTGGATTAAATGCCGTATGGTCAGGATAAGCAGCGGTAACAATCTCAATAATGCCTACTATGGCTGGAATTTTGCAATTGGAATGGTAGAAAAATGCTAAATCCCCCACATTCATATCGTCTCTAATGAAATTCCGTGCCTGATAATTTCTAATTCCATCCCAATGAGCAATCTGCCTATCTTCAGCAGCCAGATGATCAATAGAATAGGCATCGGGCTCACTTTTCATCAACCAGTATTTCATAAATGTTGCGCCTCGTTTTTCGACATTTTACGGCGAAACCAATGTTCAGGAAGTTTCATTTTTTCCCCAAACATTCTAGGTCTCTTTTTAGTTGGCATGATTCATATCTAAATTTTATAAAATCCTTTTTCAGTCAAAATACCATGCATGGGAACATCCCATTGATCATTATTGATTCTTTCAATTCGTTGAAACTCATAAGCGAGGCCAACTAATCTTGGTCTCCTCCAGTTCTTCCGGTGCAACGCCGAAGCCAGAGTTGCATCATAATAGCCTCCGCCCATGCCAATCCGATTTCCATATTTATCAAATGCTACCAAAGGAATTAAAATCCATTCTAGCTCGATCGTGTCAAGGCAATAACGCTGATTAATTAAAGGCTCCAAAATCCCGTAACGATTACAAGTAAATTTAGAACTCTCTGAGAAGTAAGCAAAGCGTACGCGCGGTTTTTGACCCGGAAACAAAACTGGTAAAAAGCATTGGCAACCACGATGG
>TARA_B100000686_G_scaffold286532_1_pt1 | contig 28086 bp, 29 predicted proteins | sample TARA_B100000686 | Tara Oceans TARA_B100000686 (sample SAMEA2622733) | marine metagenome | biome: marine biome (ENVO:00000447); feature: marine epipelagic mixed layer (ENVO:xxxxxxxxx); material: "saline water (ENVO:00002010), including plankton (ENVO:xxxxxxxx)" | depth 150 m | reverse complement strand
TGACGATGCAGAACAACTCAAAACTGATTTGGAATCAGCATTTGAGTCGAAAACCACCATGCTTTGGGTAAGTGATCGTGATGGACGCAATGTGGGTTTGGCTGTCGATCGATTGGCTTACATTGAATTCGGGGCGCCAGGAGATAGACGCATCGGATTCGCGACAGACTGAGCAACTGGATTATGTCCTTATCGGGTTACACGCTGGGTGACCCGTTGCCCTTACCTCGCTAGCCGCTGTACTTTCGACTGTCATGGCAACCTTGGCCGAACTAAGTCGTTTAGGCACTGGCCTTTCAACGCAGCAACTGCAACATCTCCAACGCTTAGTCGCTTGGTGGGGCATATTGGCTGATCTGTCGTTCTCTGACCTGCTGATGTTCGTCCCTATAAACCAAAGCGGCGAAGAGTTCGCCATAGCGTCCCAGATTCGCCCCACTACCGGTCAGACCCTTTACCGAGATGACCACGTCGGGCTCCGCGTCAGTGACATTGACCGCCCATTGGTTGCTACTGCCTATGGTCGGGGTGAAGTTATCGAAGGTGAAGTGCCCATTAAGCCCAGCAACCGCAGGGCTAGCGTGATGTGTATCCCGATAAGGCACGAAGGCCAGATAGTTGGCGTTCTTAGTCGTGAGTTACTGCCGAATTTCGCTGAACGCCGCGACCCCGGCGAACTTGAGCGAACGTATTTGGAGGCGTTTCACCAGTTAGCGAAAATGATCGCAATAGGAACATTTCCCTATCAAGACAATGAGGTGGACCTTGAGCAAGTTCCACGCGTTGGTGATGGCATGCTTGTCATCGATCCTGAGTCACGAATTCAGTACGCGTCGCCGAATGCCCTGAGTACATTGCATCGCGTCGGTGTACTAGGAAACGTGGCGGGTCGGCGACTTGAAGATATTGGAATTCGACATCCAGCGATAAAGGCAGTTTCTGAACGACCCCGAGCTGTCGTTGCAGAAATCGAGCGCAACGACACAGCGGTGCAACTCATGGGCATGCCCATTAGTGAGAGAGAAGTGTTTCAGGGGTCCTTGCTCTTGTTGAGAGACATCACTGAACTGCGGTTGCGAGATCGACTCCTTGTTTCTAAAGACGCGACTATCCGAGAAATCCACCATCGGGTAAAGAACAACCTGCAGACAATTTCATCTTTATTGCGCCTCCAAGGTCGTCGCCTTGAATCAACCGAAGCCAAAATGGCAATTGATGAGTCAGTGCGCCGCATTAGAGCAATCGCTCTTGTGCACGAAACTCTGGCTAATGAAACTACAGACGACGCGAGCTTAAGCGAAGTCGCCGAAATGTTGGCCCGAACAGCGCAAGATAGCTTTACTTCTCCGGATCGCCCTATCCATTTCGAAGTTCAGGGTGATGCTGGTCTCGTGCCTTCGGACGTAGTGACGCCGCTTGCCGTCGTACTGAACGAGTTGTTACAGAACACGGTTGATCATGCCTTCACTAGCGAAGTGCCTTTTAGTCAAGGACATATCGGGCTAGTAGAAATTCTGCTTGATCGGACCGATAATGAACTGAAGATGGCAGTCCGAGACAACGGAGTTGGGGTGTCCGAAGATTTCGACGGCGAGTCACAACAAGGTCTCGGGTTGTCCATCATTCGAGGTTTGGTAACCACAGAACTAACTGGCAGCATCGAAGTTCGTCGAAGATCAGATACGAACGGCTCCGAAGCGCTCATCGAAGTGCCGCTTCCCCATAACTAGTCCCACTGACAAAAGGAACTAGATAGCTACGAGACACTGGTCTAGATCAGCTGGCCTGTCTGCGAGCTCTGTTCCGTTCACGCCGCAACTGGCGGCGCTCCTCTTCTGAAGCCCCGCCCCATACTCCCGAGTCTTGGTTGGTCTTGAGCGCAAATTCAAGGCACATGTCTTTCACCGAACAGTCAACACAAACAGCCTTGGCTGCGTCGATCTGTCGCAACGCCCTTCCCGTCGAACCAATCGGAAAGAAAAGAGTGGGGTCAGCCTCGCGGCATTTGGCGGTGTTTCTCCACACACCGCTCTCCAACAACATCGATCCTCGAGCGCTCACGTCTCTGTTTCCTCCAGGTGCTACTCGTGAACAGGGGATTCACGAATAATTGTCCGTCGCCGACTCTACAAACCTCGGCTGCGAGAAACTGCTCCGGATACAAATTGACACCCGTACGAAACTGAGTGACAGAGATGATGCCTTCACAGCGCTACGACAGATTACGGTCGGTCTCATGGGCAATCAAGAGAAACTTTTTCTCAAGCAGCGGGTCAACTCATGAGTCCCCGCCCAACGATTTTCGCACATAGAGGTGTCTCACAAAACGTTCGAGAGAACACAATTCCCGCATTTGAGTTAGCCCTAAATGTGGGTGTCGACGGTGTCGAACTCGATATTTGGCAGAGCGGAGATGGGCACATAGTTGTTCACCACGATCATCATGTCGAAGGAGTAGCGATAGAAACAGCGAAGGTTTCTGAGTTACCTAACTTCGTACCGACGCTTCCCGCCGTACTAGATGTTTGTGCTTCTTTGAGGGTGAATATCGAAATTAAGAGCTCTGATGAGAACCCTCGTGCAGCGTTCGAGTTAGGAGAAGCACTTATCGATATGTTGAAGCTTCGCCCTGAGCCGCTAGAACGCTGGCTTGTCTCATCTTTTAACCACGAGGCTGTTGACAGGGTTAACGAAAATGCTCCGGAAATACCAACGGCGCTCTTATTTTGGGAGACGCCTTGGCGTTCGACAATTCAACGCGCAGTTGATCGAGGACACCAAGCCATTCATCCGCATGAGTCGGTTGTCGATAAGGATCTGGTTGAAGTGGCTAAAGAAAACGGGCTACAGGTAAATCCATGGACGGTGAACGATTTAGAACGTGTCAGGCAATTAGTTGCTCTAGGTGTTGATGGCCTCATCACTGACATTTCCGGTGACATCCTGAAACACCTGGAAGCCAGAAGCTAAAGGTCTTCTGCGCTTAAGTGGGGATAATCAGTCGAAGTATGTTTGGCCGCCAGGAGAAATCAAGATGGTTGACTTCGCCTAGGTAGTCGCCGTCTACTTGGTATGGAAATGGGCTATGCCCGACTATCGACAGCTCAGACAAGTCATTAGCGATGTGTACTGCGTCGCAATTCTGGAGCGGCTTTCCTTCGAAAAGATCCTTTAGCAAAACGAGCATTTTCTGGAGTGACATGGTGCGTAAGGTGACCATACTCAAACCATTGCTTAAGGTCGCGCGAGGTGCCAGAGACAATGGTCGACTGCCTAAATATGTATACGGGTCGGTGTTCAGCACGACCGTTAAGTAGCTGTCATCAATAGTTGATAGTGGGTGCACCACCTTCATTCTGGGACGCGAACGGTCGTAGTGACGGAGCCAGGTATCCACCCCAGCCCAGAGAAATAACGGATGGCTTGCGTATCGCTTCACTCCAGGGCGCCGTTCTACTTGCCTTACCACCGCAGCGTCGAAACCGTTTCCACAGTGGAAGAGAAAGTAGCGTCCCGCGACCTCGCCCAGACCCACCGACTCAATTGAATTAGCTGATATTGCGGTGATCGTTTGTTTTGTCGCTTCGAGAGGGTCGTCATCTAGCCCGATCGTTCGCGCGAAGACATTGGTGGAACCACCTGGTAAAGGGGCTAGAACGCAATCGGTTCCCGCGAGGCCGTTTGCGGCTTCGTTAAGGGTGCCGTCGCCTCCCAAGACAGCGACAAGATCGGTGCCGGTGGAAGCGGCCCCGCGCGCTAACCGCGATGCGTGACCGCGACGGCTAGTCATGGCGAGTTCAACCTCATGGTGTTCAGCTAGTGCGGCCTGAATCAGGACGCGGGTTCTTGCAGTGACGGATGACGCCGATTCGTTAACGAGGAGCAAGATCCGCACCTAGCCAGTGTCGCGATTTTTGACTCGAGAGTCGAATCAGTGCTTCTCGGGCGCCGCTATTTATGGCCTTCGCCGGGATCCAATAAAATTTTTTCTACTTTTCGTTTGGATCTCCCAGAACCTCGGGGCAGAATCCACAACCATGAAGGTCGTAGTCTGTGTCAAACAAATTCCTGACCCTGCATTGCCAGGTGAGTTGGATCCCACAACGAATTACTTAAAGCGAGACGACAAGTTAATTCTCGATGAGTCAGATTCATATGGAGTAGAGATGGCTCTCCAACTTGTAGAGAGCGCCGGTGGAGGTGAAGTATCGCTTGTCTCCATGGCTGCTAATAACGAAGTCAGCGGACTTAGGACTGCATTAGCAATGGGTGCCGAAGATGCGGTTCTCGTCAGCGATGACGCTCTTGCTGGAAGCGATGCCCTAGGCACGGCGCGAGTCTTGGCGGCAGCAATATCGAGGATGTCGCCCGACCTGGTGCTGGCAGGAGTTGAATCCTCCGACGGCTATACCGGAACGGTCCCGGAAATGATCGCCGGTGTGCTCGACATGCCATCGATCACATTTGCAAAACAAATTGAAGTTGATGGAAATACCGTAAAAGTCCAGCGTCAAACCGAAGCCGGATATGACGATGTGGAATGTCAAACTCCGGCTCTAGTTTCGGTTACCGCAGGTGTCGTGGAACCCCGCTACCCATCATTCAAGGGAATTATGGCGGCAAAAAAGAAACCCGTTGAAGAACTCGATCTAGCCGCGTTGGGTGTAGATGGATCCACTGTGGGTCAAGGTGGCGCCCGACAAGAAACGGTGAGAGTCACCGACGCGGAAGAACGGCAAGCAGGGGAAGTCATCGAAGATGAAGGTGACGCCCACGAGAAAATTGTTGAGTTCTTAGGTGAACTCAAGATCGTCTGAGGAGGTCGCAAATGTCTGTTGAAACCATCCTTGTCTTCGGTGAAGGTGATGAAAGCGGTCCAAGTGGATTGACGCTTGAGTTACTTGCAGCGGCAAGAGATTTGGCGACAAATGTAGAAGTGTTTGTTGCAGGAGACGGAGCTGCCATGGCTACCGAATTGGGATCACATGGAGCCTCAACGGTCTACAGCACGGGCCCTATCGATGGAAAGTTGATGGGAGTTCATGCCGCAGCGACACTGAAGGTGCATTTAGAGTCGCAAGCAGCTGACGCTATTTTCTTTGGCCAAACGCCCGATGGGCGCGATACGGCGGCACGACTCGCGGTGCAATTAGATCAGCCGGTTGTAACGAACAACGTGGGCGCGTCGGTTGAAGACGGAGCGTTAGTCGTAGAAGAGCCAGTTTTTGGTGGGACCCAAAACGTCTTCACAGCTTTCAGAAACGACGGCCCCGCATTAGCCCTATTCCGACCCAAGTCGTTCGAGGCCGAAGCCACAGGCGGAGCAGCAGCGGAGGTCGTGACGGTTGACACCGTTGACCCGGGTGTAGCCGGGGCGGCTACTGTCACTGGCCGACATGTAGAGGAACGTTCCGGACCTCAGTTGGATGACGCCGAGGTGGTTGTGTCAGGCGGACGTGGCCTGGGACAGCCCGAAGCGTACGAGATGGTCGACGAGCTAGCCGGATTGCTGGGCGCTGCATCTGGTGCGTCCCGAGCCATCGTTGATGCCGGATGGGTCCCCTACGCGAAACAGGTTGGCCAGACTGGCAAAGTCGTTAAGCCAAACGTGTACCTTGCCTGCGGTATCTCAGGAGCGACGCAACACCTCGTAGGCATGAAGGGGTCAAAGAACATCATCGCCATCAACAAGGATCCAGAGGCTCCTATCTTTGGAGTCGCTGACCTTGGAATTGTCGGAGATGTTCACAAAGTGATCCCGGCACTTATTGAGGCGCTGAAGTCTCGCTAACAAGTTCCGCTAATCATTACCGGTTTTCACCGGATCTTCAACGTTTCTAAATCAATGGCCAAGGCCATCTATAGCCGTCGTCCTCCGGAAAGAACGGCCGTTCTCGGAGCCACTGTGCCCGGCCGATAAGAGCGTCTATCTCGCGCTCTTCAAGCCAGTCCGCCACCCCACTGACTGAGCCCTCACAGACCTGTTCAACCCCGCTCATCAAAGCTTCATCAATGGGTTGATTCGCAAAGTCCCATATCACGGTTCTCAACTTGAATTCACTTGAGAAACAGAGTCCGTGGTCGATGCCAAAAATTGAACCCGATCTAGAGAGCAGGCAATGACCGGCTTTTCGGTCGGTGTTGTTAGCCAATAGGTCAAGAACGCAAAGCTTTTGAAGACTTGGATGATGCCTTGGATCTTTAACCAAAGTGAAGTGATGCTGTTCGAAGTCGGCGTCGATGAACAACTGGACCGAGCCGACTCCGTGCGGTCCGACACGCTCAACTGTTGGAGGCACAACATTCCAACCCAATTCTTGACTTAACTCGTACGCAGCTATCTCTCTTTTGTAAAGACCAGGAGGAAAATCCCACAGCGGCCGCTCACCGTCAACAGGCTTATATATGCCGCTTACACTTTTCTCAGCTGTACCGGCCTGCACCAGAAATGTGGCGTTCGAGCTATAGGGCATTCGAGCAAGCAGTTCGATGTCACCCTCTCGCAGCACCTGAATCGCTTCGTCGAAATTAAGCAGTTGATTTGAGGACTGATCGCTGTCTCCAGAGGTATCGTCACTCACCGACGGGTTTGTGCCCATTTTGTCGTCCGAAGTCGCGGCCGTACTCGATTAGAAACAACGCATGGTCGATGAAAGCTCTCGCCTGACCATAACTGATATGGATTTGAGCCTCGGATGCGGCGTCATCTTCTTGGTCAGGTAATTCCTGCGCTACGACGACTATTTCCTTTGGATCCTCGGTGACTCCGATAGCCAACGCTCCTACTGTCCACACTGCGTTCGGAGGTTCCACCATTTCTTTAAGTTCAACGGAAGTTTGATCAACCTGTTCTGCCTCTAAAACGTTGGCAAGGTGGCTAGCTAGAGATTGGACTTGACCCTTTTCAAGCTTGAGAGTTAAGACCTCATCTTCTGTTTGTGCTTGAAGATAAAAAATTCGTTCTCCAGCGTCGCCCACCGTTCCGGCAACGAAGTTTGTTGGGTTTCTAATTTCGTAGTTATCAGTCATTGTTCCTATTGAGAATAATGGGCTTGATTAAGCCGGTGAGAGATCACTGAGTTCGCCAGTGTTGTTGACGGAGAGCACGACGGGACCACCAGACGTATACAGAATCGCTGTAACCGAACAAGGAGACACCACTGTTCGCTGAAACAAATCCAGGTGAGTTCCCATGGAATGAGCAACCAGAGCACGAATGGGATCGGCGTGGCTCACTGCGACAACCGTTTCGCCTGGATGGTTTCTGACCAGACGAGCGATCGCTTCACCTATCCGTGTCTGCATTTCGACGAATGACTCGCCGTTAGGAAACCTGAATCCCGAAGGATACTTCTGCACTGCTGACCAGGCATTTAGCTTCCTAAGATGGCTCAATTTGCGGCCGGTCCAGTCGCCTACATCCAGTTCAAGCAAGCCCCGCTCCTGCTTGACTTTAATGCCAACTTCTTTGGAGATAGCTCTTGCTGTTTCCTTAGTCCTTTCCAAAGGACTGCTGTAAATAGCAGCAATGCGTTTCGCCCCCATAGCAGCTATTCGTGCGCCTACTTTTCTCGCTTGTTCTGTTCCGATCTCGGATAGGTGAACACCTGACTTTCGACCATAAAGCTCGACGCCGGTCGTGGGTGTCTGTCCGTGCCGGACAAGAAGTATGAGACAAGGTCGCTGAGATGAAGCCACGAAGTGTGACCGTAGTCGTTAATGACGCCTCAGAGTCTGCAACACTCAGCGTTGTGGATTCTCTCATTGCGCTGGCTGAAGCTATAACCGAGTGTCGTCGCTGCGAACGTCTTGTCGAATGGCGAGAAAAAATTGCTGAAGAGAAACGTGCGGCGTACGCCGAGGATGAGTATTGGGGTCGAGGCGTTCCTGGGTTCGGTGACCCCGAGGCGAAAGTAGTCATCGTCGGTTTAGCTCCTGCAGCTCATGGTGCTAATAGAACAGGACGAGTATTCACAGGAGACCGATCTGGAGATTTTCTTTTCGCGTCCCTGCACAGAACTGGCTTCGCCAACCAGCCGCTAGCCCGTCATGTTGATGATGGACTCGCACTTCACGACGCATATGTCACTGCGGCCGTGAGGTGCGCCCCACCTGCGAACAAACCCACTCCCGAAGAGCGAGACAACTGCCGCCCTTATATCGAGAAGGAACTAGCTCTCCTTACGGAGAGCAAAGTCTTCGTGGCGTTGGGTCAATTCGGTTATCAGGTTGCTAGCTCAATCCTCGGAATACGTCCAAGGCCCAAATTTGGTCACGGACTTGTGGTGCCGATAGAACAGCAAAGTGACGCAATAGGAAGGCATGTGGTGTGCTCCTTCCATCCAAGTCAACAAAACACTTTCACAGGGCGTTTAACAGAACCCATGCTTGATCAGGTTTTCATCACTGCTCGCGAGCTAGCCGGTATGGACCCCATCTAGGCTTTTCCTGTGCGGAACTTTGCCAAACCAAACCTTCTATATGGTTTTTTGGTTGTTGTCTCTCTTTTGTCAGTTAGTGCCTGCGCCTCCGAAGCACCCCAAGCTCGCCCCATTGACCCGTCAGAATCTTCCTTTAATAACCCGGGCACATTGCCGACTGAGACTACATCTAGGGCAAGCGAGTATTTGCTTGATATCGGCACCACGGTGGCTTTCCTTGATTCGTGTATCTCAGATTCTGGACTTGTTGGTCCCTGCCACTGTGCCGCAGAACTACTGGCTTCCGACATCGACTCGAGTGACATAGCTGCTCTTGAAGACCGCATGAGTGCCTTCAATGAATTCCCTGTTGAGCTCGCTGGCCTATTGGTGGAATGCAGGGAAGCGGAGAGGCCTCCCGCATGGAGTTCTGCGACGAAGGAACTTTATATGGCTGCTTGTGCACAAGAGTCGGAGCGGCTCTCGGATCTATGTCGTTGCTCCGCGTCCCGAGCAGCTGACGTCATCCCCGAAGAGCGCCTGCCGGAGTTTTTGGACGCAAAGGACCTAAGACCCAGCATGGTTGACCTCATCAACACATGCCTGTGAAGCGTTTGCGGCGAATTATTTACGGGTAGGAAGAAGGGCGGGCTGTTCCCACGCAAATTCTGGCCATCGAGTTCGCGATTTTTGACTCAACTTGTGCATGAGTTCAATGGCCCCCGGATCATCGTCGCCCGGTCGCCCGATGAGATAACCGCCCTCCAACATTTTCATGATGATTTCGCGACCCAACGGGGTGCGAACAATTGTTAGTGTCCAGTCGCTGTAGTTGCCTATGCCACCGGTCGATATATCGGCATGTTCAGCAGCGAAATCCGGGCAATGGTTGCAACCCTCTCGTGTCCACGCGTGACATTCCTTTAGGTTGATCTCGTAGTAGCCGCCATCATGGGTCCAGATTTGGAAGACACCTTTGATATTTGTCTTCTTAATTGTGTGACGGTCGAGACCATATTTCTGCTCGAAGAGTTCCTCGAAGATTGCTTCATCGAAGGACTTTGAACAAAGCAGGCCAATATTTAGGGCAAACCGGTTGCCCACCTTGCCGATTTTTCTTGACTTAGCGACCGGAACTATTGAGCTTTGACAACTCATTCCAACGAGCGCGATTTTCTGTGCACCAGCTTCGATCGCTTCGTCATATGCGAGGGTGTTAGCGGAGTAGGTGTAGCGACTTCCTGCTCCTCGAATTACATCATCTCGGTTAAATGCCACACCGGGTGAAGCCGTCCATTGTGAACCCTCACCTTCGCCGACATATGAAGTCAGCGCAGCGTCGATGTATCCGTTCTCCAGTGCCCAAATGAGAATTGCTGATACAAGCCCACCATCTTGTCCAACCTGATGAATGAACTCGTCGGAGGCTCTGGTCAAGATGATGTCTTTGTATATGCCCGAGGGCTCCTCGGGGGTCCGCGGCCTGCTGAATAAAAAGTCGTCTGCCTCGTGCTCCCAAGTCCGAAAGCGAGGGCAGGCACGCGTGCAACTAGTGCATCCCTTTTCGCCGTGACCGCAGTTAGATTCCCCGAGCTCTTCTTCGATGTGGAAAGGCTTAAAGCCGCCCTGAACGTGGTCGTACCCGATTACGTCATGAGGGCAACTGATTACGCAACCAGCGCAGCCTGTGCAGAGCCCGGAAGTGATTACCTCTTCGTGAAGTTCTTTCCATTGAAAGGACCAACGTTCAGGTTTGGGTGCTTCGGCGCTTTCCTCAGTTAAGGCCATGCCAAAGAGAATACGTGGTCGAGACGAATTTCACCCATCAAAATCGATCGTCACAACGCTTTTGGGTCATGACGAACCGCGAGCTAGGGTGACCCCTCACGCTGCCGTATTGCTCACACTGAACAGGCACGCGCCCCCGAGGACCAATGAACGAATCTGAACTCCTAGAGCTATTGAGTGCCGCCCGTGTAGCGACACTGGCAACTATCCGAGCGGACGGACGTGTGGACCTTGTGCCCGTGACTTTTGCATTCGATGACCGGACAGTCGTGACGGCTATCGATCATAAGAAAAAGTCAACGACTGAACTGAAACGACTGGAAAATATTAAACAATTCCCAGAAGTAACCCTTCTAGCGGATTGCTATAACGACGATGACTGGAAGAAGCTTTGGTGGGTGCGGATTAGGGGTCGAGCGAAGGTGCATCAAAGCGGTAGCGAGTTTGAGCGTGCGCTCGATCTTTTGTCTGAGCGTTACACCCAATACGCCGAAAAACGCCCGAAAGGTCCAGCCATAGTCATCGAACGAACCGAGCTAACCGGCTGGAAGGCCTAATTGGTATCGTCTGGGTTCGTCCACATAAGTTTTCCGCGGTCAATAGCTGAAAGGGAGCAGCCCAAGACCACCGTTGCGACTGTCAATGTGACGCCCCCGAGTATTAGAAAACTGACAACCATCTGAGTCATAACTGCCTTCAGCGGATCGACCCCTGCCAGAAGCATCCCGGTCATGGTCCCCGGAAGTAATACCAAGCCGATCATCCTCATTCTCTCGATAGGCGGTACCAAAGCGATCTTTACTGCTTTCGCGATTTGAGGCCGGATGGCTGTCCGAGCTCTAAAACCCAAAGCGAGCATGGCTTCGATTTGACCGCGCTCGTCTCGCACCAACTCCACAAATCTCATGGCTCCTGCAGAAGTCGCGGGGAGCGTGTTGCCAAGAACTATGCCAGCCATAGGTACAAGTGTTGATGGTTGAAGTGGGAGCACGCCGAAACAAAACACCACTGCAAGGCCAGACGTAACAGGAACGGAAACTGCCAGGGCGGAAAGCAAGTACGACGGACGGCCCTCTCCCAGCTCAGTCGTGCGACGCCTTACTAGTCCAGTAGCAAAGATCAGCATGGCGAAGCACCACAACCAAGACCACATGAGATGAGCTCCGGACCTCAGCGCAGGAACGAGTAAGAGCCCTGCCAACAGCAGTTGTAGGACGGATCTAATGGAACTCAATGAAATCGAACGAACTAGGCCAAGATCGAGTCTCCAAGAGACCGCCAAGGCAACAAGCGTCATGACAGCAGCCGCGAGCACCCCCCACGGTGACACCGTCGCTGTGGTTAGCAGGTCGCTTCGCACGCTCCGAATGTAGTCACTGATTGGGCGCAATAACCAGGTACTGAATTGCCGATCAATTCTTGGCGCCCTCGGCAGGATTCGAACCTGCGCTCATGGCTCCGGAGGCCACTGCTCTATCCCCTGAGCTACGAGGGCGGGTTAGCGAATGTATCGCGTTGAACAAAGTGCTCCACATCGACACCGATTTTCAAAATGCAATCATAAGTCGCTTCGGGTGAGCAGGGTTGCAGCGGTACAGTCAAGATTGTCCCATCGCCACGGTGATGATGGGCTTTCATTGTTACCGGCAGGGAGCACGTTGGTGATTACAGAAGTCTTGGCACAAGCCTTGGCGGACTCTTTCAGAGAGCTAGATGTTGAAATCGCCGCGACCGACGTTCAAATGGAACGACCCGGAGCTCGCGAGCATGGCGACTGGTCCTCAAACATTGCGTTAGTGATGTCAAAACAGCTTGGGCGCAATCCAAGGGAATTGGCGACAGAACTGGCGGAGCTTATTGAGTCGCGAGCCTTCAACGTGATTGAGGGAATAGAAGTTGCAGGCCCAGGCTTCATTAACTTTTTTCTAACCCCCCAGTGGCTCCATGACGTGTTGATGGACGTGCTAACCCAAGGCGAAGATGACTACGCGCGGCCGACAGTTGGAGAGGGCGCATCCATCAATCTTGAGTTCGTATCGGCAAACCCCACTGGTCCGTTGCATGCAGGAGGGGGCCGCTGGGGCGCATATGGTGACAGTCTCGCCCGCATATTTCGCCGCTGCGGTTATAGAACCTTCACCGAGTACTACGTCAATGATCGAGGACTCCAGACCGAGTTGTTTGGTGCCTCGCTAGTAGCAAGACGAGATGGTGCGGAGTTGCCCGAAGATGGATATGCCGGCGAATACGTGACTGAGTGGGCACGTGAAATGCCTGATGAAGCAGAACCCGTGGCTTGGGGTCAAGAACGAGCGCTAACAGAGGTGCAAGATTCGCTCACATCGATGAACGTGACGTTCGACCATTGGGCGAGCGAAAAAGCACTTGTTGAGTCTGGAGCTATGGAGGAAGTCATAGAACTGCTTAGAAGTTCAGGCTGGGTTGACGAACGTGAAGGAGCGACATGGCTGCGAACCTCCGAATTTGGAGACGAAAAAGATCGGGTTCTTATCAAGAGCGATGGAGAGCCCACTTACTTCGTACCTGACATCGCGTACCACAATCAGAAATTTGATCGCGGTGAACTCGTTATCGACGTTCTCGGGGCCGACCATCACGGTTATGTCCCGCGAATGGCAGCTGCTATGGAAATGTTGGGGCATCCAGCGGGCTGCTACGAAGCCATCATTGGTCAAAACGTGACGTTGGTTAGAGCCGGTGAGGAAATCAAACTTTCAAAAAGAACCGGGACCATGGTCGAAGTCAGCGAGCTCATTGAAGCCGTTGGCCCAGACGTTGCTCGCTTTGCATATCTGCTCCAGTCCATCGACAGCCGACAAACCATCGATATTGATGTGTTATCCAGTGAGGCAAATGAAAATCCCGTCTACTACGTGCAGTATGCCCACGCTCGAATAGCTGCAGTTAGCCGCGAGGCAACAAACAGAGGAATTTCTCGTTGCCCCATTGACGCGATGGATGTCACAGTTCTGCAACACGAGCGAGAACTAGAAATTCTTCGGTGTCTTTCTACCCTCCCGGAGATAGTCGAGGTTGCTGCGCGCGATAGAGCACCTCATCGCGTAGCAACCTGGATCCGAGAACTCGCAGCAGCATTTCATGGCTTCTATCACGACTGCCCGGTTCTCCGATCTGACGTCGCCACTGAGCTTCAACAAGGTCGACTTTGGCTAGTTGAGTCTGCTCGTATCGGCTTTGCCATAGGACTCGATCTTCTCGGTATTACTGCACCCGAAGAAATGTGAAAGGACCACATGAATCACTCAGAAATTGCTGATGGTCCTGTGCCAATGTCTCTTTTGCCTGACTCAGCACAAGTCGGACCTCGCGGTGAGCTACAGATCGCAGGACTATCAGTTGATGACTTAGCAGCTGAATACGGCACTCCGCTGTTCATCTATGACGAACAGCACCTTCGATCAAGATGTCGGGAAGCGCGCAGCGCATTAGGAGAAGGAACTGCATACGCGAGTAAAGCGTTCCTGTGCACGGCGATGGCGCGTCTCGTGAATGAGGAAGGGTTACACATCGACGTCGCCAGCGAAGGCGAATTACTCACAGCTATTGCAGCGGGTTTCCCCGGTGAGCGGATCGTTTTTCACGGAAACAATAAGTCGCTTACCGAATTGTCGGCCGCTCGCACCCATGCAGTCGGCCGGGTCGTAGTCGATTCGTTTGATGAACTCAACCGACTCCAACACCTACACGAAATCGACGGCATAGTCGCCCAAATACAACTCCGCGTCACTCCTGGAGTAGAAGCGCACACCCATGAGTACGTTTCAACTGGTCAAAACGATTCCAAGTTTGGATTCGGACTGGAATCCGGTGCCGCCGAAGAAGCGGTCCGAAACTGCGCCTCCAACCCCGGCGTAGAACTGATGGGCATCCATCAACACATCGGTAGTCAAGTGTTCAGAGTCGATAGTTTTGCCCGAGCCCTTGAAGTCGTAGCCGATTTCTCCGAACCGCTTGGTTTACCGGAGTTGTCTGTAGGAGGAGGCCTCGGCGTCGCATACCTGGAATCGGAATCAGCTCCTTCCATAACCGAGTGGGGAGAAATGCTGAACGAAGCTTGCGACCAATTGGGAATTAACGCTCGAGTGTCTGCTGAACCCGGCAGATCTATAGCAGCCCAAGCGGCGGTCACTGTCTATTCGATAGGAACCATCAAGGAAATACCGGGAATAAGAACCTATATAGCGGTCGACGGAGGCTTTGGTGATAACCCACGACCGATGCTGTACGGCAGTGGCTACACCGCGTTTGCTCCAGCCAGAATTACTGAACCGCGTAACTCCCTAGCTCGCATAGTAGGTAAACACTGCGAATCAAGTGATGTCATTGTCCAACAAGCCCACCTTCCAGAAAACCTGCAAGTAGGTGACTTGTTGGCCACACCTGTAACTGGTGCCTACGGGTACTCGATGGCGAGTACCTACAACAGGATGCCCCGGCCAGCAGTCATCTTCGCGTCAGATGGCGAGGCGCGACCCGTGATTCGTAGAGAGACCATCGAAGACCTAACGGTTCTTGATCTCGGTTGAATTCCGGCCGCACTTGCAATAAGTGGACCGCAGCTACAAATCGGCATCAGGAATGAACCCTTTGACCGGTACGGTTGAAGGTATGCAGTCGGAATCACATTCACCGGTTCGAGTTGGACTCCTGGGTTGCGGCACAGTCGGTGGCGCTTTGGCCAGAATTATTGACGCGGACGCGGACCGCATAGCAGCTCGCACTGGAGTTCGACTTGAGATAGCAGGTATCGCCGTCCGTAATCTCTCCGCGGACCGAGATGTCAGCTTCCCCGAAGAAGTATTTACACGAGAACCCCAAGCACTAGTTGGCTCGCCCGATGTTGACATCATCGTTGAAACAATCGGAGGAATTGAGCCAGCGCGACAGCTAGTCATCGACTCGTTGAAGTCTGGGAAGCCGGTGATTACCGCTAACAAAGAGCTAGTCGCGAATGTGGGACAAGAACTTTTTGAAGCAGCTTCCGCAGGAGGCGTCGACCTCTTCTTCGAAGCTGCGGTTGCAGGCGGCATTCCTCTCATCCGTGCCCTAAGAGACTCACTAGCCGGAGAACGCATCAATCGAGTAATGGGAATCGTCAACGGCACGACGAATTTCATCCTGACCAAAATGACTGAAGAAGGAGCTGAGTACTCCGATGTGCTGGCCGAGGCGCAAAGCCTCGGATTTGCCGAAGCCGACCCAACAGCTGACGTTGAAGGAGGCGATGCCGCTGCGAAAGCAGCAATATTGGCGACCATTGCCTTTGGCGCCAAGGTCGTCGCTGGAGACGTCTACCAGGAAGGTATAAGCCAGGTTTCCAAGGCGGATATAGCGGCTGCGTCTCACATGGGACATGTCATCAAATTGTTGGCCATAGCAGAATCTGATGGGGGAGAAGTAGCAGTCAGGGTGCACCCGACCATGGTTCCTCAGAACCATCCTCTCGCCTCAGTTAGGGAGAGCTTCAACGCAGTATTTTTGGAAGGCGCAGAGGTCGGTGATCTCATGCTCTACGGACGCGGCGCAGGGGGTGGGCCTACGGCTTCTGCAATGCTTGGAGACCTCATTTCCGCTGCAAGAAACTTGCAACAAGGGGTAGCGGGCGACATGGGATCGTTCTCTGAAGTTGCAATTCGGGCCATCGACGAAACCACCAGTGCGTTTTATCTACAACTAGACGTTGAAGATCAACCCGGAGTTTTGGCAGCTGTCGCCAGTGTCTTTGGCAAACACGGAGTATCGATCCGTTCGATGGAACAACAAGGCCAAGGTGCTACTGCTCACCTGGTGTTCATAACCCATAAGGCCCGAGAGGCAGATATGCAGTCGACAATTCGCGAATTACGAGATTTGAAAGAGGTACGCGACATCGGTGCCCTGATTCGTGTCGTGGGCGAATAGTTGCGGCGAGGGTTGAAACCGTGAAGTACGAAAGCACCCGGGGCAAAGCACCACTTCTTGAATTTAGTGATGTTTTGCTGGCCGGTTTGGCGTCAGATGGCGGACTCTACGTGCCTACCGAGTTCCCTAAGTTGACACCCGCAGATCTGAAGTCTTTCAGACAAATGTCGTATAGCGAAATAGCGACACGGGTGCTGACGCCGCTCGTGTCACCGTCGATAGACAGCGACGATCTAGGCAACATGGTGGAAGAGTCTTACGCGACTTTCAGACACCATGAGGTGGTCCCCGTCCGGCCATTGACTGCTGAAAGCAATGACAATCTTTTCTTAGTTGAACTGTTCTGGGGCCCCACATTTTCGTTTAAGGACGTCGCTCTGCAACTCCTAGGAAGATTGTTCGAATACGAACTGTCGCGTCGTGACACGAACGTGACAATTGTTGGAGCTACTTCGGGCGACACAGGCAGTGCTGCAATAGAGGCATGTAGGGATCGAGATGGAATCAATCTCATCATGCTCCACCCGCGTGGTCGAGTATCGGAAGTACAACGACAACAAATGACGACCGTTGCGAGTGCAAATATCCATAACGTTGCTATTGATGGCACCTTCGACGACTGCCAAGACCTAGTTAAGGCATTGTTCGCCGATACTAAATTTCGAGACACGCACCGATTGGGCGCAGTCAACAGCATCAATTGGGCGCGCGTGGCAGCGCAAACCGTCTACTACTTCACCACCGCTTCAAAGCTTGTTGGTCCCAACGATCCGGTTTCTTTCTGTGTGCCCACCGGAAACTTCGGCAACATCTTTGCGGGGTATATCGCAGGTCAGATGGGCTTGCCTTTGGATCGTTTGGTCATCGCCAGCAACCATAACGACATACTGACTCGGGCTTATCTGTCGGGAATCATGGAGATTCGAGAAGTTCAGCCATCAACCAGTCCAGCAATGGATATACAAGTGTCAAGCAATTTTGAGCGTTTGCTCTTTGAGCTAGGCGGCAAGGACTCCGCATGGTTGAGCGAGGCGATGCTGCAATTTCGATCCGAGGGCGTTCTGGCGTTGCCTGCAAACATTTTAGAACGCCTCCGCATCTCCTTCGAAGCCGGAGCTGCGACGAACCAACAGGTCGCAGAAACAATTGGCGAACTGCACGCGACCCAACAAGAGTTCTTGGATCCGCATACAGCGGTTGGAGTGAACGTGGCGCGACACCTTGGCTCACACAACAGCCCCATGGCGGTTATGGCCACTGCTCATCCAGCAAAATTTGAAGCAGCGGTTGCTGATGCCACTGGAATGATCCCATCCAAACCAGAGGAAATTGCTGCGTTGGCGGGCAAACCGGAACGATGCACTCACCTAGCCGTCGACATAAATGCGGTGAAGGAATTCGTATCGTTGGTATCCCGGTAAAGACTGTTGAGACCACGTTGTGAGTAATGCCACTCGGCGAGTAGCCTGACTGCATCGTTCGGTTGCTCATGTGGTTTCGTGAATCAAGCAACCGGATCTGGGGGACAACTGTCACCTAGGTTCCTACGAGCGGACTTAAACAGCTTCCCGGCGCAGTCGTTCTGCCCCGAGACCAAGAGGATGAGATGTCAGACCAGCCAGACCGAGCGGTGCTAGAGGCAAAGTCACGCGATGACTTAGTGACTATGGCCAGCGCATTGGGAATCGCAGTAGCTCCCCGAGCACGAAAGGCAACCATCATTGATGACATTCTGAATGGCCCATCTGTCGATCAGGATGACGGCCCAGGTGAGGAAACCACTCGCAGAGTTCGCAGATCAACTGAAACGCAAGGCTCCGATTCCGCCGAAAGCGTCTCATCTGATGATCTGGACACAGGTGAAAGCACTCAGCCTGAAGACGACCAAGAAACTGAGCCAGAAGCAGCCAAACAACGCGACGACGATGATGCGAGTATTGGTGAACCCGGCAACCGCCGCCGCCGCCGCCGGGGACGGGACCGCGATCGTGACGACAACTGGCAGGGAGAACCTGTCCCATGCGAAGGAATTTTGGACCTTCGTGATGAGGGATACGGATTTCTTCGCACAACAGGCCCATTGCCCTCCAACGACGACGTATACGTAGCAGCGAAACAAGTCAGAACCCACGGACTCCGCAAAGGCGACATTGTCAAAGGCGCCAGCCGGCCAGCAGCTAGGAACGAAAAAAACCCCGCACTAATGCAGATTGATGAAATCAATGGAGCAGAACCAGGAGAGAGCAGGGAACGGCCACTCTTTGAAGACCTCAAAGCCGTCCACCCACACGAGCTATTAAAGCTCGAAGTCGACGGAGAAGAGAATCCAACAGCTCGAGTCATCGACCTCGTCGCGCCAATAGGCAAAGGTCAACGCGGTTTGGTTATATCGCCTCCCGAATGCGGTAAAACATCAACGATTCGAGAGTTAGCCGTAGCCCTAGAAAACAATCACCCCGATCTCCACCTGATTGTTCTGCTCATCGACGAACGACCAGAAGAAGTAACCGAAATTGCCGACGTCGTCGAAGGAGAAGTTTTAGCCTCAACGTTCGACCGACCCCCAGAAGAACACACCCAGGTCGCCGAGCTCACACTGGAGCGAGCAAAAAGAATGGTTGAAGGCGGACTTGACGTCGTCATCCTTATCGACGGACTCAGCCGACTGGCTCGGGCGTACAACCTCGTCGCGCCAGGCAATGGAAAGGTCCTAGTCGATGGAGTCGCCGCCGGAGCGTTGTACCCACCTAAACGGTTTTTCGGCGCTGCGCGAGCTCTCGATGAAGGTGGCTCGCTCACTGTCGTCGCTACCGCCGCGGTCGAGACGGGATGGCGTCTAGACGAAATGATTCTCGAATCCCTCCAGGGAACCGCTAATTCGGTAGTGCGTCTAGACCGGCGAGCTGCCGACCGCAGGGTGTACCCCGCCATCGATGTGGTTGCCTCGTGCACCCGAGAGCTTCAAAGGCTCAAAGGCCAGGAAAGAATGCTTGAAGGCCAGGCGCTAGCGGACTCGCTTGTAGCAACTGAAGACAAAGTTGCGGGCTCCGCAATCGACTGGGTACTAGATCAAATCCAGTTGACTAGAAACAACCAAGAAATTCTAAGCAATTTGGCTAATCGCAAAAGTTCGACCGACACGCTATGAGCTTCAAGAACCTATTTGTTGACGCGAGTGTGCGATTCGGCGATGCAACCGCCAGAATGGACCCATCATGAAAAGTGATATCCACCCGAACTACCGACCTGTCGTCTTTCGCGACGCCGGAGCAGACTTTTCTTTCATCACCCAGTCAACGGTTGAGACAGCTGACACGATTGTCTGGGAAGACGGCAACGAATACCCGCTGGTCACAGTTGAATTATCCAGCGCCAGCCATCCATTTTTCACGGGCCAGATGAAGATAGTTGATACTGCAGGGCGAGTAGAACGCTTCGAGCGTCGTTACGGGCGTCGACGAGGGTCAGAACAGAACTCCGACGAAACCGCAGAATAAACCAACCCGTGGGGTTAGAACCCGAGCGCCGTCGTCAACTGCATGCGATGAAACTACGTTCTCTCGTTGGCGAGCATTTGGCTGCGTCTGTAGAAGACGTAGTCGGAACTGACGACGGCGCTTCCGCACAGCTCAGCGACGGCAGCGTCGCAGTGCTTGCCGAGGAACGAGCACATCGAGGGCTAGGCAACGCTCTTGCTTTGTCAGTTCGTTCACCCTCGGACGATATTTATCTCTTCGCCGCGCAAGAAGGCCCCGTCTTGGCTCGACGCGCCAAGCTTTTTGAAGGATCCATAGAGATCTTTGACGTAGGAAAAGACTCGGTACTCCAGGCCGTTCCGGCGCGGCCGCTGACACCAATCAAGGCTGTATCGGCGCCAGAATTAATTGAGGTTCTCAAACAAGCCGGTCTTGAAGTAGTCCAGGAACATGGGGTTACCGTCGGAGAGGTAGCAGGTCTCGAAGTCGCCCGAATTGTTTCCGATGACGTTGGAACCCGTATCGAAGTAGGCGTCGGCGCCCACGACAGAGAAGCGTTCGGGCTGTTACACGGAGCGGTCCCGACGCCGCAGGCTATTGAACAGGTCGCGAGTGTTGTCCGCTCTCATCGTTTACCCGGAGCTGAGCCGCACCCATTGAACCGACTTGGAGCAGAAAGGTGGCTACGCGCCCACCTAATAGCTCAACCGGAAAAGGTTGGTTTGTCGGAACTAGTTGCTGTCGCTCCTCCCATTCAACGAACCAATCTCAAAGAAGCCGTGCCAGCAGTAGCAATGGGCAGGTCGCCTTTAGGAGAGGTGGTCGTAGTTTGCGCCGTCGGCATCGACCTGGATTTGGTTCCATTTGCCGCAGATGCGCGCCTGCTACACAGTGCGGATGCAGACCTCATGGTGGTGGTGCCAGAACGCGATGAGCACCAAATACTAAGAGATCTAGCTCAACGGCTCGTCGATTCAGCAGAAGTTGTGGCGGTAGAAGACGGATGGCGCGAATGGACAAGGCTGTCATCGGTACCCTGAGAGTGTGCTTGATCGTTTGCTGCAACTAGAAGAAGAGTTGGCTCATGTTGAGTCCCAACTCGGCGACCCTCAGGTCACATCAGACCGCAATCGATTCGTCGAAGTGAGCAGACGACATTCCCAGCTGACTGAAATGATCGAAGTTGGGGCAGCATGGCGGACAGCTCTTGAAGATGCCGCGGCGGCGAAAGAGATGGCCGAATCAAGTAGCGGCGATGAAGTTGTAGAAGCCCGAGAGATGGAAACAGCCGCTCTTGCAGATGCTGAATCACTCGAGGAGAAGTTTCGATACTTACTCTTGCCGAGAGACCCCAATGACGACCGTAACGTCATCGTGGAGATACGAGGAGCCGAGGGGGGCGAAGAAGCGAACTTGTGGGCCCGCGACCTGTTCGAGATGTACCGCTCATACATCAACGCCAAAGGTTGGAATATCGAAGTCCTCGGAAGTCATTTCAGCGACATGGGCGGATACACCGACATCGCATTTTTAGTTAAGGGCGATGGTGTTTGGAGCCACCTCAAGCATGAAGGTGGCCCGCACCGAGTGCAACGCGTACCGGTCACTGAGTCTCAAGGACGGGTGCACACCTCCTCAGCTGCGGTGACGGTGCTCCCAGAAGCCGATGAAGTCGAAGTGGAAATTGATCCGAACGAACTTGAGATTGATACCTATCGCTCGTCTGGGCCTGGCGGTCAATCAGTTAATACGACAGATTCGGCGGTGCGTATCACCCACCTGCCAACAGGCCTCGTCGTCTCAATGCAAGACGAAAAGAGCCAGCTGCAGAATAAAGCTAAAGCCTTGCGCGTATTACGAGCCCGTCTTCTAAAGCTTCACCAAGAAGAACAGGCTTCCGATCAAGCGGCGCAAAAACGAGATCAGATAAAAAGTGGAGGACGAGCAGAAAAGATCCGTACTTACAACTTCAAAGAAAGTCGAGTTACTGATCACCGGATTGGCTTAACCCTCCACAAGTTAGAACGCGTCTTGGCGGGAGAACTTGACGAAGTAGTTAAGCCTCTGATGCTTCACGAACGCGAGCGACAGCTTGAGGCTGGAAATGACCCAACCTGAAGGTGAATCAAACGAAATTCTGACGGTCAGCCAACTGCACAACGAGGTCGCAGAACAACTTCTCGCGGCAGGGATTGAGGACTACGAAATTAGTGCTCGGCGAATAGTGGAGGAAGCTACTGGCACTGGATTTGACCTGCTTCCGCTTGAGGAGAGGAAACCAGTTACCCGAAGAGTTGTTTCCCGAGTCGATGCGATGTCGCAGAGGCGTGCTTCTGGAGAACCCCTCCAATATGTAATCGGGAGCTGGGGTTTCCGACGATTGGACTTGGCAGTTGATTCAAGAGCATTGATTCCGCGTCCAGAAACAGAAGTAGTAGCAGGATTCGGGATCGATGTACTTCAACAGATGAGTGATAGTGCTGAGAATGGCCTTCTCGTAGCCGACATGGGAACCGGCACCGGCGCTATAGCGTTATCGATTGCGCAAGAGGTACCTCAAGCACGCGTTTACGCCACTGACAAGTCCGAAGAAGCGCTTGCCCTAGCTCGATCAAACCTCGCTGGCTTAGGAACCGATGCAGCGAGAGTCTCTTTGCACCATGGCGATTGGTTCGCAGCATTGCCAAAGGAACTCTTTGGGCAGCTAGATCTGTTGATCTCCAATCCTCCATATATTTCACCCGCTGATGACTTGCCCAAAGTTGTAAAAGACTGGGAACCTCGCACAGCACTCATTGCCGGGGAAGACGGGTTCGCCTACTTAGACGTCTTGACCCAGTACGGCAGAAACTGGTTACGGCCCGGGGGTTGGCTGGTCCTTGAGTGTGGTTCCAACCAAGCTCAGCGACTTAGCGAGCTAGCCATTGCTCGTGGCTTCGATGCAACGCAAATTGGCCAGGATTTATCTGGGGCATGGCGGCTGGTAGCCGCTCGCCGACCCTTGGACGATGTTGATCCATCTGACCTTGAGGCAGCTACCGATGCGCTGAAGGCGGGAGCATTGGTTGTGGCACCCACTGACACGCTTCCGGGTTTACTTGCCAAATATGACGACACAGAGGCAGTCGAAGCATCATATGAAGCCAAACAACGCCCAAGAAATCAACCAGTCCCGATCTTGGTTAGTGGAATACTGCAAGCTGAAGAACTCGTGGACCTCGACCAACGGTCCCGAGAACTCATTGAAGAACACTGGCCTGGGGCATTGACCATCGTTGCTAAGCGTCGCCATGGAGCCGATCCGGTTCACGGAGGTAACACTCTGGGCGTCCGATGCCCTAATCCTGGATGGTTGCGACTCCTCATTGATCAGTCTGGCCCTGTTACCGGATCGAGTGCCAACTTGCATGGAGTCGACACGATGCTGAACGCGCACGAGGCTGCTGCCAGCCTCGACGGTGAAGTTGGCCACGTCGTTGAAGGCACTTCTGAAGGAGGTCTCGCGTCGACGGTGGTAGATGCGACAGGAGATTCCCTAATAGTGCTGAGACAAGGCTCTGTGGAGATTAGCTGCGACTGACAACAACGCTTTATTGACTCAGTCGAATTGGTTGCGAGAATTTGGTTTCCGCGTGGGAAGATAGCTGCGTTGCCACAAGTAAAGGAGAACCTTGGGTGTCTGTTATAGCGGTTGGCGCAGATCACGCTGGATTTGAGCTTAAAGAGACCATCGTTGCGCATCTAGCAGCGAACGATCACGAAATTGTTGACTGTGGTACCCACAGCCAAGATCGTGTTGATTACCCAGAGTTCGGAGCAGCTGTCGGCAGGGCCGTCATAGCTGGAGATGCAGAACGCGGGATAGTCGTCTGCGGCAGTGGGATCGGTATTGTCATGGCGGCAGGAAAGATTGCAGGAATTCGCGCAGCCACGGTCCACGACGTGACTACTGCTCGAATGACTAGGGAACACAACGACGCCAACGTCATCGGTATTGGCGCACGGATGGTTGGGGAGCAGACCGCTCTCGACATAGTCGATGCGTACATGCAGGCCTCTTTTGAAGGCGGCCGACACCAACAACGCGTCGAAAAACTGTCCTCGCTAGAAACCTCTGGATTACCTGAGGAATAGAAAACGCACGCAAGAGCACATCGCAGGGCATGCTGTGTTTCAGCAGCCGCGACAATCACGAAAGGCGCCCACCTATGACTTCCTCCAACTCGATTTGGACCGTCGGAGCGGATCCTCAGATTGAGCAACTGATCCGCCAAGAGAAGGAACGTCAGATGACGAGTCTTCAATTGATCGCTTCTGAAAACTTCGCGTCACCAGCGGTGATGGAGGCAACTGGGAGCGTTTTCACGAACAAATACAGCGAGGGGTACCCGCGTCGTCGATATTACGGAGGAAACGCGCATGTGGACGTCGCGGAACAATTGGCGATTGATCGCGTGAAGCAATTATTTGGCGCCGAACACGCCAACGTGCAACCTCACTCAGGGTCGCAAGCCAATGCTGCCGTCTACATGGCGCTGCTTGATGTCGGCGACACCGTCATGGGAATGAGTCTTGACCATGGCGGTCATTTGACTCATGGCTCGCCGGTGAACGCAAGCGGCAGATTTTACAACTTCGTTTCTTATGGGCTGACAGAAGGCGACGAACGTATCGACTATGAAGAGATGCGATCAATCGCTCTTGCTGAGCGTCCCAAGCTCATTGTTGCAGGAGCAACCGCATACCCACGGCGAATTGACCCTGAACCCTTCCGCAAAGTTTGCGACGAGATTGGCGCATACTTTATGTTTGACGCTGCACATATAGCGGGCCTCATAGCAGGCGGGCAGCACCCTAACCCCGTCCCCTCTGCTGATGTGGTTACCTTCACCACCCACAAAACCCTGCGTGGACCTCGCGGCGGCTGCATTCTTTCGACTGAATCCCTAGCTAAAAAAATTGACAGCGCCGTGTTCCCAGGAAACCAAGGAGGCCCACTAGACCACGTCGTCTTAGCAAAGGCCGTCGGATTCAGAGAAGCGTTGGACCCGGGCTTCGCGGACTACGCCAAACGCATAGTCGACAATGCAAGTGCCTTAGCTGATGCCCTAGCAAACCAAGGATTTCGATTGGTATCAGGTGGTACCGACAACCACCTGCTGCTCGTTGACTTGAGGAGCTTCGATGACGACCTCACTGGTAAAGAAGCTCAAGAGGTGCTTGATCTCGGAGGAGTGACTCTCAACCGAAACACAATTCCCGACGACCCCCGTTCCCCATTCGTCACTAGTGGAGTACGCATGGGCGTTGCGTCGGTCACCACGCAAGGTATGAGTAGCAAGGAAATGGGGCAAATTGCGGAGTTCACGGCTCGCATCCTCCGCCAGAGAGACGATGACAGCGCGGTTAAGGCAATCGCGACCGAAGTAGCGGATCTATGCGCCAAGTTTCCGCCCTATTCGGATTAAATCAACCGACATCCGAGTTCGACTAGAGCCCTCCGTCACACCGCCTCTACTCGTAACTAGTCTGGAGATTGGGTACAAAAGCCGCAGAGCGCGTCTGTAGTGATCCGCAAGTAGGGCAGTCTCAGTGAGCAGAGCAATCCAGCATGGCTTGGTCTTGGGCATTTCGGCGATAGTTACGTACCTCTTCACCTTCGTCGTCACAGCAGTAGCTCCTAGGCTCGGAGCTGTAGTTGCACCCAAGTCTCGAAGTGTCCATGAACGACCCACCACAACCGGTGGGGGGACAGCTATGTTTGTTGGCTTTTTAGTGGCACTAGTCGTAGCCAGCCGTTTACCGGGCTTTACCAAAGTTTTTGCGGGTTCATCTGAAGCATTAGCCGTGGTTGTCGCGGCAACCGTTATGTTTGCCATTGGACTCATCGATGACTTGCGTGAACTTTCGGCCCCGGCGAAAGTAGCTGGCCAAGTTCTATCTGGCAGCCTTCTCGCGGTGCTTGGAGTCACCCTTTTCTACTTCAGAGTGCCTTTTGGCCAACTCGTGGTGTTATCAGCGGACTGGGCCACCCTCATAACAGTTTTGTTGGTCGTCGTAGTCGCAAACTCGGTCAATTTGATCGATGGATTAGACGGACTCGCGGCTGGAACAATTGCCATAGCCGCAGGGGCCTTCTACCTCTACAGCGGCGCACTTCAGAATGCAGGGGTTATTAGCGACGCAAACCTAGGTCCGCTCTTAGCCCTTGTGACCTTGGGCGTGTGTTTAGGTTTCTTGCCGCACAATTTCCACCCGGCCCGAATCTTCATGGGTGATGGAGGAGCACTCCTTCTGGGTCTTTTGATGGCATCAGCGACCATGACTGTCGGCGGAAGGGTCGTAGATCAATTCAGTGGGCAGGTCTATTTTTTCTTCGCTCCGATAGCTATTCCCTTCCTTATTCTCGGAGTCCCACTTGTGGACGTTGCTTTGGCCGTAGTGAGACGCGCATACCGACGTGAAGGAATTGCGACTGCCGATAAAGATCATCTCCATCATCGACTGCTAAGAATGGGGCATGGTCACCGAAGGACGGTCCTGCTCCTATGGGCATGGACCGGGCTTTTGTCCGGGGTGGCGTTGGTACCGACTCTCACAGGTAGTGGCGATGCAGTGTTGCCCTTCGCTTTGGCTGGCGTAACGGTGTTGCTGTTCTTTTTGCTGCGACCAAGCACTCGCTTCGCATCTGACAGCGAAGCAAAAATTTCGAACGCGTAAGAGCATAGAAATTCATCAGTTTTGAGCGCAGGGCCGCTTGCAACCCAGACCACACCCCAATAGGGTGTGGCCGCTTCCTGAAGCACTTTCAATTCGCCACGAATCGGGAGACAGCCCGTCGCATGCGATCATCTGCGTTTTACAAAAACAAACTGTTTTTCGGCACAGACGACGCCTTCTCGCGTTCGGTTGAAATAGTGGTCACTCCCGCGATTTTCGCGTCCCTTGGTTGGGTGCTTGACCGGTGGCTGGGAACGAGCCCTTGGATTGCAGTGTCGTTCGGAGCTCTAGCTTTCATAGGAAAAATCGCAGCAGAGTGGTACAGGTACGTCGGCAGAATGTCTGGACTCGAGGAAGAAATGACCGCTGACCGCCCCACCAACCAGCGTGGTCTCGACCGCGTTCAAGAGATAGATGATCGGCTACCCACCGGGGTCACCCTCGAGGAACGCAGCGACAGGTGAGCGACATTATGGACCTAGAGAGCGGACGTTCCGTTAACCCGCAGCAGAATGACGAACCCGAAAAGGGCATAGTCGCTGACATGCTTCGTCGAGGATTGAAAATTGTCCCTGTCTGGCTGTTGATCTCGCTACTGATCTGGGGCGTCGACGGAGCGTTATCCGCTGCATATGGCGTTGCTCTAATTTTCGCAAATTTTCTTGCGGCAGCACTGTTCTTAACTTGGGCGGCTCGAATTTCGACCTCCGCCCTGATGTTCGCAGCCCTATTCGGATTTCTCGTTCGATTAGGAGCTCTCACGGTCGCTGTAATCGCCGTAAGTAAAATCAGCTTTTTTGCACCCGTTCCCCTTGGGATAACGATTATCGTTTCCCATCTCGGACTGCTGGTGTGGGAGACGCGCTATGTTTCACTGTCACTCGCTTATCCGGGTTTAGGACCTGACAACATGGCGCCGAAGAAATTCAAGGAGACCAAGTGAATTCACTGCTTGCCGCCGGAGACGGTGGTGGACTGCACTTCCCGGCAATTGAGAGCCTTCTTGAATGGCCTGGTTTTCTTTTTGAGGGCAATACTTTTCTTGAACTGAACAAAGTAGGCGTGATCTACCTATGGGCGATGGTCGCCCCTCTAGTCATATTTGCGCTGGCTATTCGAAAGAGCGCTTTGGTCCCGCGTGGAGTTCAGACTGTCGCAGAATCTTCCGTTGACTTTGTGCGCGAGAACATCGTGATGCAAACGATGGGCCCCGATGGCATGAAGTTCATGCCGTTCCTCCTATCTCTTTTCTTTTTCATCTTCTTTGCCAACATCACCGAAGTAATCCCGTTTATTCAATTCCCAGCCAACTCGCGGATGGCGGCGCCCGCGTTCCTAGCAATTCTTGTTTGGGTTGTCTTCAATGCGGTGGGCATTAAGAGTCAAGGTTTCTTTAGTTACTTTAAGAACACAATTATCCCACCCGGGGTTCCGGGTGCTCTGCTTCCGTTGGTTGCAGTTATTGAATTCGTTTCAACATTCTTGGTGCGCCCCTTCTCGCTAGCAGTCCGGCTCTTTGCCAATATGCTCGCAGGTCACCTTTTGTTGGTTACGTTCGCAGTACTCTGCGAAAATTTGTGGGCTAAGAACATTTTGGTTTCGATCATATGGGCCCCATTTATTGTGTTGATCGGTCTGACAGGCTTCGAGATTCTCGTTGCCTTCTTGCAGGCCTTTATTTTCACAATTTTGACTGCCGTGTACATCGGTGGCGCACTACATCCCGAGCACTAAACAAA
>TARA_B100000686_G_scaffold354650_1_pt1 | contig 28106 bp, 28 predicted proteins | sample TARA_B100000686 | Tara Oceans TARA_B100000686 (sample SAMEA2622733) | marine metagenome | biome: marine biome (ENVO:00000447); feature: marine epipelagic mixed layer (ENVO:xxxxxxxxx); material: "saline water (ENVO:00002010), including plankton (ENVO:xxxxxxxx)" | depth 150 m | reverse complement strand
TATGCTTATGCTTATGCTTATGCTTATGCTTATGCTTATGCTTATGCTTGTGCTTTTGATTGATGCATTGAAAGCACAAGCTTATCAGCTTGCTCCATTACTTCATCTTTACTTAAAAAAGCGGTGCCTTGCACTGGTATAAATTCAACACTTTTAATGCCAATACAACCAAGAGCTGCAGATAAATAAGGAGTCATAAAATCTGGTTGCTTTGCTTTTTCACCGTAGAAAAACCCACCTGAAGCAATTGCAAAATAAACAGGTTTGTCCTGAATTAATCCTACTTTTTCACCCTGCTCGTTGACCCCAATTGTTCGCCCCATTCGCAGCACATTATCAATCCATGCCTTTAATACAGACGGTACAGTAAAATTATTCACAGGTGTGCCAATAACAACTGCATCTGAAGATTCAAGCTCTTGAATGAGTTTTTCAGACTGAGCAACAGCATGAGTCAAGACACCATCTTGCAATTCCTGTGGTGCAGAAATTGCTGTTGTATACAGCTCATCGACATGAGGGATGGGATCGCGACCTAAATCACGACGTGTAATAAAATTACTAGAGGAATAACTTTTCAGCTGATGCACAACAAGTGCAGATAACTTACGGCTGTATGAATTAGAACGAGGGCTGCAATCAATATGTAAAATATTCATCTTACTATCCTTTTATTTATTTTCATCTAGACAACAATCAAAACTCATTGATGTGAAGACTAAAGCACTCCACATGCCAGCGAACCCTGTCCCTATGATGACTAGTACAGCTTTCACTTCGTATTTTTTGCCACTATTTGTGTGATGCAAAACAACATCTTATAACATGGACTCTATTAATCCTTGTTATATTTTGCAAGACAAAAACTGAGATAAAACTGATATAGGCTAAAAATCAGTCATTAGAATGAACTGGGAAAAGACTTATTTAAAAGGAGTAATAAGATGTTTAAGACTGCGTTCGTGACTTACGCATCGCACTTACCCGAGCATTTTCACGAGACTCATGACGCTGCGAAAACCAATTCTCCACTTGCGCTGGAAATTCACTTGGCATGCCTTTACAGGCAACGCCTTGCATTAACGACGCGAGTGTTGATTGTGATAAGGCCTTTTTCATTGCAGCTTCGGCTTCAAGCATTACCTTGTTAATACCACAAAGCCCTTTTGATGCCCATTCAGGAGGGTTGTTATCAAAAAGTGCACATTGGGTACGAATTTCACGGCATTGAAAAAGTGACTTTTTCCCATCAACGGCCAATACAACATCAAGCACGGTTATATCTTCAGCTGGCTTTGCAAGTGCATAGCCACCCTTTACCCCAGTTGCAGCTTTTACTATCCCTGCTTTTTCAAGCTTAGGGAAAATCTTAGCGACAAAGCTGGCAGGTATACCCTGTATTTCGGCAAGGTCTTTACTGCTTGGCTTTACATCTGATGGATGCACCAACCAAAGCAAACTATGAAGTGCATATTCGACGCCTGTACTAATATGAGCCATACAACTTATCTAACCACGCTTATGTTGAGAAACGACCTTGCACTCTGAGATTATAAAGGCTGTGCACGGCTTGTCTACAAGGACACCCACATACTAGGCGCTTTGGTAAAAATAATCATTACGAGAAACTAGAATGATAAAGCAATTGAAAAAAGTATTTGCCCTTTCCCTTTTAGCGCTGCCCTTCTCTGGTTGCACAAGCCTTTCTTTAGGCATTGCTAATACACCAGCCCATTTTTTTAAGGGCGCGGTTATCAAAGATATTATTTTCGATACGAAGACTGAGCTTGCTCTGGATATCTATCAACCCAAAGGCCAAACCAAAGAGCCACTCCCTGTCATTGTCTTTTTTTATGGCGGTAGCTGGAGTTTTGGCGATAAAAGCGACTATGCCTTTGTGGCTAGCTATTTGGCAGACCAAGGCTATGTTGTGGTGGTGCCGAATTACAGACTTTACCCAGATGTGCGTTTCCCTGCATTTGTTGAAGATGGTGCACATGCATTGAACTGGGTTCATGCATCCATTGATTCTTATGCAGGCAACCCAAATCAAATATTCATCAGCGGTCATTCTGCTGGTGCACATATAGGCTCACTACTGACTGCAGGCCCTGAAGAGTTTGGCGTTAATAAGGACACCCAGGATGCGATAAAGGGCTTTGCTGGGTTAGCGGGTCCCTATTCATTTATTCCCAAAGCAGCTGAGTTTAAAGCTATTTTTGAATCAGCCGCAGCGGATGACTATCGTCCAATGCAAGCCACATCCTATATCGATGGCTCTGAACCGCCAATGTTCTTACAGTATGGCGAAGATGATAAAACAGTGTATCCGATCAATGTTGAACGTATGCAAGCAGAAGTAAAACGGCACAACGGCTGTGTTGCAGTCAAAAAATATGAAGGATTGAACCATGTAGATATGGTTGGTGTTTTCTCCGTATTTAAACGATACCAAGCACCTGTCGCCAAAAACATGGTGTCTTTTTTTAATGAGATTCAAAACAACAAAGTGAGCTGCAACGAGTAAGCATCTGCTGAGATGTGCACCAAGCTCAACAAACAACCGTCATAAGGCACCAGTTTATAGCCTTTGACATGTACAAGGACACCCACGTAGTATAAGCCTTTGATTTTACATGGATGTGGTTTTAGGATAAGTGGGTGTCCTTGATTATTCCTGCTTAATTTGTAATCATCCATGCTGGATTATTGATCGACGCTTTATAAAGACGACGTTCTTACCTTGAATATGAGGCAACGTCCCTAATTTCGCTTGGGGCACTGCCTAGTTCACCAACAATCATTGATGATAGAGGTTAAAACCGTGCATATAAACCAATCTATTCAGCATTCCCCTATTGCTCAACCAGCTTTAGAGTTGAATCAGAACCAAAATAAAAATGCTGTAGACCTACAAACCCACGATCTCAACGCAGGCGATATGCGCGCTGCGAGCAATACAAACTTATCCACACACAATTGCAATGTAGTTGCTATTAAACCGCAACCACAAATTGAAGATACGAAGCTTCAAGTTGAATTTTGCGCAAAGCCATCGAACAAAGATATTGATGCCGCAATGTCGATTCTTAAAGATACAATTCCTGCAGAAGAGCTTGGTGATACTGATATATTGAAAGGCCAAATCCAACGCAATGAACAGCAACTTATCTTGGCAAAATCAGATAAAAATGTTGTTGGTACAGCCATTGTAAGGACACTACCTCAAGCAGAATCTGCGCTCGTTAACTACCTTGCTGTTGATAAAGCTTGCCACAGTAAAGGCTATGGCTCAAAAATCTTAAAACAGCTTGATAATGCATTTATGGCAAGCCGCCCAGACATTAAGCATCTTTTACTTGAAATTGAACCATATGATGCAAAGGCTGATCCGAAAGATAACAAAGTCAAACGTGCAAACTTTTATCATCGTGCAGGCTATTCAAAAGTTGATGTGAACTACTGTGGTATTAATCGTGTTGATGGCAAACCAATTGATTATTTCCTCATGCACAAACCTATTCAACGTACACCAGTAATGCCAATTAACTCGCCAAGAGTTGCGACAGAACATCATGACTTTGATTTACAACAAGCCTTAAAATCTATTCTCACTGAAAACTATCAAGTGAAAGATCAGCTTGGATCACTTATGGGTCGTATATTAGAGCCTACAAGTAAGGCGGCTTAAATTGTAGAGTTTAAGCCATTACCGAGAAAAGGTGATACTCACTTCAAGGCCTCCATGAGTGCTCCTTTTGACCTCTAAAGAGCCTCGCATGGCCTCCATTGCCTTACTCGCAATACTCAGGCCTAGGCCATTGCCTTGAGTTTGCTGGTCAGGCTTACCCCTAAAAAATGGCTGCGTGAGTTGGTCGAGCATTGAAGCATCTACACCTTCACCATCATCACTGACAGTAACACTTAAAGTTTTAGTATTTGATTGAAGATCAATAAACACTTGGGCAGTTGCTGGTGTATGCTTCATTGCATTTTCAATAATATTATTAAGCACACGATCAAAGAAACTTTGATTACCATGAATAACAGGCTCAACCTCTAAATTTGAACTGTAATGAATTTTCTTCTGAGGATGCTGCCCTTGATAAAAAGCTACAAGCTCATTGATCTCACTTTCAACTTGAATCACATCTGATTCTTTATGATTAGCAGAGGACCCTTGGCTTTCTTGATGTCGAACACGTGCAAGTTCAAGAATATCATTAATCATCTGGTGTAATTTATCGATTTCACGTTGTTGGCGATCAAAAACTGCTGCATTAGTATCGTCTGGTGCATATTTATCACGAGCTAATTCAACATTCACTTGGAGCCGCTGTAATGGTGCCCGCAATTCGTGAGACACATCATGCAAAAGGGTTTGTTGCCCTTCGATTAAACCCTGAATACGCTCAGCCATCTCATTAAATGATTGCGATAAGGTGCCTATCTCATCTTCACGTTGTTCTAAGCGAACTTCCACACGAGTTGATAAATCACCATTGGCTAAATTCTGGGTATGACGAATAAGTTTTTTTAATGGGGAAATAATAATAAGGGATAAAACATAGCTACCAGCGATTGAGAATAAAATCGTAATAAACCAACGAACGGTACCAAAGCGAGACAATATTTCCCAAAACGGTGAACTGAGCTCTGGATCATCTAAATAAATCACTCGATACTGTCGGCCGGTAGAAGAAGTAATTTGCTTATCTTCACGCTTCCCTATTTCACCCATTGGCCTTGGTGCTGGCCATAAAGGCCTGCCATTTGAGAGATCGATAATCTCTAAGTGAAATTGTCGAATTAATTTGCGTGGAATACGATTTTCTCGATGATGAAAACGCCCTGATTTATTGTCTTCATATTCATCAATTAATCGAACTAAATGCTCATCAAGCTTTTCTGAAAAGCGAGCCTTAACATTGCGCTTTTCGAGCTGAACACCAAGCCAATAGGCATTGGCAACAATTAGGGCTAAATTAACCGACACAATGGTAATGAAAATTGTCCAAAATAGCGAGCGCACTTTCATATGATCACCTAGGCTTTTACAGCAACAAAGATATAACCAGAACCTCGAACAGTTTTAATCCATTCGATCTCTGGCTGGAGTGTTGACAGCTTTTGACGCACGCGGCTCACATGCACATCCATACTTCGGTCATAACGAGTTAATTCTCGATGCAACACTTTTTCTGTTAATTCTGCCTTTGAAACGACCTGCCCTTGTTGCTGCATGAGAATCACTAAAATATCAAACTCTGCACCAGTTAATTGCAAGGGTTCATTATTAAGTAAAGCTTCACGGCGACCAGGAAAAAGCACCAAGCCTTGAACTTCAAGACTTGGCTCTGAGGTAGTAGGACTTTTATTATTCGAGGGAGAGGTATTCTGTTGCACTGGGCTTGGTCGCTCAATTCGACGTAGCACAGCATTAATTCGAGCTAAAAGTTCACGTGGGTTACAAGGTTTTGCAATATAGTCGTCCGCCCCCATTTCAAGACCAACGACTCGATCAATATCATCACCACGTCCTGTCACCATAATCACTGGAATATTAGATTTAGCTCGTATTGCAGGTAGAAGTGTTAAACCACTGATGCCAGGCATCATAATATCTAGGCAGATCAAGTCGTAAGAGGCCTCAAGATCTGCCATGTCGAGGATGGGTTCACCTTGGTGAATCATGCTGACATCTAAACCATGCCCTTCTAAGTATTCCTGTAAGAGTTGGCATAATTCCACATCATCATCAACCAATAATATTCGACTTGAACCCATGTTTATTCCTCAATTACTTTATTTTTTATGATGGTCTTTAGAACCTTTTCGGTCGCCACGTTTTTCCATCATTTTTGCAAGTTCATCTCGTTGCTCTTGCGTTAAAACAGCTTTCATCTTACCACTAAATAAAATTCTATTTTTGGCTTGCTTTCCAGCATCTGCAGCTACAGCATCAGCAAGTTCATTTAGCCTTTTATCATAGTCTTTTGCATTAACATCTAAGGCTTCCATTTCTTCGCGAACAGCTTTCATTTTTGCGCGAATATCACCTTTTTCTGGCATGTACTCTTCTTGCAAAGATTTAAGTTGTGTTTGCTGCTCCTCTGTAAGGTCGAGCTTTTGTGTCAGGAATTCAACTTTATTTTCAAACTTACCATGATGGCCTTTATCACCATGATGACCATGATCACCAGCAAAAGCTGCAGTTGAAGTTAACATCATAAGGCTAAGTACAGGTACGATTAAACGTTTCATAAGATTCTCCAATTGTTTTCTTTCAATCTTGGGTGGCTCATCAACCGCCCTCAATTACAGTATTGAACAGGTGGATTTAAACTTGTGTTTCGGCAATGTAAAGTTAAGCAAAGTTGGAAAAAGACAGATCAAAAGATCTTATTCCATTACATATCAGAAGTTTATTTTAAATTAGGCCGTATTCAACATACACATTAAACGAAGAAGCAATCTTAATCCTGTCATTTAAATATCATTCAAATCATTTTAAAATGTCCATTTAAGCTATAACGAAGGCAAAAAAAAGCCCGAACAATAAGCTCGGGCTTTCAATATATATGGGTACTAGCTCTTTAATTTATGTTAGCTTGATAATCTCAAGTTGAGAGTCAACAGGCATATTTGGCATGCGCATTGACATACAAACACGGACACCCGCATCTCTCATGGCTTTTGGATAGCTTGAAAAGTCCATATCGCCATAAAAAGACTTGCCTTTTTTATCGACAGCTAGAGCATCTTCTCGTGCAAGACGTGGATTAGGCGCTGAAAATGTGACAGGAATACCCCGCTCTTCACACGCATTATGCGCACGATCTACCGCAGAACTAGCACCACTCACAAAACTCGCTTCTAGACGGTTGGAATTCATCGCATCAAAGAGTTTGAACATAGCTTCTTTAGTCACATATTCATCATTATGCGCAAGCGCTATTTTATTAACTTCATTTTTCGAATCGCGACTGACTAATTTCATAATGAGGCATGGTCCTGCTCCAAATGTATACATACCATCAGGGGCTTTACTGGAACGAGGGTCAAAAATCGCAGCCTCCCCCTGGATAACTATATGTGTCTTTTTAGCAGCGCCTTTATAACTTAATACTGTTGGCAACTCCGATACATCATTTAATGCTCTTTGATTACCAGTTGCGGCATTCATTGAAGACTGGGTTTGAGTAAGACGAGCCGCAGGAGCTGCACCTGAAGCGTAACCAGAAGATTGGTAGGCTGAATACTGCACACCATTAATAGCATTGGAACGATCTATTGGCATAAAAACCTCTATTGAAAGCATTATTTAGCCACTAATAATAAACAAAACAACAAGCACATACTCATGTATTGTTACAAACAAACCTCATCTATAAGGCACTGCTGAACCTAAAAATAGCAGCTAAATTATATTCAATAATATTACCCAAGCAATTGAATATCATAACAACATCAATTAGATAGAATCGATTTTAGTCTGCGGTAATTCAGCGATCAGGTGCTTAGTTTTTACTCACATCTTTCTTAAATAACGAATAAAAGCATGATAGTTTATATGCCACTTTTAAAAGTATAAGTATTGAGACGTAGGAGCACAATATGGGGTATATAGGTCATTGTTGCTATAACAATCCTAGAAACAATGTAAGAGGTTGTGGTGTTTATAACGATGGAGGTGAAGACCACGTCTTTAACAATACAAGAGATAAAACCGCAGGTAACTACCTTGATTTAATCTACAAAGGGGGTCCTAGAGATAAAGTTGCTCATTACGACTGCTACTACGCCACTATGCGTGAATACAATAGCAGCAGCACAATGGAAACAATCAAAACTGTTGCAAAAGATGTCACCAAAGGCGCTATTGGTGCAGGCGTGAACAAGTACGTAACAGATCAAATCGGCAAGCGATTTAACAAATAATATTTATTTAAAAGGCCAGCACCTCTGGCCTTTTAAACCTAGTCTACCTTTATCGAGCAGAAAAAAGAACGCCCAAACCAAAAGCAGTAAATAAAGCTCCTGCTGTTCGATCTATCCAAACACCCATCTTTTTAAATTGTTGTTGTATTTTTGGTGCTGCAAAAAAATAGCCGACCATGGCAAACCAGCCAAAAGTTAACGACATCATTACTGCCGCTAAAAGACTCAGCTCAAACGTACTAATATCTGGCGGTAAGATTACAGTGAATAATGACAAGAAATACAAAGGTAATTTCGGGTTTAATAAATTACACCAAAAGCCTTTAAAGAAAAGCTGTTTATTTGAAAGAATATCTTGCTCAACCACAACATCTGTTGCTGCTTGACGAGCAGTTAAACCCTTCCATCCTAAATACAGCAAATAGAGCGCGCAGGCGATTTTAATAAACGCCATGACTTCTGGTTTCACTAAGAGTGCAGCAACCCCAAGTGCCCCTGCAACAATATGAATAACGCAACCAGCCACAATCCCTAAGGACATATAAATACCAGCCTTTCGCCCCTGTTGAATTGAGGTTTGCGATACGCAGAAGAAATCAGGCCCTGGCATTGAAACCGCCACAAGGTGAGCCAAAACAACAACCGCAAGAAGACTTAAAAAAGACATAATGATTCCATCCACACATCAAGGTTTTTGCACTCTTTAAAATCAGAAGAAAAATCTTAGTTGATCTATGCACCATAAACAATGCATTTAAAATGAGTTTTCAGATAAGCAAGGGTTCTTCATGATGGGTAATCAATATATGGGCTGTTTTAGTTATCAGCAGAGTTTTTAATCAAGCTTAAACAAGGACACCCACCATACCGGCTTGTTAAAGTGGGTGTCCTTGTTAGTTTCCGCGGCCTACTACTATGGGTGTCCTTGTAGTTGTGATATCATCGCCAGCAACTTCATTGTAAGTAATGGTTTTTGACAGACTCAGGAGTATTTCCCATTAATAACAACGACATCCTTTTTAAAGTGCGCTCTATCTTCGGAATTGAGCTTGAAGAAATGATTGATATCTTTGAACTTGGTGGGCTTGCTGTCACTGAGGCTGAGGTAAAAAATCTACTGGCTCGTGCTGGTGAGAAACGCCATACAGAATGCACCGACCAAACACTTGCTCATTTCTTAAATGGCTTTATTGCGTTAAACCGTGGTTATAAAGATGACATCATGCCTGAAGCTGAAACACAGCTTACAAACAACATGATTCTGCGCAAGATTCGTATCGCTTTAGATTTACAAGCTGATGATTTAGTTGAGCTATTCCAGTTTAACGGCATCAATCTGAGCAGACATGAACTGAGCGCGATGTTTAGAAGTGCTGGCCATAAGAAGTTCAAAGAGTGCAGCGATAAAATGCTGGGTAGCCTATTAGATGCACTTGAGCAAACCTACAACGAAGAAGATGAAGAGGAAGGCGACGAAGACTAATATCGCCTATGCACCTTTGTTAAGGGATTGAATGACTTTCTGTGTCATTTGCTCACTGTACGAATTTAACTTCCAATGCCCTGGGCTCCAACCTTTTAAAAAACGATGGAAATCAGCCCAGGCATAGGGATACAATTCACGCCATGCCTGCTCCACTGCATTACTTTCAATATGAGGCTGTTTCTTCCCAAGCGCATCACTTAGATTGTTAAAGTAATGATTCAAAAGCTCATGCTCTGTCGCTCGACAAGCTTCATCTTCCAAACAGCTGCCAATAAAATAAGCGACATCTTTGACACCACAGCCACCGCCAACATATTGAAAATCAACAGCTGCTACGTTTTTTTCATCTTGCGAAAAACAAAAGTTGGCGAGTTTTGCATCACCATGAACCAGTGTTTGATATGGACAGTCTCGTAATACTTGATCGATTGCAGATGCAGCAGCCATTAGAGGCAAATCATCCATCACTTCTAATTCATCAGGTCGGGTATCAAGATGCCAATAGGTGCCAATCGCCCATAGACCTGTAGGTTGCGTATTGAGAAAAGTGGCATGAAATGAAGCAAGCCATGAAAGACATACTTTCATTTCATCAAGAGAGACACTCTGTTTACGCTTTGGAAAACCTGCAGAGCTTAAATCTTCAAGCACCATCACAAACTCACCCTCTCTCGCTTTTACACCCAAGCAGAAAGGGATACGACTGTCATTGCATTGACTTGCATAGCTCTCATACCAAGCAGTTTCAACTTGGTACGACTTTTTCTTGCGCTCATTTGAAAGCCCTGTATTCCAACCACGAGGGTGATGGCTTTGCTGAGGCAACTGCACATGTTTTACGACAACCTGCGCTTGTTTGCTATTCACCAAACCATAGCGAGCAATTGAACCATAGCCACTCCACAGAGATTGAATACCTTCTAACAAGAAGACATCCTCTGCCTGTGTCAGCTGTAGAATTGATTCTTTTAAGAAAGGCGACATTTGCAACTCCGTGATAACCGCATTTTTATGTGTATTATACGGAATTCTTTAAGGGGATGCGCCTTAGTCCGCTGCAATTAATTCATAGGATTTTATTCGTGCTTCTGGGGCATGAATCCATGAGCTTATCATCACTTCATCCACACCTGTACGTTCTACTAAATCAGCAATCCCCTGCTTCACATGCGCAGGTGTACCCCAAATTGATTCCCGTAATTGATGATAGGTTCGCTTAGCTTCAAGCTCATTCCATAGCTCATCCATTGAATCAACTGGCTTTTGCATTAACTGCTCAACACCACGCCCCATTGCGAGAAATTTCTGCAAAACTGTTGTCGATAAACGCTCAGCTTCAGCTTGAGTCTCGGCGGCAATGGCATTAATACAGACAATGGCATAAGGCTCAGGAAAAGCTTCAGAAGGCTGGTAATTATTGCGATAAAGGTTGAAAGCTGATTCCATAGCGTCTGGCGCAAAGTGTGCTGCAAATGCAAATGGCAAGCCTTTTTGCGCAGCAAGCTGGGCACTGTAAGTACTTGAACCAAGCAACCAAATGGGGATTGATGAGTTGTAACCAGGCACAGCTTTAACACGTCTCAACTCGCTTTCTTTTGAAAAGAAATACTGCAGCTCATTTAACAGATCTGGAAAGTCATCTCCAGTAGATTTTAAATCTCGACGTAAAGCTCGAGCTGTTTCCATATCTGTACCTGGTGCACGACCTAAGCCAAGATCAATTCGACCAGGATACATGGCTTCTAAAGTACCAAACTGCTCTGCAATGACCAAAGGTGCGTGATTTGGCAACATAATGCGACCAGAGCCAAGACGAATGTTTTGGGTATGCGCCGCTAAATGCGTCAAGATGACAGAAGTCGCAGCACTGGCAATATCTTTAAAATTATGGTGTTCTGCAACCCAAAATCGATGATAACCAGCCTGCTCCACAGCTTTAGCCAGTTCTACACTATGAGAAATGGCTTCACCTATAGTAAAACCTTCGCCAATAGGCACTAAGTCCAGCACTGAAAGCTTTGGGTTATTCGTTGACATAAAAACCTACTCCATTTGTTGGTTATTAAGTCAACGATACGCCTTAAGCGCTCATCAAACAAGATGCCTTTTGCTGTATATCATTCGATTTAAAAGGATAAACCTATGAAACAGGACTGTTTAAAAAGTGCCATAAAAAAGTATCTGAGAACTCTCCTGTTACATCAGCTATCCAAATATAAAACACGAGCATGTTCACAAGTAATAAAAGTGCCATAACACTGAAGCCAAGTTTTGATGTCATTTCTTTTCCTATTCAATATTGAAGCAACACCTCTTCTGCTTAAATAGCAATTCAAACCAAGAGGTTAGGATTCAAGCCTTCTAAAACAACCGCACTAAACTTCCTACTACACTTTCAATCTACCAAATAAATAGAATAAAAAGCTAGAAATAATTGGATAAAACTTGTAAATAAAAAAGAGAATCAGACACAAACCAAGGATTATTGGGCCTGTTCACCTATTGCCACTATGAGAAAATTAAAAAGTATTTTTTAACACTCTGGGTAGCAATATGAGCAATTTAAACGGGCTTACAGCCAATAGGATAGAAATAAAAGACACCTCTAACTGGAGTGGTGTTTTGGGTATGTCAGTCTGTGCTTTTGCCATGGTAGCAGCTGAGTTTTTACCAGTAAGCCTGTTAACACCAATGGCAAGAGATCTGAGTGTGTCGCAAGGTGCAATAGGCCAAGGTATTTCTATTTCTGGCTTATTTGCGTTAATAACAGCGTTAACTGTCGCAACCTTTACACAAAAAATGAATAAACGGGTTGTGCTGCTGTCGCTTGTCTTTATTATGTTTATTTCAGGCATCTTTGTTGGTTATGCCCACAACTATACTCTGTATATGATAGGCAGAGCTTTAATTGGCGTCGCTTTAGCTGGGTTTTGGTCTTTATCTGCAAGCGCTGCAATTCATTTGGTACAAACAAAAGATGTCTCTAAAGCATTAGCCATTATTAATGGTGGCGCTGCATTATCAATGGTTGTAGCAGCGCCACTTGGAAGTTGGCTTGGGGAAATTATCGGTTGGCGAAATACGTTTTTAGGGCTTGCCCCTGTTTCAATTATTGCCTTTGTATGGCTTTACACGGTTTTACCATCAATGCCAGGTAAAACAGAGAGCAAATCTTATTTCAGTGTGTTCAAGCCTTTAAGCTCTGCATTTGTGACAAGTGGTTTTATTGCAGTCACTTTTTTATTTGCAGCCCAATTTACACTTTTTACTTATATTCGCCCATTCTTAGAAATAAAAACACAGGTATCAGCTGAAATGCTTTCTATGATTTTACTCTGGATTGGTATTACAGGGTTTGTAGGAACTGCAATTATAAGTCGATTTTTAACACATCATCTTTTGTATAGAACGCTTGCCACAGCACCAATTGTATTAGCTGTATGCACTATGGCTCTTTTACTCTTGGGGCATCAATTAATACCAACCATTATTATTTTCGGTATATGGGGCCTCATTGCCTCTTCAGCACCTGTTGGTTGGTGGACTTGGGTATCACAAAAAATTGAAGACACTGATGCCGGCGGCGGAATTATGGTTGCTGTATGCCAGTTAGCGATTGGCTTAGGCTCCAGCATGGGTGGCTTTATATTTGAAGGCTATGGCTTAACGGCGACATTAATCACCAGTTTATCCTTATTCCTATGCTGCGCCCTTGCTTGTTATAGCTGTTACGCTTTGGATCGAGAAAAGGCGCTTAGTCAATAGTAGTTAATAGTTAAGCTTAGCGCACAACAACACCCTTGACGCTGAGCTTAAATTTAAATCCATAGATTTAAATAATACGCCCCAAAAAGACGAAGCCCATTATCCACCCTTGCTTTATGTTGTGCAAAAGCTTCGCTATCGAACACCCTAGTATGGTTAGGCCCTTTAACAACTCTTTGTTTTGTAGAGCCTGGAATATCTTCAAAAAAGAAATCTGACTCACCTGACCAAAACCTCTCTTGACTCAAATCATTCAAAACCTCTTTAAATGCCCAAATCATTTCATCCATTACCCAGTTGTACCGTTGCTCTGAAAAACCCGTATCAGACTCATCATCGACCCTGAATGGGCAATCATCAGGTTTAACCTCGAAACAACCATCGTTTCGTTTCTTAAATTCAATAAGAGCGGGATGAATAATTTGCGCTAAATCTGTGTAGAGATCTAATGTATCCGATCTATCGATGCGTACTATTTCTGTTCTTTTATTAAATTGAAGAATTTTATTCAGCGTAACATCGAGAAAGACTTGAATCACGCTATCGACTTTAGCGAGACGTATCTCGATTTTATCTTCAGGCGCTTCTGAGTCGTAATCCAATCGACGTATGTACTTTCTGTAAAGACCTTCCAGATCGGACGTGCAGTATTCTTTAGGATATTGACCTAATATCACTTTCATTTTTATTATTCCTTCATCATATGACTGGCATGGCCAGACCACCTAATCAAAAGGCAGCATTCCAGACTAATGATATAAAAGAAGGAAGTCAACAAAAGAAGCTAGAAACACAGTAAAATACTGCTCTCTTATCAAAATGAGATTAAAACACAGACCAAAAGAAGAAAAAATGAACAACAAGTCATAAAAAAGGGCTAGCCAACTTGACAAATACAGGGTAGATTGAAAATACGACTTTAATTAAATATAAACGTTAGAACACAAGCAGACTTCACCAGTATAAGTTTTTTACTTAAGGATGAGTGCTTATGAATACTAAACGCAAATTAAAGCCACTAACCATATACTTCTCCCCACTAATAAGAGCCGTAAAACAAACACTTCTTATATTTTCCCCCTTATGCTTAACAGCATGCCAAGCATACACTGATGATACTTTTGGCAATGAGAAATTCGGATTATTTTTGCTGATAGTATTTGCATGTAGTTTTTATACATATTATTTACAGTTACCAAGATAAAAAATAGAGGCAGCTGTAGAATAATTAACTGCTCGCCTCTAGCCCTAACATCTCACCTAGAATTACAGCAACATCTAGTGTGACACTGTTCTATAAATAACTTTTAACCTAGGCCCATACTCAAAGCCTTGAGTTATGGGCCACCTATCAATACCTTGTTAAATTTCAATGACCTCTATATAACACTTGCCATTACAACATTGTGCTGTTATAGTGTGCACAAGCTCTGATAGCTTGCCTTATTGATTTGCTACCCGCTTATGTTCTCACCGACTGTAATCGTACTATGTTCATCTAAATACGAGCCTTTATCGAGCTACCCCTGAGCAACAGAATTCTGTTCTCAACTAATTTCTAACCAATAAAGAGTACTTTACATGTCTGATAAATCACGTGGTAAAATCAAATGGTTCAACCAAACTAAAGGTTTTGGTTTCATTCAACAAGCTTCTGGCGACGACCTATTCGTTCACATCAACAGCATCGAAGGTAAGCCAGAGTTTATCGCTGATGGTCAAGAAGTTGAGTTCATCGTAACTCGCGGTAAAAAAGGTCTTCAAGCTGACGACGTAGTACTTGTATAGTTTGTGCCTTTAAAAGCGACTTATCTTTAAGCGCTTTCAAAAAAAGCTGCATTTGAAAAAATGCAGCTTTTTTTATGCCTAGAGAATAGCCCCTATCAATAAACGCATATTCCCACGCCCTACTCATAAGATTTTTCTCGCTACTCAATAATCAATATGGATGCATATAAAACAACCATAATTACTGAAGCTGGAGCAAACTTGTAACAAAATAAATCCATTCTGCAAGGCCCAATGATATTGTACCTCTAATTTTCCCACGAGAGTACAAACTGGAGTTATCCGTGCATAGTATTTCAAGCCAAGTCCATAGCTTTAATCAAGCGCAACCCATAAATATAAATCAAAACGACTATCTTGAATCACGCCTCTCATCCATTGAAGAATCAGCACAGAAGCTAGGCTTGAATCAGATCAGAAGTCATTTAATGAATGTGCCTTATGATAGAAACCATTACTTAAAAAATATTGTTGTTGCACTCCATACTAAAGATACCAATGCATTACAGCTCAACATGCAGAGACTCTCCTACTTCTATTCGGATACTGCATCTCATAGCCAACAATTGAGACTTGCACGTGAAGCTATAGTTGCAAATAACATAAATGCTTTTAAGAGCTTTATAGCTACACTACCAGATATAAATGCCTTACAGGTAGATGGCTTAAACCTACTCCATTTCGCAGCAAGTCAAGGCCAGCATGAGGCTGTACAAACCCTTCTCGAAGCAGGTGCCTTACCATTGATACAGGACAATGAACTCAAAACAGCCTGTTACCATGCGATTAAAAGCGAGGACGTTAATACGTTTAAGACATTATTAAACACAGATATCGATGTAAATGCTTGTCATTTCTACAGCCCTAAATCAAAAGAAAGTTTGCAGCTATTACATCTTGTTGTGGATAGAGGCAACATGGACTTACTGACATGCCTTCTTGAACACAAGCCTGACATTAATGCGTTTACCAACGACAGTTTTGGCCACACACCGCTTTCTATTGCAGTGAGCAAGGCGAACCATAGCTTTGTGGAAAAGCTCGTAGATGCAAAAGCCGACCCTGATATAGCGAACTCGTTTTATTGTCAAAGTGCTTTTGAAGTAGCATTGTATACACTCAATTTGAATACTATTAATACACAAAAACAAGCCAATGCTGCAAAGTGTTTAGCACTTATGCTGCCACATACAAATGAGATGAATACCAATGTAACACTTAGAAATGGTGTTAGTGTTAAGCCACTTGAAGCACTTGCCCATGCGCTTATATACCACAAGCCTCCGACACAAAATCTGAAAGGTTATTTGGAACATTGTGCAACTGACCCTACTTTAAATCCAATTTTAACAACTATTCGCGCATTTACTCATGCAGGAGCCGGCACACATAAACATCAATTTAAAGCCAATGCCACTATTGAGCATATTGTGAAGACAGCAGCCAAGGATTACGATTTATGCATTAAAAAAGCGCAAAAACAATACGACAAAGATAATTTTTCCATTGGTGATTGGTACGATGACAAAGTCTACCCATGGCTTCACCCGTTAGATACGCTTTTAGGATACATTCGAAAATAATCTATTGGGTTTCACAAATCCATTGCCGTAACTGGGTTTGCACGTATTGAAGAGGTATTTTCTCTTGCTCTAATCTATTACCAGAAAAGAGTCCTGTATTTAAGGATTTATATAATTCGTATTCTTGCTCTGTCAGTAAAGTTAATTCTTTCAGCGCGAGTGTATGATTTTCCATAACCATTGGAGACTGGTATAACTCTAAGACTGCTCTATCCATCATAAAACTTGTAATAGCTGGGGCATATTTGCGTACCTCATTCAATATAAAGAACCCATCAGCATCTATATCTCCCCAATAGGTAAGCTTTATCATTTTCAATACTCATAAAACCGCAATGTATGAGGTATTGCTTCTGAATAAATCTATAGATCTTCTTTGTTCTTAGTATTCATATTAATTCCATCACATGACTAGATCATTATTAAACCAACGAAGAAACACTTTCAAAATAGATTTAATCTATTGTAACCAATGGACTTTTTTTATTATTAGAATGTTGTACAATCCTTCAGCTTATCAAACCAAAGCTTAAAACTTATCTGAAGCATACATTCGATTAAGGGATACAATGACGAACCCAAACACATTAACTGCACCAAATTCAAATCAACATCAGTTCTCTTCTGGAATTTTGAAACCAAACCGTCATGACTTTATTCTTGAAGTAAAAAGCAGGCTGAATAAAATAAAAACCACTGATAAAAAAGATTTGCTAATAACACCAGAGGCCCTACCTTTATCACTCATTTCGCCTCGAGTACATGCAATGAATAAGAAATACAATATTGATACCCGAATCAGCTGGGAACAGGTTGGTTTGCTACAGGAATCTCGCAGGTCATATTTGTCCTATTTAAAAAAAAATGGAAATGACAAATCACTCTTCGACAAAAATAACAAAGATCGATTTTTAAATATTTATAATTTTTGGTCTGATGTAGAACTTTTTAATGGGACTCACCCAAAACTAACGCAAAGTGATATAAATAAACTACAAGCCTGTTTTACTCCATATTTTAGCTTAAGTAAGAATAATGCAAAACGCAGTAAAGTACGCTCTGAGTGTGAAAACAGTTTTAGGGAACTTGTGAATTCAAATTCAAAACTAACAGAAGTTTTTAATGATCTCTGTCAAAATAAATGTGATCATATAGATCAGTTAATTAAAGACCATGGACTTGAGCCTAAACAGTATGTAAAATGGGTCAACCTCGTCCGCAAAGAAGCCATAAAAGATAAAAAAAATATTGCGTTATTTCATGCTATGGATTCAAGGTTTTTCTCACCCGCTGCCGCTGGTGGAAGTATCGAGAGCACACATATTTCAGTTGCTATTATTTCAGAGAAAGGTGACTATTTACGTATTGTGCCTGATTTACCTGGAAGTGAATTTATTGCATCACAAGAAGACAATAAAGCAAATATTTATAATTCAAACTTTGATCGATTTGATGGCCATAATAATGAACTAGTTAACTGCAATGCCGAGAATGACAAAACTCCTGCTCACTTAAGAGACTATGATCACGATGTAAATCGCTCAAGAACAGGGTGTTATCCTCAGCGTTCGGAATATGGGTGTGCAAGCTTAGCTATTGCATATGCAGCGGATTTATTGAAAAACAATGCTCAGACACTTCGAGAATATTCACTTCTTGGCCATCAAACCTCATTCAAAAAGAGCTTTTTAAAACGAGGCCATGATGCCAGCAACCCTCAAGGCTATATATTTATCCCTCCTCATCCCTTAAGACACGCACAGTCACCTACACATGTAAATGTAATGCGAAATTTTATGGCCGTTGATGATACTTCTGTCGCATTTGAGGTGGGATTTAAAAAAGTTAGTCAACTCACTATCGCTGGCCTTGAAGCACAAGGGATGACTTTCACAAAACTGGATGGTACACGATTAAAAGCAGCAGATCTTAAAGATTTTCGTTCTCGCTGGGTGAAGGAGCATGATAGAATTCAAAATCTTCCAAAAACAAAAGCAATGATATTAACATCGTCATTGTCTACCCGAAGGGGAAAGCCTGTTCAAACAGTATCACAAAGTCTCGCCCTTGCTTATTTAGCGCATAAAGATATCACAAAAGCTAAAAAAGCTCAGAGCATTTTACAGTGAATACTGTGTTAGTATGTATAATTAAGCTTATCAAATGAAATTAAAAGAAAAGATACCAGCTATTCTTTATCATTTATCAGCTCCAACCATTGCTGTAACTGGGTTTGCACGTATTGAAGAGGTATTTTCTCTTGCTCTAATCTATTACCAGAAAGGAGACCTGTATTTAAGGATTTATATAATTCGAACTCTTGCTCTGTCAGTAAAGTTAATTCTTTCAGCGCAAGGGTATGATTTTCCATAACCATTTGAGACTGGTATAACTCCAAGACTGCTCGATCCATCATAATACTTGTAATAGCAGGTGCATATTTGCGTACCTTATTCAATATAAAGAACCCATCAGCATCTATATCGCCCCAATAGGCAAGATTTTTATTCAGTAAACAACTTTCAAAAAGCCATGCAACATTTTTACCACCACCAGAAATAGCAATAGTGTTTGGCATTTTAGGCAGCGAATAACAGGATTGATCATTCTCAATAATGAGAATATTGTCTGCAGGAAAATCATAAGATTTCAATGTATGAGATGTTAATCGCATCAGAGGCAACCCACCCATGGCAGCTTGGGTATCTTCACACAATGGTTTGACAACAAGCCAATCCTTTGGATGAGGCACACAACCAAGCCAACCGAGCAAGCTCCCCTGCATACTGAAAGCTCCTGGATGAAAAACCCGTAACAGCGCTTCAATTATAAAAGAATGCTGCTCAACAAATTTAGTACCGACGTCTGCAAGAGGCAACCCTCGTAGATATAAGCCATTCCCTAAGCCTTTTTTTAACTGAGGAATAACAAGGCTTAATAGCCTTATATCCTCTAGAGAAAGCGCATCAATACGATCTATATTTTGGAGCATGATATTTTTGATTGCATCTCGATAAGGCTCATATAATGAATTCGACATAAAAGTTACAATCTTATGCTGCCAATCTTGTAGCAACTGCTCTTTACCAAGCAGACTCGCCAAAGCCGGTATTGTTTTGATGATAAGTCGAACAGGCATATGTTGATTCTTGAGATGCTGAAAACTTTTCGTTTCCCACAGCACATGAATATCATGAGTAGCAAATTTAGCTTCAAATGCTTGCCACTCTACTACAAAATGCTGATACCTGGCCAAATCGGCAAGTGCCTGTACTGCATTTGGTGGTTTTAATGAATATGAGATCTCAGCCTTAACTTCCCCTGTAAACCGCTTTTTCAAGCGACTCATGTTATGCCATTCTTTAACCTCAATCATTTGCATAAGAGCTTGAGGCAATAACCCCCAGCTCATGAATCGCCCCTTGAATTTATGATTGATTCAACCTCAGTCCAACTTGCTTCATCCACGCTGGTTTGGTGTAACTCTGGATTACGGCTTACGATTAAAAGTGATTGTGCAAACTCCCTTGCTAAATTAAGGTTCTTATAAGGTGTTAATAAATTTGTTTGCAAGCTAAGTTCTTTGAAGACTTTTAACACACGGCGGCTATTTGATTCTTGCGTATTAGAGAATGCTTCATCAAGAAAAACACTCTTATATACAGGCTTATCATGACCATCTGGAGTTAACACATACGCCAGACTTGCGGCAACAATAACACCAGCAAAGGATTCTTTTTCACCACCAGATTTGCCACTGGAAGAGCCTAGCGAGTCAACTTCTTCATGGGTGTCCTTGTTAATAAGCTTGGCAACAAATGACAATTGATATCGCGGGTCCAGTAAGCGAACATGGTTAAGGCTATTTGATTTACAAGCCTCATCCAATATATCAATAACAGACTTTAACGCAGCAAATCGTAAATCTTGATCTTGACTCACTGCGAGGCTTAAGCATTGCTGCAGTTGAGAAAAGAACTCTCTCACATGTGGATGGTGTTCCTTTTTAGTCTCTAACAGTAAATAACAACTAGGGTTATAGTCTGTTCTTTGTAATACCTGATTAATACGCTCGATACGTTCATGAATTTCTTCTTGCACATGCTTATATTCATTAAAGAGGTTTGCTAAAGGCTGAGTCACATCATTATTCAGTTTATTTTTAAAACGAGTCTCTAGACTTGGCAGGCCTTCTTTTTCAATCGTTTCTAAATGCGCTAAACAGTCTGACATTGCAGCAAGGTCAACAGGCCATTCAAGGGTATGAAGCTTCCAACGTTCATTCGATTTAAAAGCAGTTATGACGCGAGTTGCCTTTTTCTCCGCAACATGTAGCTTATTTAAAGCAGCATCATGCTCAGAGTCCAACTTACTTTTCACCTGCTCCTTTTGCTCATCAGACTCAAGTGTTATGACACCAAATCGCTTTTCAAGGGATTCTTCGGTTGCTTCATCAATGTCGACAGCTGCTTGTTTAAGTGTATTTTCTAGTTTTGATTGAACATCTTCACTTTCTTTCTTTTTCATGCCATAAAGTACATTAAGACGAGTTTTTTCGTCCTCTAAACCATTCTGATTATTTTCAGCTCGCTCTAAAGACCTTTTAGAGTCCTGAAGCTCTGTACTTTTCGTTTCAAGCAGTTGTAACTCCTCTTGTAAAAGAGCATATTTCTCTTGGATAGGCTTAATGTTAATATCATCCCACTTAAAATCTTGAATTTTTTCTAAGGCCTTTTCATTATTACGAAACTCTTTGGACTTATCATTTAAATCCTGCTCTTGCTTTAAAAGCCCTTGAAGCGTTGCATTTACTTGCTCGCACTCAGCCTCAAGCATTAACACTCGGTCTTTATTGGAGAAACCAAGACACCATTTACGTTTATCTTGGCAAGCATCTCGATCGTTTTTTTCAAATTTCCCCTGCTCCAAATGCACCAAACCTTCTTTGGTGAGTGAAAATGGTGTTGCATCAAGCTCGGCAGTGCTTGCGACACAAGTGAGATCATACTGGGCTACCATTTTTTGCAGCCAGGGCGCAAAAGCATGCTCTTTCCATTTTAAATGCTGAACAAAACCATTCTCTTTTGATTTACGCTGCTTGAAATTCCACTGATCTGAAACCACACGTACTTTAAAACGAAGCCCGAGATCATGAGTGTTTAACCAGTTTGTTACTTTTGCTTGGTCCTTAGGCGTAATAAGCAAAGTTGTTTTAATACCACCAAGAGCCCTTTCAATTGCACCTTGCCAAACATCCTTAACTGACTCATTCACGTCAATCAACTCACCAACAAACATACACTCTGATTTAGCCAAAGCAAGCTCTCCAACAAGCCAGTCACGTATTGATTGAAACTCAATATCAATATTGCTGTCTTCTTGTTGGCGAATAATATTAAGATCAGCTTTGAGGCTTTCTAGTGTTTCTTTTGCAGAGTCAATTGCGATTAAGTTCTGCCCCATTTCTTTATTAAGCTTAAATTGCTCATCTGATTGTTTTGATAAAAGTCCACAACATGTGTGTTGATTTTCATCAAAAATACTTTTGACTAATTCATTATTAAAATTTAATCGATCGCAAAATAACTGATACTCTGCTGAATTAGTGGATAAACTATTGAGGACTTTTACCGTTTCATCAATTTGGTCTTTTAATTTTTGAAGCCTATCGCCGCCAGCACGATTATATAAATCACGATAAGTTGCAACGTCTTTTTTGGCTTGAGCAAGCTGCCCTTCGCACGCCTTAAGATCCACATCTATTTGCTGCAGATGTGCATGGATTAGCTTTAAGCTCGACTCTAATACAATGGCATATTTCTTGTTGTAAAAAGGCATAAATGCTTTCTTTTCTTTGAGCAACTGCGCGGTGCGTGCACTCAATTTGTCATACACTGCCGCTATTTCTTTCAAAGGCGCTAAATGTTCAACCTGCTTTTTGGCATCAACCATCTCTTGATAGGCACCATTCAGGTCAGCAAAGCTTTCAACAACCTTTTTAGCATCATCTTTAAGGCTGCAAGGTTCTAACACAAGGGTTCTTACGAGCTCTGTTAAGTCATCAACTCGTTTCAGACCAAGGGCTCGCTGTAGCAATTCTGGTGCGTTGGGGTTATCCATTGAAAATAAATCGCGATAGGCTTCTTGATATTGGCCAAATCGTTGATCATATTCTGAGATAAGCTCATGACTTCCAATCCATTTTTTTAAATGCCTGACATCCATGCTCTTAAATTCCACCAGAACATCTTTAAGTTGCAGGTTTTGCTTGGCAATCATGTAGATTCGGCGCACATCACTTGATTTATTAGTGTTTGAAGGTATCCAGAAGAGGCCCATTAAGGTAACGCATGAACCATCATCAAATTCATACAATGCACGAAGGCCTGTAACAACAGCACCTTCCCGTTTACTCTTTACTCTTGCACCCAATCCGTCACCCTCTGAGCCATAACTCCCACGCATATAGGAGACAAGGGTTCTATCGTTTTTTGAGTTTTGCGCTGCAGCAGCATTGAATGATGCCTTAGATGGTGCCACAAGCAATGCCATCAACCCATCAATGAGTGTTGACTTTCCGGCACCATTATCCCCCGTAATAAGAGTGCCGTTTTCATGGATATTCACTGTGTATATATTGGGCGCATTAAAGGAGCCCCAGTTTGACAGTGATATTTGCGATAACCGAACCTGACCTTTTGGGAAAAGCTCATCAAATAATGTACTTTGGATTTCATTACTTTTATCATTTGTATTCTGTGTTAAATCTATCATGATGTGCTCTTAGTTCATTTCAATATTATTGAGTTCTGCAAGTGCTTTATATTCATTCAACATTTCAGCAAGGAAAGTGGCATCAACAATGTATTTTATAAAAGGCGTTATCTCGTAAAGATCAGTACCTCTTAATGGCTTCAGAATTTGTTTTTCTTTAAAGTCCTTTAATGAAGCTTTAATTCGACTGTCTTCGGTCTTGGTATTTTTAACTTCACTAATTAAAGGTTCAAGCCTATCTGCAACAGTCTCAATATCAATAATAATTTGATCTTCACCAAAGAGCTCTCGCTCTTGGTAGTATTGACGTAAAACTAAAAGAACGAGAGTGTCGTAAAGGTCTAAATTTTTTGTACGAATTAAATATGGGGGAGATTCACCATCTTCAGAATCTAAATCTTGATTGCGTATAAAAGCAATGCCAGCTTTTTCATCTAATACAAGCTCTATAAACATAGCTGCCAAATGCTGCTTAATTAGTTGCCTATATTCACACACTGTCTCGAAGCTTGATCTATGAGTTGAAAAAAGCACCACTCCTTTTTTGAGCAGCTGCACTAGCACTTTTTTGACGTGATGAGGCACATGTTCAGTCTCTTCTGTGGACTGATCATTTTCGTCATCTATTTTATTATCATCTGACAGCACACTAGGCACTTCGGCTGGTGAATTCGTATTCCAAAAGTCGTTATTATCGTTGTGATTCATTGTTATATCTCTAAAGCTCAAGTGAATTTAAATCTTGCGGGAAATTAAAACTGGAAAGACGGTATACAGGGGCTGTTACTTTTAGACTTGGCATACGTTCTTGATTCACAGTAATTAATTCAGTCCCTTCAAGTTTGGTGCCCTGTACGGCATAAGCAATTCGCATAAAGGCGGCAAATTCCTCTAAGCCATGTAAAATAGGCACATGCTCAGTGATTTTAGCGAGAGTCATCGCCCCATGCCGGCTTAATACCTTAAAAATCTTTTGCGCAATTGATTTCGCATCGACCAGGGTTATGTGGCTCAGCACTGCTGCATCGAGAGATTGATTAGACATGACTTCAATAAAATCGGTATCAGGGTTGTGCATAACTGGTTCTTTTAATTTCATAGTTGCAGGTGAATTGACTTTGACATTACCAGCATTTATAGCTAAATTTAATTCAGTTTTGACTGGTATAGTATGCTCGTGAAAGGCTAATGCATATTTCTGTAGTTCGCCTAAAACATCATTAATCGCCTTGGTTTGTGAGCGTTTCCCAGAGGCAATATAGGCTTTGATATTTTTATTCGCTTTATCCCTAATTTCAAAAATTCGCTTACTTTCTTGAGCTAATTCATGGGTTAGGTTTTTCATATAATGCTGCTGATCTTGGCTTAAAAATTCAGCTGCTGGGGTTGCTAATAAGGCTTTAATTTGCTCTCGAAATTCGGTGGTTCTATTCACATCACAAATGAGAGCGTAAAAGCCGTTAAAGGCACTACCTGAGTCAGTGGCGCTTAATGCCTCTTCTCGATTGAGCTGATCTTCTAAGACACTGCCTTTGGTTGCATCATTGAGGATGGTTTGCTGTTTGAGCTCCCTTGTCATCTGCCGAATATCATCTTCAACCTTTCGAAAGTCACCAGTTAAAACTGATGCCAGTGAGTAAACTTCACGAATGCGTTCTCGCTGCTGCCCCTCTGTAAGCGCCCCAGTATGGCCACTTGCCAGAAGGACAATTTCTTTTTGAATGGCCTCTTTTTTATGATGCAGTGCTTCTATACGAGCACTCACATCTGGATTTAGCTCAATTGTTAAATCTCGAACAGCATCTTGAACAATCCGTAAATGTGAAGCCGTGGATGTCGTGTTTTTCTGGTTAAGGTTCTTAGCAACCCTCAAAGCCTCGTCACTGGCACTAGTCATGGACAATTGGTCATTAAAGCTTCTAAGCCAACCATTTTTAATCCATGTATTGATGTAAGAACCGGCTGTAGTCTCAGATTCCCACAGCCCTTGCTGCTGCATGCTTTTAATTTCTAACTCAAGAAAAGCACGAGCATCGCCCATAGGCACTTCCCGCTTTTCAGCAAAGAGTGTTTCTAAAAAAGCCAAAATAAACGAACTCGTTTCAGCTCGCAGTAACTTCCAGCAAGTACTTTCATTATAAAGGCGCTTAAACAACGCCTGATTTCCAATAAAATTCAAAATTAACCCTTCCACTTCTGAGTACATCTTAAGCATAGACTGCTTAGCGAAAACGCAGCATTCCAGATTAATCGAATAGATAAAGTATGTCTAGCGTTATTTTTATAGCGAAATCAGTAAAGCGCTAATAGCCTGATAAATATACTTTTTTACTAAACAATATAGAAACTTTGATAAAAATAGAATCAAATAAATATGCCATTCAAATTTGCAAATTCTATTTTTTAATTTACAAAATGCTGTTGCACAAGATTCAGGCAAACTTAATTCATTCTCAAAATAGGAAGACAAAGAGAAATTACATATGACAACAAGTGATAAAGTACTTTACAAGTGCTGGGCTTAACTCAAAGAAGATCGTGTAGTTGGCATCGTCTATATGCGTGCACCAGCTCATATTGATTTTAGCGACTACAGAGCCAAGGCGGTATCACGCCGTGAAAGCCTTGGTGGCCGTGTTAAAGGTGGTAAAGTGGTTGAAAGAGATGGTCAGGTGTTTTTCATAAAAAGACCAACTCATGAAAATAGGAACAAACACCCAAGACCTGTCACATACTACCCAATCAAGGATGAATCGCTTGCATAGTAAGAGGTGAATTCAAGTATATATAAGGGCACTTATGATAAGACTAGAAAGATGGGTGTCCTTATCGCCCCTCAAAGCCACCCCCAAAAAAAAATTGAACAAAAATAATCCACAATTTTATTTAACTCAATTTAATGCATTAAAACTGTAAGAAGAGTGATTAAAATATAAACACTTTTAGCATAACCATGCCCAGTCAATAGCATTTCAACACTAAATTATTAGATAATAGCTTTTATAAGATAAATAAGGACAATAAAATGATCTCACTTAATTTACCAAGAACCCTCGGCGTGAGGAATTTTGCATCATCTTTCAGCATATGCCCGATGAGCATCCTTAATAGAATCACACCATCAAAAGTAACCTTAAGCACATTTTGCCAACGTCTGCACCCTTTCTATAGCATGCGTAGCTCAAATCAAGAGCACCTAGACCGCTTAGCGATTAAATTGAATCTTGCTGATGCTCCTGTCGCAAATCAGCGAATAGGTGCACTTAAAATCAGCGACCGTCGCATTATAGATTTCAAAAATGTGAGTTGTGGACCAGGTGCAGACATGCGATCTTATCTTGCTGCAACATCTAATTCAGACGGATATGGCTATGACAGATTTGTGCATGGGCAAAACGGGCCTACGATTCAGTCATCTGGCTATGGCTCATTTGGACCACGAGGCGAAAGGTTTGTGTACGGGACTTAGAGTAAGCCCTACTAGCAGGGAACCCATAATTTCAAGTTTAGGGTGGGTGCCCTTGTTATTGCCAAAATCAAGCGGCTAAAAAGTCAGTAGCAATGCACTTTGGGCAGACGATGTAATTCCAGTTTCAACAATTGTAATGCCCTTAATTTCTACTAGATCAGACTTATAAAAGCTGAGGTGTAACGTCTTCAAGCGTACTGGGCGTTGTACACCCACTTGAAGCAGAATAGAAGACTAAAACTATTGTTAATTTATACATTTTCACCACGTTGCTATTGCTGCTTCTGTTGAAGTGTTTCTCGATATAGTTGGGTGTCTAAACACATCCTAAGCTACTCTCTTTAATTCAGAACGCCAAGAAAATTTCAGCGAATTATTGTATACAAGAACATACATAGAAAACACTAAAAATCGGCGCCCTTGCTGCCTTTTAATTTAACCATATTTAAAATGTGTATCCTTGCTGTTACATTCAAATTAAAACTGAAAAATTAACTCAAAATCAACCAACACAAATAAAATGAACACACATATCATCATAAGAAAAAATGGCGCTCTAATCCTTGGTTCATACAAAGAAAAAATCAATTGTGACAAAGGCGGGAACGTAATATTCAAAAGAAGACAAGGCACAGAAACCTCTACGCTTCGCACAACTGACCAAACCCATGAAACAAGTAATAAAATTGAGAGAATAGTCTCCATAAAAAACCTCTTCTTATTGTAATATAAACACACAGGGCGTTGAATTTTAAATTATAATTTAAGTTTAAATAAATGAATCGCTACTTATTAAACCATGTTTAAGCCATAAGTCATATTTCTCTTGAGCTGCCGCAGCAACAATAATTTCACACCCCTCAACCCAAGATGGGACCTCTCTTCTACTAAGAGGTTTAATAAGCATATTTTCTCCATTTTGATGCGTACATAGATCACCTAAAAACAGAGCAAAATTTCTCTTCCAAAGATCACCATTCAACCTAAAGGAATGTCCATTTCGAGTTAACTCTACAACATCAATTAAAACAGGACCATCCTCATTTCTTTTTATATATGCCAACAAATTCCTTTTATTTTTCCTCACATAATCACCACTATATGTAACACTTAAAAAAAATGATCAACTAATAAACTTTAGCCAATGACTTATCAACAGAAACAGGTCTAAACCCTTGCAATTAAGCATTAGTTAAATCTGGTAACTCAATACCTGACAACACACCAGCAGAGACATTAACCTTTGCTAACATTGTAATCCCCCCTCAAACTAGAGACAACCTTAAGTAGAAAATCCTGT